>JACRYN010000039.1_pt1 | contig 49880 bp, 45 predicted proteins | sample 8023231 | NCBI WGS metagenome assembly JACRYN01 (sample SAMN15756473, study PRJNA655841) | gut metagenome | isolation source: fecal sample D84 from domestic dog with diarrhoea | host: Canis lupus familiaris | place: South Africa: Mmabatho, Mahikeng | collected 2019-09
TTTGCTTACTTTTGCGCTTTTCAAAAGTGAGCCGCCGTCAGGGCGGAACCCTAAGCGGCCATTGCCGCAGGAATGGATATGTACACAATCCAGCTGTGTTGACTGTCAGGCCGCCATCGCAGGCAAGTCAGCTCCCACATTCAGATCGTGGGGGGGGCAGGTGGGTAGGCGTCGGCTGTCAGGCCGTCACGGGAGCAAGCTCCCTCGCCACAGGTCCAGCGCCGTACCAAAATTGTGTAGATAGCTGTGGCCAACGCGAGCACATCTGCATTCTGTGCACTGCACATCAAAAGCCTTGATAAAAGCGCGCAGCCGCTCAGCTATACTCCCCTCCATTTGAATGGCCCTGCGAGGAATTACTGTGAAGAACTGGACCCTGCGCCAAAGGATTTTGGCGAGCTTTGCGGTAATTATCGCGATCATGCTGCTGATGGTCGTGGTCTCGTATTCGCGCCTGCTGAAAATCGAAATCAGCGAAAACTCAGTGCGGGACGATGCGGTGCCCGGGGTGTTTTTCAGCTCCATGATTCGTAGCGCCTGGGTCGACAGCTACCTGCAGACCCAGGAGTTGGTCGGGATCCACGAGAACCAGGGCATTTCCGAAACCGACAAACAGGACTACAAGTCTTTCGAGGCTCGGCTTGAGCAACATATGGCCAGCTACGCAGGGACGATCAATATCACCCAGGATCGCACCGAATTCGATGCCTTCGAAAAACTGCACCAGAGCTACAACCAGATTCTCGCCCAGGTCTTGGCGGCCCATCAGAGCAATAACGCCGCCGAAGCACTGAGGTTGTTCAACGAGCAACTGACCCCCGCCTGGACCGCAGGCCGCATGAAGCTCAATGACATTATCAACGAAAACAAGCAGGTCGCCGACAACGCCACCGCCGCCATCGATGATGCGGTAGCGGCCGCGAAGATCAGCATGGGCGTCTCGCTGTTGCTGGCGATTCTCGCCGCCGCGCTGTGTGGCCTGTTGCTGATGCGCGCGATCATGGCGCCGATGCAGCGCATCGTTCAAATCCTCGAAGTCATGCGCACCGGCGACCTGAGCAAGCGCCTGAATCTGGAGCGCAAGGATGAATTCAACGCGGTTGAAACCGGCTTCAACGACATGATGACCGAGCTGACTGCTCTGGTGTCCCAGGCGCAGCGTTCATCGGTACAGGTCACTACCTCGGTCACCGAAATTGCCGCGACCTCCAAGCAGCAACAGGCGACCGCTACCGAAACAGCGGCCACGACCACAGAAATCGGCGCCACTTCCCGCGAAATTGCCGCCACGTCCAAGGACTTGGTCCGCACCATGACCGAGGTCTCCACCGCCGCCGACCAGGCCTCGGTGGCTGCCGGTTCTGGCCAGCAGGGCCTGGCCCGCATGGAAGAAACCATGCACTCGGTGATGGGCGCCGCCGACCTGGTCAACGCCAAGCTGGCGATCCTCAATGAGAAGGCCGGCAACATCAACCAGGTGGTAGTCACCATCGTCAAGGTGGCCGACCAGACCAACCTGTTGTCCCTCAATGCTGCGATCGAGGCTGAGAAAGCCGGTGAGTACGGGCGCGGCTTTGCCGTGGTTGCCACCGAAGTGCGCCGCCTGGCCGACCAGACCGCTGTGGCGACCTACGACATTGAGCAGATGGTGCGTGAGATCCAGTCGGCGGTGTCGGCAGGGGTGATGGGCATGGACAAATTCTCCGAGGAGGTGCGCCGCGGCATGTCTGAGGTGCAGCAAGTGGGCGAGCAACTGTCGCAGATCATCCATCAGGTACAGGCCCTGGCGCCGCGGGTGCTGATGGTCAACGAAGGCATGCAGGCCCAGGCCACCGGTGCCGAGCAGATCAACCACGCGCTGGTGCAATTGGGCGATGCCAGCAGCCAGACCGTCGAATCCCTGCGCCAGGCCAGCTTTGCCATTGATGAACTGAGCCAGGTTGCGGTCGGTCTGCGCAGCGGCGTCTCGCGTTTCAAAGTCTGATGAGCGAACTCGCGGCTAAACGCGGTGCCGTCCCGGCAGCGAAAAAGGCGTTGTTTCTGGTGTTTCGCATCGGCAACGAACGCTTTGCCCTCAAGGCTACGGAAGTGGCCGAGGTGCTGCCGCGCCTGGCGCTCAAACCTATCGCCCAAGCGCCCTTGTGGGTGGCGGGTATCTTCGCCCATCGTGGGGTGCTGGTGCCGGTCATCGACTTGAGCGCCCTGACGTTCGGCACTTCGGCCCAGGCGCGTACCAGCACGCGCCTGGTGCTGGTCAATTACCAGCCGCAGCCCTGGAGTGAGGCGCGTTGGCTGGGGCTGATTTTGGAACAGGCCACCGACACCCTGCGTTGCGACCCCGCCGAATTCCAGCCCTATGGCCTGGACAACCGGCAGGCGCCGTACCTGGGGCCGGTGCGTGAAGATGCCCAGGGCTTGATGCAGTGGATTGGCGTTGCGGATCTGTTGACCGCGCCAGTGCGCGCCTTGCTGTTTTCCGCCGAGTTGAGCCTATGAGCAATGACCCGCGGTTTTTCGCGTTTTTGAAAGAACGCATCGGCCTGGACGTCGCTTCGGTGGGCGAGGCGATTATCGAACGCGCGGTGCGCCAGCGCTGCCAGTCGTCCCAGTCGCAGTCGGCGGAGGCTTACTGGCAACACCTGCAAACCTCCCATGACGAGCAGCAGGCGCTGATCGAAGCGGTGATCGTCCCCGAGACCTGGTTTTTCCGCTATCCCGAATCCTTTGCAACCCTGGCTCGCCTGGCCCAGGCACGCTTGGCCGAGATCAACCAGATGCGCGCCCTGCGTATTCTCAGCCTGCCGTGTTCGACCGGCGAAGAACCCTATTCGATTGCCATGGCCTTGCTCGATGCGGGGTTGGCGCCCCACCAGTTCAAAGTGCAGGGCATGGATGTCAGCCCGCTGTCGGTGGAGCGCGCGCGGCGGGGCGTGTACGGCAAGAACTCGTTTCGCGGCGCCGACCTTGAGTTTCGTGACCGTCACTTCACTGAAGACGCAGGTAATTACCGCATCGCCGACCGGGTGCGCGAACAAGTGCGCCTGCAAGTCGGCAACTTGCTGGACCCGGCACTGCTGGCGAATGAGCCAACCTACGATTTTGTGTTCTGCCGCAACTTGCTGATCTACTTCGACCAGCCGACCCAGAAACAGGTCTTTGATGTGCTCAAGGCATTGACTCACGTAGACGGTGTGCTGTTTATCGGCCCGGCCGAGGGCAGCCTGCTGGGGCGTCACGGCATGCGCTCCATCGGTGTGCCGCAGTCCTTTGCCTTCAGTCGGCATGTAGAACCGGCCCCGCCGGTTGCACCTGTGGTCAAACCGACGCCCGCGCCGCTACCGCAGCGCAGGGCGGTGCCGATACCGCTCAAGCCGCGGCCGTTCAGCACCGTCAGCCCCAACGTGCCACCGGTCAAAGTGGTGACTACCGATGCCGGGGATTTGCTCAGCCAGATCGCAACCCTGGCCAACGAGGGCAAAAGTGCCGAGGCCCGAGCGGCCTGCGAACGGTATTTGAGCAGTCACCCGCCGGCCGCCCAGGTGTTTTACTGGTTGGGGCTGCTCAGCGATGTGGCTGGCAGTGCCCTGGAGGCCCAAGGGTATTACCGAAAAGCCCTGTATCTGGAACCGCAGCATCCCCAGGCCCTGATGCACCTGGCCGCGTTGCTCGAGTCCCAGGGTGACAGTGCCGGCGCGCGCCGTCTTCAGGCACGCGCCGCCCGTAGCGAGCGAGCTGACAGTGAGTCCAAACGATGAGTAGTCCTGACGCGCTCGACACCGCAGGCCTGGACCTGACGCTGACCGATACCCAAGCCATTGACGACTGTTGGAACCGCATCGGTATTCATGGCGACAAGTCCTGCCCGTTGTTGGCCGAGCATATCCACTGCCGCAATTGCTCGGTGTATTCCGCCGCCGCCACACGCCTGCTCGACCGCTACGCACTGCAACAGGACGACCATCACGCGCAGGCAACTGCCGAAGCGGATAACGAGGTGGTCACCCGTTCGCTGTTGATGTTCCGCCTCGGCGAAGAATGGCTCGGTATCGCCACCCGTTGCCTGGTGGAAGTGGCGCCGTTGCAGCCGATCCACTCGCTGCCGCACCAGCGTTCCCGAGCGCTGCTGGGCGTGGCCAACGTACGCGGGGCGCTGGTGGCGTGCCTGTCACTGGTGGAACTGTTGGGCCTGGACAGCACCAGTGCCGGCTCCAGCGGCGGGCGGATCATGCCGCGCATGCTGATCATCGCTGCCCAGGACGGCCCGGTCGTGGTGCCGGTGGATGAAGTAGACGGTATCCATGCCATCGATGAGCGCACCTTGAAGGCCGCATCGGTGTCCGGCACCCAGGCCAGCGCACGCTACACCCAAGGCGTGTTGCAGTGGAAAGGCCGCAGCCTGCGTTGGCTGGACGAAGCGCAATTGTTGTCCGCCGTGACCCGGAGCCTCGCATGACCCCCGACCAGATGCGCGATGCCTCGCTGTTGGAACTGTTCAGCCTGGAGGCTGATGCGCAGACCCAAGTGTTGAGCGCGGGCCTGCTGGCGCTGGAACGCAACCCGACCCAGGCCGACCAGCTCGAAGCCTGCATGCGCGCCGCGCATTCACTTAAAGGGGCGGCGCGGATTGTCGGTGTGGATGCCGGCGTCAGCGTGGCCCACGTCATGGAAGATTGCCTGGTCAGCGCCCAGGAAGGCCGTCTGTATCTGCAACCTGAACATATCGACGCATTACTGCAAGGCACTGATCTGCTGATGCGTATCGCCACCCCGGGCAACGATGTGGGGCCGGCGGATATCGAGGCGTACGTAGCGCTGATGGAGCGCTTGCTCGATCCCTCGCAGCCGATTGCGACGCCCGCGCCAAAACCCGAGCCCATCCCCGCGCCGCGGGTTGACGCGCTGCTGCTGGAGCCCGAGCTGGAGCCTGCGCCACCGCTCGGCAGTGACGCGCCGCGCCAGAACAAGCGCATGACCGAAGGCGGCGAGCGTGTGCTGCGGGTGACGGCTGAGCGCTTGAACAGTCTGTTGGACTTGTCCAGCAAATCCCTGGTGGAAACCCAGCGGCTCAAGCCGTACCTGGCCAGCCTGCAACGCCTCAAGCGCATTCAAAGTAACAGCTTGCGTGCGCTGGATGCCCTGGACGGCCAGCTCAAGTCGCTGGATCTGAACCTGGAGGCCCAGGAGGCCCTGGCCGATACTCGTCGCCTGCTGAGTGAAGCCCAGGCCCTGCTGGCGGAAAAAAACGCCGAGCTGGATGAGTTCGGCTGGCAGGCCGGCCAGCGCGCCCAGGTGCTCTACGACACCGCATTGGCCTGCCGCATGCGGCCGTTTGCCGATGTGCTGGCCGGGCAGGTGCGCATGGTGCGTGACTTAGGTCGCAGCCTGGGCAAGCAAGTGCGCCTGGAGATTGAGGGCGAAAAGACCCAGGTCGACCGGGACGTGCTGGAAAAACTCGAAGCGCCGCTCACCCATCTATTACGCAATGCGGTCGATCACGGCATCGAAACCCCTGAGCAACGCGTGCTGGCGGGCAAGCCGGCGGAAGGCTTGATTCGCCTGCGTGCGTCCCATCAGGCCGGGTTGTTGGTGCTGGAATTGAGCGATGACGGCAACGGTGTCGACCTCGAGCGCCTGCGCGGCACCATCGTCGACCGCCATCTGTCGCCGGTTGAAACGGCCCTGCGTCTGAGTGAAGAGGAACTGCTCACGTTCCTCTTCTTGCCAGGGTTCAGCCTGCGCGACAAAGTCACCGAAGTGTCCGGGCGCGGGGTCGGCCTGGACGCGGTGCAACATATGGTTCGTCAACTGCGCGGCGCGGTGGTGCTGGAGCAGACGGCGGGGCAGGGCAGCCGCTTCCATCTTGAGGTGCCGTTGACCCTGTCGGTGGTGCGCAGCCTGGTGGTGGAAGTCGGCGAAGAAGCCTATGCCTTTCCCCTGGCGCATATCGAACGCATGTGCGACCTGGCGCCCGACGACATCGTGCAGTTGGAAGGCCGCCAGCATTTCTGGCATGAGGGCCGGCACGTCGGCCTGGTTGCCGCCAGCCAGTTGCTGCAGCGCCCGCCGGGGCAGAACCCGTCAGATACCTTGAAGGTGGTGGTGATCCGCGAGCGCGATGCCGTATACGGGATTGCCGTGGAGCGTTTTATCGGCGAGCGCACCCTGGTGGTGTTGCCGCTGGATGATCGCCTGGGCAAAGTCCAGGACATTTCTGCCGGGGCCTTGCTCGATGACGGCTCGGTGGTATTGATCGTCGATGTCGAAGACATGCTGCGTTCGGTGGATAAATTGCTCAACACCGGTCGCCTGGAGCGCATTGCCCGGCGCAGCCAGCAGACCACCGAAGCGCCGCGCAAGCGTGTGCTGGTGGTGGACGACTCACTGACGGTGCGCGAGCTGCAACGCAAATTATTACTCAATCGTGGTTATGAAGTCGCTGTTGCGGTCGATGGCATGGATGGCTGGAACGCATTGCGCTCCGAGGACTTCGACCTGCTTATCACTGATATTGATATGCCTCGCATGGACGGTATTGAATTGGTCACACTTTTGCGCCGTGACAGTCGCCTGCAATCGTTGCCGGTGATGGTGGTTTCCTACAAGGATCGTGAAGAAGACCGCCGCCGTGGCCTCGACGCCGGGGCCGACTATTATCTAGCCAAAGCCAGTTTCCATGACGACGCCTTGCTCGACGCCGTGGTTGAACTGATTGGAGGCGCCCGGGCATGAGGATTGCGATCGTCAATGACATGCCCCTGGCGGTGGAGGCCTTGCGCCGCGCCCTGAGTTACGAGCCCGCCCACGAGGTGGTATGGGTGGCCAGCAATGGCCTGGAAGCGGTACAGCGTTGCGCCGAGCTGACCCCGGACCTGATCCTGATGGACCTGATCATGCCGGTGATGGATGGGGTGGAGGCCACCCGGCAGATCATGGCCGACACGCCTTGCCCGATTGTGATCGTCACTGTCGACCGCCAGGCCAACGTCAGCCGCGTATTCGAAGCCATGGGCCACGGCGCCCTGGATGTGGTGGACACCCCGGCACTGGGCGTTGGCAACCCCAAGGATGCGGCCGCGCCCCTGCTGCGCAAGATCCTCAATATTGGTTGGCTGATCGGCCAGCGCGGCACGCGGGTGCGTGCCGAAACCCCGCCGCAGCGGGTCACCGGCAAGCGTCAACGGCTGGTGGCCATTGGTTCTTCGGCTGGTGGGCCGGCGGCACTGGAAGTTCTGCTCAAGGGTTTGCCCCGGGATTTTCCCGCCGCCATCGTGCTGGTACAGCATGTGGACCAGGTCTTCGCCGCCGGCATGGCCGAGTGGCTGAGCAGCGCTTCCGGCCTGCCGGTGCGCCTGGCCTGTGAGGGCGAGCCGCCTCAACCCGGCGTGGTATTGCTGGCCGGAACCAACCACCATATTCGCTTGTTGAAAAATGGCACGCTAGCCTATACCGCAGAGCCGGTGAACGAGATTTACCGGCCCTCCATCGACGTGTTTTTCGAAAGCGTCGCCAGCTACTGGAACGGTGACGCCGTTGGCGTCTTGCTCACCGGCATGGGGCGCGACGGCGCCCAGGGCCTCAAGCTGATGCGTGAGCAAGGATATTTGACCATCGCCCAGGACCAACAGAGCTCGGCGGTGTATGGCATGCCCAAAGCGGCGGCGGCGATTGATGCTGCTGTTGAAATTCGCCCACTGGATAGAATTGCGCCCCGATTGCTGGAGGTCTTTGCAAAATGAACAAAAATCTCCCGCCGTGCTGGCTTGCAGGTAGTAATTCAGGTGATTGCACATGAATGATTTACAGCTCGACGACTTCAAGACCGACGAAAACGCCGCCATGGTGCTGCTGGTCGACGACCAGGCCATGATCGGTGAAGCCGTGCGGCGTGGCCTGGCCCATGAAGAGAACATCGACTTCCACTTTTGCGCCGACCCGCACCAGGCGATTGCCCAGGCGATCCGCATCAAGCCCACGGTGATCCTGCAAGACCTGGTGATGCCGGGCCTGGACGGCCTGACCCTGGTGCGTGAGTACCGCAATCACCCGGCCACCGCGAATATCCCGATTATCGTGCTGTCCACCAAAGAGGACCCGCTGATCAAAAGCGCGGCCTTTGCGGCCGGGGCCAACGATTATCTGGTCAAGCTGCCGGACAACATCGAACTGGTAGCGCGCATCCGCTATCACTCGCGCTCCTACATGACCCTGTTGCAGCGCGACGCGGCCTACCGTGCGTTGCGGGTCAGCCAGCAACAGTTGCTGGACACCAACCTGGTGCTGCAACGCCTGATGAACTCCGATGGCCTGACCGGGCTGTCCAACCGCCGTCACTTCGACGAATACCTGGAGCTGGAATGGCGCCGCGCCATGCGCGACCAGACCCAACTCTCGTTGCTGATGATCGATGTGGATTTCTTCAAGACCTACAACGACAGCTTCGGCCATGTCGAGGGCGACGAAGCCTTGCGCAAAGTCGCCGCCACCATTCGCGATGCCAGCAGCCGCCCTTCGGACTTGCCGGCGCGCTACGGTGGCGAAGAGTTCGCACTGGTCCTGCCCAACACCTCGCCGGGCGGCGCACGCCTGGTCGCGGAAAAACTGCGCATGGCGGTGGCGGCGTTGAAAATCCCGCACATCGCCCCGGCTGAAGGTGCCAGCCTGACCATCAGTATCGGGCTGTCGACGTTGACGCCTGTCCAGGGTACGGACTGCCGGCAGCTGATCATGGCGGCGGACAAGGGGTTGTACACGGCCAAGAACAATGGGCGTAATCAGGTTGGTATCGAGTAATTAGAGGCCAACTTCAATGTGCGAGGGGGACTTCCCCCTTGCACTCCTGAGTTTCGTACTCATCCGAATTGATTACATATGAAAGTTTTTGAGCTAAGAAATCTGCCATCGTTGTAGAGCCGATGGCAGGGGGCAGGACGGCGTTATTCTATTCTGAATCCAGGCTTGCCATTATTCGCGCGCCACTCTTTGACCTCTTTTACAATGCCTTCTGGACTGTCTTCTCTACCCTTTCTTGGATAATAGACGAGATCTGACCCATCAGGATGCTCCGTAAGTCGCTTGAATTCTAATAGCATTTCGTCATCTTCTTCCTCAGAGCGAGCACTCGCATCACAAAGAGAAATTACAAATTTTAAAAATTCGCTTTCTGTGTACTCAGAAATTGAGGTTTTCATCTTAATTACCTTTGCCGTGAATACGCTTATGAAGTTTTGGAGTGACTATGTGGATATTGTCGATGTCGAAAATTTCTCCGCCTTGGGAAATGAATATTTTATGGTGAAGTTCGAATTTACTAGATTTTCCAGCATGTTCTAGTTCGCTAGTATAGGGCGCCTTGCCGTTTAGTATTCTTCTTAGGTTTTGACGGTTTAACTGACTAGCCAGTTCCGAGTCGCTAGCAACCGTTTTCCAGAAGGCTTCACGAAATGCCTTGAAGTTTTTAAATTCTTGACCTCTCAGTTTTGCGGCAATTTGCGATGGTATAGGGACTCCTTCACCCTGGGAGGCCGCTCCCAGCCAAGAGCCGGTTATAGATTGCCCATTGCCTGTCACGATTCCGGGATCTTCACGCCGATCCCTGAACATGACATAGATTGGAGGCAGGCCAGAATCGACCGGGAAAACGATGATGAAGTCGTCAAATCCAGCTTCAACAACGGCTGGAAAACTGTCAACCCTACCCTCGACTGGAATTGTGTCGGCGCCTGAATAGACGGGCGTTTCAGGCGGGGCCGGTGGCAGCGTTGTTGAGCTATCTCCAGGAGCGGAAATAGGTGTCCAAATCAACGTTCTTGGTGGAATGTCACTTGTCGTGACGGTGTATACCTTCTGCTCAGGATCATAGGTCGCAGTAACCACTTTGACCCTGGAAGGCACGCTTGCACCATCGGTGTTGACCACAAAAACTTCTGACCGCCCATCTGCGGCCGTCCTCGAACTCATTCGAACCGGCAGGTCGATTGTGCCGTTGACTGCCGAACTTATCGTCGACTCGTCGAGGCCTGGTACCAAGGTTGAGATCGGTGTGCCAAGCGCATAACGCTCTGGAAGTTCTCCGTTCGCGAGTTTGGGAGAATAGATCAGCGCTGAAACACCGACCATCAAGCCACTCGCGGTACTGGCGGCCAATTCCGTCAATGCGGCCACTGCTGCCCCAATAGCGGCTCGCAGCGTGACGGTAACCCCCTCTGCTGTAGCGATAGTCCCGACTGAGGTCATGACTATCGCTTGAGTCGCAGCAGCAGTGCCCGACAGTCGATAGGTATTGGCTACTCTTACCGCTTCAATACGCGCTTGGGCCGTTGCTACGTGCTGCGCACGTTCTGCGAGGTCGCTGATTGCATTGGAGGCGTTGGCAAGAAACCGCGCGGACTCTGACTTCAGCACAAAGTCATGATGGCTGAGCCATCTCACCCCAAGCGCGGTGTTCCGCTGCAGATAAATAAGCTGTTTGAGTCCCTCAAGCTCGGGTTTGCTGAGTGGCGGTGTAACCTGTGGGTTGGCTGCGGGATAGTAAATCATCAACCCGTTCCGGTTTATGGCTAACGGTGGGTCAATAGGTTTGATCGCTGCCATCGTTTCTTCGATCATTTTGTCCAGCGTGTTTTTGTAACGCATGAGGGGCTGGTCGGGTGTCAATCCAACGACCGAACCGGCAAGAGAGGCGAGTTCCACCTGCAGGTATTCCGGCAGCAACTGCACCTGAATTTCCAACTCATCTGCAATGGCCTTCAGATACTCATTGTGTAAATTTGCCCAGCCAGGATCCTGTTCGGCTAAATTGGCCTCCAGCGTTTGCCGGGCCTTTGCCAACCCTGAAAGTTTTTTAGTCAGAATGTCTATGGAGAGCGAGAGAGCCTTGAGTTCTTGTGCGGCCCTCCAGACGTTGTCGTAAAGTGTGTAGGCATCGCCCAGATTTTTTATCGGGTCAGAAGAGGCAAGCGTTTCACGTAGCTTTGTATAAGTTAAGTTTTCCATCAGGTAAAAAGGGCTTTGATCATAGAGCCCATAGATGAGTGGCGCAGTACTGGCGTATTTGGTTTTTTTCGCGCCGATGATTTCAAGTGTGATTTTTTGATCGAGAACGGCTGAGGCTGTTTCTGTAAGCGGCTGTGAAGCTTTCGCGGCGTGCTGTTTCTCTGCGAGTTCGCGTTCAGTTTCAGTAGTGAGCGTTGCGAACCGTGCGCTGTACTCCGCGTCAATCAAGGATTGATTGTACTTTTGCTCTCCAATGAAATCGGCGGTGGTGCTAGGGAAGTCAAACTGCTTGAAGCGGCTACGGTCTCCTTCACCTCGACGTGGCCCTTCTTGAAGGCCCCCAGCCATCTCCACTTCCTACGTAGCCTCCGCCTTCACCACCCCAATAAGTGTTTCGTCTCCCTGCGGTAATTATCGTCGGCTTGAGTTCTAAAGGTTGTCCTGGCTGCCACCCTTGTTGTGCCATAGGGCCTCTCCATTTTTATGAGAGTGATCGTTAGAGTTTGTGTGTCCTGAAGAAAAAACTCAGGCGCTTTGATCAAACTTATTTGAGAGGGAAGAAAGAAAAAACTGATGGCGTTTTGATTTGGTTTTATGCGTGTAGGAGGCTTTGTAAGACGGTTCTGAAACTGATGTATTTATATTCTTGTATGTTTATCACTTGAGTCTTGGGATGATTTGGCTAGAAACCTAATTGTTTGTTTTTATTGGAGTGGGTTGGTTTGTGGTCTTTTAGGCAGGCTCTGATTTGGATTTTCAAATTATTTGTATAAACAGATGAGCGGTCTGGTTTTAGCGAGTAGTAGGTCGGGTTTTCTAACGCGCGGCATCGTCAATCTATAGGAAATGCTCTGATGGTCGCGTATCCGTCACCGAAGCAAGCGTGACGAGAGGGAAGCGCTGTCTTGGCAGAATCGACCAAGCGGGCTGCCGTTTCCAGCCGTTTGCCGTTATACTCGCCGGCTTTCAAAAGTTCGCCAACGAGTGCTGCCCGCCATGGAAATCAACCCGATCCTTAACACCATCAAGGACCTGTCCGAGCGCTCCGAAACTATTCGGGGGTATCTTTGACTACGATCAAAAGCATGAGCGTCTGACCGAGGTCAATCGCGAGCTTGAAGATCCGAGTGTCTGGAACAAACCTGAATACGCTCAGGAACTGGGGCGCGAGCGCGCTGCGCTGGCACAGATTGTCGATACCCTCGACGAACTGAACACCGGCCTGGGTGATTGCCGCGACCTGCTGGACATGGCCGTCGAAGAAAACGACGAAGGCGCAGTGGGCGATGTTGTCGCCGAGCTGGCCCGTCTCGAGGAAAACCTCGCCAAGCTTGAATTCCGCCGCATGTTCAGCCACGAAATGGACCCGAACAACGCCTACCTGGATATCCAGGCCGGTTCCGGTGGCACCGAAGCCCAGGACTGGGCCAACATCCTGCTGCGCATGTACCTGCGCTGGGCCGACAAGCGCGGTTTCGACGCGACCATCATGGAACTGTCCGCCGGTGAAGTGGCCGGTATCAAAGGTGCGACCGTACACATCAAGGGCGAATACGCCTTTGGCTGGCTGCGCACCGAGATCGGCGTGCACCGCCTGGTGCGCAAGAGCCCGTTCGACTCCGGCAACCGTCGCCACACCTCATTCTCTGCGGTGTTCGTCTCGCCAGAGATCGACGACAAAGTGGAAATCGAGATCAACCCGGCCGACCTGCGGATCGACACCTACCGTTCCTCCGGCGCCGGTGGTCAGCACGTAAACACCACTGACTCGGCCGTACGTATCACCCACGTACCGACCAACACCGTGGTTAGCTGCCAGAACGAACGTTCCCAGCACGCCAACAAGGACACCGCCATGAAAATGCTGCGGGCCAAGTTGTACGAGCAGGAAATGCAGAAGCGCAACGCCGCTTCCCAGGCGCTGGAAGACACCAAGTCGGATATCGGCTGGGGTCACCAGATCCGTTCGTACGTGCTCGACGCCTCGCGGATCAAGGATCTGCGCACTAACATCGAACGCAGCGACTGCGACAAGGTACTCGACGGCGATATCGACGAATACCTGGAAGCCAGCCTGAAATCCGGCCTCTAATACCCTCTGTGGGAGCGGGCTTGCCCGCGATCCCCCGCCGAAGGCTGGGGGCAACGAACCTGATGGAATATTTAAAGACATGAGCGACCAACAACTCGACCCGCAAGCCCTGCAACAGGAAGAAAACTCCCTGATCGCCCTGCGCAAGGAAAAGCTTGCTGCCGAGCGCGCCAAGGGTAACGCCTTCCCCAACGACTTCCGTCGCGACAACTACTGCGATGCCTTGCAGAAGCAATACGCGGACAAGACCAAGGAAGAACTGGCAGAGGCTGCGATCCCGGTCAAGGTGGCAGGTCGCATCATGCTCAACCGTGGCTCGTTCATGGTGATCCAGGACATGACCGGTCGCATCCAGGTCTACGTCAACCGCAAGACCCTGTCCGAAGAAACCCTGGCCTCGGTGAAAACCTGGGACATGGGCGACATCATCGCCGCCGAAGGCACCCTGGCCCGTTCCGGCAAGGGCGACCTGTACGTCGAGATGACCAATGTACGCCTGCTGACCAAGTCCCTGCGCCCGCTGCCAGACAAGCACCACGGCCTGACCGACACCGAACAGCGCTATCGCCAGCGCTACGTCGACCTGATCGTCAACGAAGACGTGCGCCAGACCTTCCGCGTACGCTCGCAAGTCATTGCTCACATCCGCAGCTTCCTGATGCAGCGTGACTTCCTGGAAGTGGAAACCCCGATGCTGCAGACCATCCCGGGTGGTGCCGCAGCCAAGCCGTTCGAGACCCATCACAACGCGCTGGACATGGAAATGTTCCTGCGCATTGCGCCTGAGCTGTACCTCAAGCGGCTTGTTGTTGGCGGCTTTGAAAAGGTGTTCGAGATCAACCGCAACTTCCGTAACGAAGGCGTCTCGACCCGTCACAACCCTGAATTCACCATGTTGGAGTTCTACCAGGCCTACGCCGACTACGAAGACAACATGGACCTGACCGAAGAGCTGTTCCGCGAGCTGGCACAGCTGGTGCTGGGCAGCACTGACGTGCCGTACGGCGACAAGGTGTTCCACTTCGGCGAGCCATTCGTGCGCCTGTCGGTGTTCGACTCGATCCTCAAGTACAACCCCGAGCTGACCGCTGACGACCTCAACGACATCGACAAGGCCCGTGCCATTGCCAAGAAAGCCGGCGCCAAGGTGCTGGGCTTCGAAGGCCTGGGCAAGCTGCAGGTGATGATTTTCGAAGAATTGGTGGAGCACAAGCTGGAACAGCCGCACTTCATTACCCAATACCCGTTCGAAGTGTCGCCGCTGGCCCGTCGCAACGACGACAACCCGAACGTCACCGACCGTTTCGAGCTGTTCATCGGTGGCCGCGAAATCGCCAACGCCTATTCCGAGCTTAACGATGCGGAAGACCAGGCCGAGCGCTTCATGGCCCAGGTGGCCGACAAGGACGCCGGTGACGACGAAGCCATGCACTACGATGCCGACTTCGTTCGGGCCCTGGAGTACGGCATGCCGCCGACTGCCGGTGAAGGTATCGGCATTGACCGTCTGGTGATGTTGTTGACCAACTCGCCGTCGATCCGCGACGTGATCCTGTTCCCGCACATGCGGCCACAAGCGTAACCGTAGCGAAATCCGAAGCCGCCTTTTATAAGGCGGCTTTTTTATGTGGCCTGTTCAAGTGGTGCTCGTCATTGATCGTTCCCACGCTCCGCGTGGGAGTGCACTCTGTGACGCTCCGCGTCACCTCTAAAGGAAGAAGTGTGGTGAACCGCATAATGGCTCAAGAAGGTGCCGCCGGCATTGCTGCTGCCGTGGCTGAAAGTGTTCAGTACCAGGGCCGCAAGGCCAGTCGGCGGGGCAGCGAGCAGCGCCGGCAAGACATTCTCGATGCGGCCATGCGTATCGTCGTGCGCGATGGCGTGCGGGCCGTACGTCATCGGGCAGTGGCGGCAGAGGCGGGGGTGCCGCTGTCGGCCACCACCTATTACTTCAAAGACATCGACGACCTGCTCACCGACACCTTCGCCCAATACGTGGAGCGCAGCGCCGCTTTCATGGGCAAGCTGTGGGTGCGCAACGAAGGCCTGTTGCGCGAGATGGTCGCCTATGGCGATGGCAGCCCGGAGTCGCGCTCGCAACTGGCCGATGATATCGCGCGCCTGACCGCCGACTATGTGCTGCGTCAATTGACCAACCGCCGCGAATACCTGATGGCCGAGCAGGCTTTTCGCCAGGAGGCCCTGCTCAACCCGCGCCTGGCCGAACTGGTACGCTCCCACCAACAGATCCTGTTGCAGGGCACCGGGCAGTTTTTCCAGGTATTGGGTTCCCGTGAGCCACAGCAGGATGCCAAGGTGTTGACGGCTATCATCAGTCGGATGGAATATCAGGGCCTGTTGGGCGGCGCAGAGCCTTTGACGGGTGACGAGATGCTTGAAATCCTCAAGCGTCACATGCACCTGGTATTGGCCTCGGCCTAGCCCTGTGCGCAATCTGCTTTGGGTGGGGGCAGGCAAGCCAGCTCCTACCTCTGATGGGCCTGCTGCTCAGATGTGAAGCCGTGCGCTAACTGCGCGTGGGCCAATAACGTTTAAAGAGGAAGCACCGGGTGGACGATTACCAGCAGACGATACGCACCTTGTCCGATCGCATTGTGCTGGCGCAAACACCGATCCGCGTCCTTGATGCGGTAAAATGGGACGAGAACATTCGTCAGGGATTTCTCAAGGCCAAGGGCAAGGCGATGCCTGCCGTAGACCGTGATTACTACCTGAACCGGCCGCTGTCGTTCGATTCCAGTGCGGTGAAGCTGGAGTTTCAGAACATCGAGCGCGACATCACCCGTCGCCTTGGGCAATTCAGTCCGGTTGGGCAGATCATGCGGCGCATGTGCCGTGAATACCGCATGGTGGTGCGCATGCTTGAAGCGCGCGGCACCGAGGACTTCGGTCTGATTTCCCAAGAGCTTTACGGCGCCGCCTCCGATGCGTTCCACGCCGGCGACCCGACCCTGGCCGACCTTGGCCTGATGCTCTCCGACTATCTGAACAACATCGATGGCCGGGGTGACCTCAAGGACGAAGCCAAGACCCTCACCGCCAAGGACGCGGTCAGCCTGCTGCAAACGCGCCTGAACAAGGTGTTTGGCGAAGCCGAAGAGACCATCCGCGTGTTCGAGTCCGACGGCATCGTCGCCGATGCGGCAGCGGGCGCCGACTACATCAAGATCCGCGCCGATGCGATGTTCAATGACCGCGACGTGCGCGCCCTCGAAGTGCATGAAGGGTTGGTGCATGTGGGCACCACCCTTAACGGCCAGAACCAGCCGATCTGCACGTTTCTGTCCAAGGGCCCGCCGTCGTCCACCGTCACCCAGGAAGGCCTGGCGATCCTGATGGAAATCATCACGTTTGCCTCCTACCCCAGCCGCCTGCGCAAACTCACCAACCGGACCCGCGCCATCCATATGGTGGAGGAGGGCGCCGACTTCCTGCAGGTATTCGAGTTCTTCCGCGAGCAAGGCTTTGAAATGGCCGAAAGCTATGGGAATGCCAGCCGGGTATTTCGTGGTTCGGTGCCCACCGGCCTGCCATTTACCAAGGATTTGTCCTACCTCAAGGGCTTTATCATGGTCTACAACTACATCCAGCTCGCCGTGCGCAAAGGCAAGCTGGAGCAAGTGCCGCTGCTGTTCTGCGGCAAGACCACCCTTGAAGACATGCGTACCCTGCGCCAGTTGGTCGACGAAGGCCTGGTGGTGCCGCCCAAGTACCTGCCGGAGCAGTTTCGTGACATGAACGCGCTGGCGGCCTGGATGTGCTTCTCCAACTTCCTCAACCACTTGAGCCTGGACCGGATCGAGGCGGATTACTCCAATATCCTGTAACTGACGAAACCGAATCAAAAAATGTGGGAGCTGGCTTGCCTGCGATAGCGCTGGGTCAGCCAGCACTCAGTCACTGATAGACCGCTATCGCAGGCAAGCCAGCTCCCACATTTGATCTTTACTGGTCTTCAGAACTTTCGCGAGGTTTCAACGGATGAGAATCCTCGGCATTTTATGCCTGCTACTCACATTGAACGGCTGCAGCTCCTTGCTGTTCTACCCCGAGCCCGGCCTACCCTTCACCCCGGAAAAAGCCCACCTGCAATACCGCGACGTCACGCTCACCACCGCAGATGGCGTGAAACTGCATGCCTGGTGGCTGCCGGCAAAACCCGGTGTCCCGCTCAAGGGCACAGTCCTGCATTTGCACGGCAACGGCGGCAACCTCGCCTGGCACCTGGGGGGCAGTTGGTGGTTGCCGGAGCAGGGTTATCAAGTGCTGTTGCTGGACTATCGCGGCTATGGGCTGTCGGAAGGCAAGCCGTCGTTGCCGGCGATCTACCAGGATATCGACGCCGCCTTCGGCTGGATCGACAAGGCGCCTGAAACCCAGGGGCAACCGTTGGTTATTCTCGGCCAAAGCCTGGGCGGTGCACTGGCGGTGCATTACCTGGCAGCTCACCCGGAGCGTCAAGCCCAGCTAAAAGCCTTGGTACTGGACGGCGTGCCAGCCAGTTATCGTGACGTAGGACAATTCGCCCTGAGCACTTCCTGGTTAACCTGGCCGTTGCAGGTGCCGCTGTCGTGGCTGGTGCCCGACGCCGACAGTGCGATCAATGCCATTCCCCGGTTGACCGGCGTGCCCAAGCTGCTGTTCCACAGCCTGGATGACCCGATCGTGCCGGTGGCCAATGGCATCCGCCTGTATCAAGCGGCGCCACCGCCCAGGGTGTTGCAACTGACCCGCGGCGGCCATGTGCAGACCTTTGCCGACAAAACTTGGCAGACCGTCATGCTGCGTTATCTGGACGACCCTCAGCACTTCAACGGCTTGCGTCGCCTGGGGGAAATTCCGAATTACCCTATTCCTAAAGTTGACTCATCAGAGAGCCCGCAATGAGCGAAGAACGCAACATGATCCCGCTGATCCTCACCGGCATCGGTACCATCATCGGCACCGTTGGCTGCCTGTGGTACTACGGCTACCTGCACTTCGCCAAGCCCGAAGATGCGTTGCTGCTCAGCGATTTCACCATGCTCAAGACCATACCGGGCGAAGATTACAAAGTGTCCCTGACCCCGGCCGCGCAAGTGGCGCAGTGTGTTGACGGCGTGTTGGTGATGTTTGATACCGAGCAGAAAGGCTTGAGCGGCGTGCTGGTGAACAACAAGAAGCAGGCCGTACGTTGTATAGGTCAAGAAACGCCGAAACTGGAGCAGTAGGACAGGCAGTGTGGGGAAAGCTGGAACCATTTTGAGTGAGTTGCCACTGATTTGGGACCGAGCAGCAACGCTGATTCGGTTAACTCTTTAACTTGATTTGGAGTCACATATGTCTATAAGTGGAGTTGGTCCTTCCCAAGGTGGTTTTGGCGCTCAAGATGCAGGTCAACAATCCGGTGACGTGGGCAGCCTCAAGAAAGAGATTGAGGATCTGAAGAAGCAAATAGGTCAGATGCAATCTCAAGGTGCCGGTGGTTCAGAGGGCAGCGGCGGTTCGGGAGGCGCTATGGATGACCTTAAAAAACTGCTGAAAGAACTCGAGGAAAAGCTTAAAGCTATGGAAGGTCAAGAGGGTAAAGGCGCTGATGGCGAAGGCAGCAAGCCTGGGGGCGAAGGTAGCGCAAAGATTTCCATTGATTTCCAGCAGTAACATGAATAACGGGAACCGTCTTGCGTCAGAAGCCACAAAAGCGTCATGACTCATAAAGATTGGGGCCGAGACAGTGGCGATTACTATTGCTGCGATACGCAATATGTTGAACATGGCGAGAGGGCATGAAGAACTGGAGCGCAAAGTTGCCCAGACGCATGAGCTTAGCCAACTGATGGACAAGCTATCGAGCGCGAAGATAGAAATGCCGCTCGAAGATACACATCGTCCAGTCGGGTTCGACGAACCCAAAAAAAACCCACCGTAAGGTGGGTTTTTTATCCAGCATCAATCAGTTAGCAACGGAAGACCGTGGCTTGACCGGCTGGTTGTCGTTGGAAATGGTCACTTCCACGCGACGGTTCATGGCGCGGCCGGAGACGCTGCCGTTATCGGCAACCGGGTATTCCTTGCCATAACCCTGGGTCACGATACGCGAGATATCCACGCCTTGTTGAGCCAGTGCACGCTGAACAGAAGCGGCACGACGCTCAGACAGGCTCTGGTTGTACGAGTCGGAACCGGTGCTATCGGTATAGCCTTCGACGATCACTTTACGGTCTGGGTTATCGCGCAGGAACTGAGCCAGCTTGGTGATGTTCACCAGGCCGCTGGATTTCAGATCAGACTTGTTGGTGGCGAACAGCACGTCACCGAAAGTCACCAGGGTGCCGCGATCGGTTTGTTTGGCGTTCAAGCTGTTTTGCAGTTGCTTGATTTGTGCGTCACGAGCGTCCAGCAGGGCGCGGGCACGTTCGTCACCAGCGTTTTTCAGCTTGGCCTCGGATTCGCGCAGGACGATGGTGTCCTTGGCCACTTCAACGCGCTGGTTGGTCAGGTAGGCCAACTGGTCGACTTTCTTCTCGTCTTCCTTGTCGCGGTAGGCCTTGTCAGCCTTGTCCAGCCATTCGCTGGCGTCTTTGGTTTCCAGCGCCGCCAGCTTGGTGGCTTGCGGGTTGGTTTGCAGGGACGAGAAATTGGTCCGCGCATTTTCCAGGTTCGCGTTCGGCGGGGTGGAGCAGGCCGCCAAGGCAACGCTCATCGCCAGCAGGGCAGGGATCATCAATTGTTTACGCATAGTCGTGTCGTCCTTTCAATTCGATATCAGGTGCGATGCAGTCAAGGGGCTGCGGCTTACTTCTGCATGATTGCAGCAGGGCGCATGCCTTCCTTACGCAGTTCTTCAACAGCCTTCTGGGAATCCTTCACAGCCTGTTGAGCCTTGGCAGCCTGGGCCTTACGCTCAGCGACGCGGGCATCCCACTCGGCTTGTTCAGCCAATTGGCGAGCCTTGTCGTAGTTCTTGTCGTGCATGGCAATCTCAGCTTCTTTGAGCTTGTCCTGGGCCGACTTCATTTCCACCGCCGCATACTCGGTACCGCCGGCGCTGACTGCGCTGTTGACGGCCGATTGGGTTACGGCGTACTGCTCGGTTGGAGGGTTGCCGGCGCAGCCAGCCAGAACGAAGCTGGTGCCGATTGCCAGCGCGGCCAATTTGAGCCCGCGCAGGTGGTTAAACGAGGATTTGGCAGTGCTGGTGTTCATCGTCTTCAACTCCATTGGATAACTCCTGAAAAACATCAAAATCCATCGGGGCGTATCGATTTCGGGCCCGTCGGTAAAGCACATGGCGTCCGTTCAAACGACCGTTCCACAAGTGATGGCTACTGGCTGTGACCGGAGGCTTTTTTCAAAAGTTCAGCGGATATGGCGATTTGCCTAAAAAAATATCTGACTGATTGGTCAGTGTTTGAAAAATGGAACTTTCGCGGTGCGCAGCGGTACCTCCGGGCCTGTAAAAGGCCCGGAATACGTGGGTTTAATTGACGTCAATAAATGTTTATCAGTGTTTTTGTTCGTCAGCGCCGGCCGACAAATCATGTAAGTGGCGACGGGATAAAGTAAGAAAGCGTGGCGTGGGGCCGACGTCTTCATACAGCGGGTCACCCTCTTCGTCGGTGGCAATTACCTGCTGGCCCTGGATGTAGGGAAAGCTGGCTTCCAGCTCTTCAAGGGCGGCACCGATCAACTCGCCGAGCAGTTCTTCGACATGGCGCTTGGGGTACATCTCGGCAATGGCTGCCAGCCGTGCAGCGGCTTCTACATCCAGATGAATGGCGTACTCAGTCTTGGTCAAACGACCCTTGGCGGTTTCTTCCCAATGCTGGGCCAGTTCTCGAATTTTCATGGCTACCTCAATAAAGCCTGCGATGGCAGGCGGTGATGAGCGACCAGCCGCCTGCGCGGATGACGCGGCGACTCACCGTTGAGACTAGCTGCAAGCGCCAAGGTTTAAAGTCGTTTGCGTTCGGCCTTGTCAGAAACCGACGTCGGCGGCACTCTGAAGCACCTGCGCGTCCCGGATTTCTGGCTGGAGATTGGCTGATGAGTGATATCGATGCACGCTTGCGTGAGGATGTTCACCTGCTGGGTGAGCTATTGGGCAACACCATTCGAGAGCAGTACGGCGAGGCTTTCCTCGAGAAGATCGAGCAGATCCGCAAAGGCGCCAAGGCCGACCGTCGCGGAGCCGTTTCAGAGAAAGCCGCTGGCGATGAGTTGAGCGCCAGCCTCAACCAGTTGCAGGAGGACGAGCTGCTGCCGGTGGCCCGAGCCTTCAACCAGTTCCTCAACCTGGCCAACATTGCCGAACAATATCAATTGATTCATCGGCGCGATGAATCGCAACCCGCGCCGTTCGAATCGAGGGTCTTGCCGGAGTTGCTGGCCCGTCTGCAAAGCGAAGGGCACAGCAATGAATCCCTGGCCCGGCAGTTGGCGCGGTTGGACATCGAGCTGGTGCTCACCGCCCACCCCACCGAAGTGGCCCGCCGCACGCTGATCCAGAAATACGATGCCATTGCTGCGCAACTGGCCTTGCAGGATCACCGCGACCTCACCACCGCCGAGCGCGAGCAGATTCGCGAGCGCTTGCAACGCTTGATCGCTGAAGCCTGGCACACCGAAGAAATCCGTCGAGTGCGGCCCACCCCGGTGGATGAAGCCAAATGGGGCTTTGCGGTGATCGAGCATTCCCTATGGCACGCCATCCCCAATTACCTGCGCAAGGCCGACCAGGCCCTGCACGCCGCCACCGGCCTGCGCCTGCCCCTGGAGGCTGCACCGATTCGCTTTGCTTCGTGGATGGGTGGCGACCGTGACGGCAACCCGAACGTCACCGCGCCGGTCACGCGCGAAGTGCTGTTGCTGGCGCGTTGGATGGCGGCGGATTTGTATCTGCGTGACATTGATCAATTGGCCTCCGAGCTGTCGATGCAACAGGCCAGCCCGGCGTTGCAAGCCAAAGTCGGCGACAGCGTCGAACCTTATCGTGCCTTGCTAAAGCAACTGCGTGAACGCCTGCGCGCCACGCGCCAGTGGGCCCACACCTCGTTGACCAGCACCACCCCGGCGCCGGCCGAGGTGTTGCAGAACAACCGCGACCTGCTGGACCCGCTACAACTGTGCTACCAGTCCCTGCACGAATGCGGCATGGGCGTGATCGCCGATGGCCCGCTGCTCGACTGCCTGCGCCGTGCCGTGACGTTCGGCCTGTTCCTGGTGCGCCTGGATGTGCGCCAGGACTCCAGCCGTCACTCGGCGGCCATGACCGAAATCACCGATTACCTGGGCCTGGGGCGTTATGAGGACTGGGATGAGGATGCGCGTATCAGCTTCCTCACCCAGGAACTGACCAATCGGCGGCCATTGCTGCCGGGTTACTTCAAACCCTCGGCGGACACTGCCGAGGTGCTCAATACCTGCAAGGAAATCGCCGCCGCACCAGCCGCATCATTAGGTTCGTATGTCATCTCCATGGCCGGCGCCGCGTCGGATGTGCTGGCGGTGCAACTGCTGTTGAAGGAATCCGGTGTACAGCGGCCAATGCGCGTAGTGCCATTGTTCGAGACCCTGGCCGACCTGGACAACGCCGGGCCGGTGATGGAGCGCCTGTTGCAACTGCCGGGTTACCGCGCGCGCTTGCAGGGCCCGCAGGAAGTGATGATTGGCTACTCGGACTCGGCCAAGGACGCCGGCACCACGGCCGCCGCCTGGGCACAGTACCGCGCCCAGGAGCGTCTGGTGGACATCTGCCGCGAGCAACAGGTGGAGCTGTTATTGTTCCACGGTCGCGGCGGCACTGTTGGTCGTGGCGGTGGCCCGGCGCACGCTGCCATCCTGTCGCAGCCACCGGGCTCGGTAGCGGGGCGGTTCCGCACCACTGAGCAGGGAGAGATGATTCGCTTCAAATTCGGCCTGCCGGATATCGCTGAGCAGAACCTCAATCTCTACCTGGCCGCGGTACTGGAAGCGACCCTGTTACCGCCGCCGCCTCCCGAGCCTGCCTGGCGTCATCTGATGGACGAACTGGCGGCAGACGGTGTCAGCGCATACCGTGCCGTGGTGCGGGAAAATCCGCAGTTCGTCGAGTACTTCCGCCAGTCCACGCCGGAGCAGGAGTTGGGCCGTTTGCCTTTGGGCAGTCGCCCGGCCAAGCGTCGTGCGGGCGGGATTGAGAGCTTGCGCGCCATCCCATGGATCTTTGGCTGGACCCAGACGCGCCTGATGCTGCCCGCCTGGCTCGGCTGGGAAGCGGCACTGAGCAAGGCACTGGAGCGCGGTGAAGGTCAATTGCTGGGGCAGATGCGCGAGCAGTGGCCGTTCTTTCGCACGCGCATCGACATGCTGGAAATGGTCCTGGCCAAGGCCGATGCCGATATCGCCCGTCTTTATGATGAGCGTCTGGTGCAGCCGGACCTGCTGGCATTGGGTGCGCACTTACGCGACCTATTGTCGCAGGCGTGTGACGTGGTGCTTGGCCTGACCGGCCAGTCGCAGCTGCTGGCCCATAGCCCCGACACCCTGGAGTTCATCCGCCTGCGCAACACCTACCTCGACCCCTTGCACCTGTTGCAGGCCGAGTTGCTGGCACGTTCGCGCCAGCAGGAGGCTGCCCAAGACAGCCCTCTGGAACAGGCGCTGCTGGTGTCCGTGGCCGGTATCGCGGCCGGTTTGCGCAACACCGGCTGAGGTTTTTTGCGTGTACTCAATGGCTTGCGGGTAAACCGCGACGACCGCCCGGAAATGGGCGGTCGTCGTTTGAGAGGGTGGGTTGCGCTCAGGCACACCCCGGCGCTGACGCATGTGCGGCGCGGGTTTCTCCTACTTTTGGCGGCTTGTATGGTGAGGGCCCGCTGTGTATCTTGATCAGCCTTTGGCCGTTTGATCGGCCTAGAACCACATTTTTACGAGATTGGCCCCACGCGGCGAATCCGAGCGTCATCTCTATAAAAAATTGAGGAGCACATCGATGCGCGTCATTCTGCTGGGAGCTCCCGGGGCCGGTAAAGGTACTCAGGCAAAGTTCATCACTGAAAAATTCGGCATTCCACAAATCTCCACCGGCGACATGCTGCGTGCGGCCGTCAAGGCTGGCACCGAACTGGGCCTGATCGCCAAGAGCGTGATGGACAGCGGCGGCCTGGTCTCCGATGACCTGATCATCAACCTGGTCAAGGAACGCATCAGCCAGGAAGACTGCAAGAACGGTTTCCTGTTCGACGGCTTCCCACGCACCATTCCCCAGGCTGAAGCCTTGGTGAAGGCGGGCGTGGAGTTGGACGCCGTGGTCGAAATCGCGGTTGAAGACGAAGAGATCGTCCAGCGTATCGCTGGCCGTCGTGTTCACGAAGGCTCTGGCCGCGTGTACCACATCGTCTACAACCCGCCGAAAGTGGAAGGCAAGGACGATGTCACCGGCGAAGACCTGGTGCAGCGTAAAGACGACACCGAAGAAACCGTGCGTCATCGCCTGTCGGTCTACCATTCCCAGACCAAGCCCCTGGTGGACTTCTACCAGAAGCTGTCCGCAGCCCAAGGCAAGCCGAAATACAGCCACATCCCTGGTGTGGGCTCGGTAGAGGCCATCACCGCCAAGGTGCTGCAAGCACTGAGCTGATCCCTTGATCAGCGGCACAGACAACGGCCCGCTTGCGGGTCGTTGTTGTTTATACTGGCGCACTTTTTTCCGACTTGGACACCCACACCGATGAGTACCCTGCTGGCCCTGGACACCGCGACTGAAGCTTGCTCCGTTGCCTTGCTGCACGATGGCAAGGTCACGAGCCACTACGAGGTGATCCCGCGCCTGCACGCGCAGAAATTGTTGCCGATGATCAAGCAATTGCTTGAAGACGCCGGGACCACCCTAGCGGCGGTGGATGCCATCGCGTTCGGCCGTGGCCCCGGTGCATTCACTGGCGTGCGCATCGCCATCGGCGTGGTGCAGGGCCTGGCCTTTGCGCTGGAGCGCCCGGTGTTGCCGGTGTCCAACCTGGCGGTACTGGCCCAGCGTGCGTTGCGTGAGCACGGGGCATCGCAGGTGGCAGCGGCAATTGATGCGCGCATGGATGAGGTTTACTGGGGTTGCTACCGTGAGACCGCAGGCGAAATGCGCCTGGTCGGTGCGGAAGCGGTGCTGGCCCCCGAAGCGGCGCAGTTGCCCGCTGACGCCAACGGTGATTGGTTCGGTGCCGGCACGGGCTGGGGTTATGGCGAACGCATCAACGTGACGTGTGCCGAGCAGGACGCAGCGATGTTGCCACACGCCGAAGACCTGCTGGCGTTGGCACGTTTCGCATTCGAGCGCGGCGAGGCGATTGCGGCGGACCAGGCAGCACCGGTGTACCTGCGCGATAAAGTCGCGCAGACCAAGGCCGAACGCGGGATTATTTGACGCCAGAAATGTGGGTGTTACGCGGCAAATTTCGCCAATCGTCAGAATTTGCCTGGGTTTTTAAACCTTTTACAAATTATGTGTTCTAGTTATCACCAGAGCATTTGCGCGCCATGGAAAGTGCCGCTAAATTGCCATCATTGATACCGAGTCTGCATGTATGCGTATAGACGGTTTTTCCTCACAGTCGTACCCCCTCAAGCGTAAGCCGCGCAAGGCGAGCGTGACGGTAGACGAGTCCGTCGAGGATTCACCGGACTTCATTGAAGTACACGCCGATACGCCTTCCAAAGCCCAAGGCGCCTCGAGCGCACGCATCAGCGGCGTTCCTGCCCGTCAGCAAGACATGGTCTTTCCCCGTTCCATGAGCAAAAGCGTTGCCACCGCCTTGGCCAGCTACCTGACCACTGCCGGCTTTGTCGAATGGGATATGGAAGTGCTGGGTCTCGATATCCATATCTGATGCGTTTGCCTTATTACATCGGCTGCCCGTCCTGGAGTGAAAACGCCTGGCGCGAGTACCTGTATCCCGTTGAGGCACGTTCCAGCGATTACCTCGGGCTCTATTCCCAGGTCTTCAACGCCGTTGAGGGCAATACCACTTTTTATGCTCGCCCCTCGGCCGCCACTGTGCAGCGCTGGGCCGAAATCATGCCTGATGATTTTCGCTTCACCGCCAAATTTCCCGGCGATATCAGCCATGCTGGCGATTTGCGTGAACAGCTGCCGGCGGCAGAAAGTTTTGTCGGCTTGATGAGCCCTTTGGGTGAGCGCGTTTCACCGCTGTGGCTGCAGCTCTCGAAGAGCTTTACGCCGCCACGCCTGGCGGAGCTGGCTGGATTTCTCGATGGCATTGATCGGCCGCTGGCCGTGGAGGTGCGTCATGAACAGTTCTTCGCCAGGGGTGATGCTGAGCGCATGCTCAACCGCCTGTTGCGCGATCGCGGTGTCGAGCGCATCTGCCTCGATCCACGTGCCCTGTTCAGTTGTACCTCTACCTCGGAAGCGGTGCTGCATGCCCAGTCCAAAAAGCCCCGGGTGCCACCGCGCCCAGCGGCGCTCACGCAGTTTCCCCAGGTGCGCTTCATCGGGCATCCGGACCTTGAGGCCAATGACCCGTTCCTGATTCCATGGGTGGAAAAGATCGCCAGTTGGATCGAAGAGGGCCGCACGCCCTATATGTTCCTGCACACCTCGGACAATCGTCTCGCGGCGCAACTGGCGCTGCGCTTCCACGCCAAGCTGATGGTGCGTCTGCCAGGGCTACCGCCGCTGCCTGCCTTGCATCGAGAACCCGTGGCGGAGCAGCTCGGGCTACTTTGAGGGTCGAGCCGTGGGTGTGGTCAAGACATTGAGTGTGTTGCTGGTGCTGGTGGGCGCATTTGCGTTGGCCGTCTGGCGGGGTTGGGTGCCGATGCCGGCCGAGTGGAACCCCTGGGCGCCCTTGGATGTGCAGGCCAGCCCCAACCTGTTGACGCGCTACAAGCTCAGTCGTTTGCAGGACGATCCGGCGCTGTGTGACCAGGTGTTGAACACCTCTGGTCTGCGCGTGAGCCGCCAGGCCGATACACCGGCTGATACGGCGTGCCCCTTGCGCAATATTCTGCGTGTGCAGGGCGCTGACGTGGCCTTGAGCAGCAGCTTTCTCGCCAGTTGCCCGCTCGCGGTGGCGTTCGCATTGTTCGAGCGCCACAGCCTGCAACCGGCGGCCCAGGCCGTGTTTGGTCAAGCGGTGAGTCGGGTCGAGCATTTGGGCAGTTTTGCCTGCCGTAATATCTACAATCGCGCCGACGGAAGGCTCAGCCAGCACGCCTCGGCCAATGCCCTGGATATCGCCGGGTTTCGCCTGGCGGATGGACGCAGCATCAGCGTGCTCAAGGATTGGCCGGGGCAGAGCGACAGTGCGCGTTTCCTGCGTTTGGTACGCGATGGCGCCTGTGATGATTTCAACGTGGTGTTGAGCCCGGACTACAACGCGGCTCATCGCAACCATTTCCATCTCGACATGGGGCGTTGGTGGGTGTGTCGCTAGGGTTCAGGCGGCCAGGCGCAGGTTGTGGGTCACCAGCGGGCGTGCCCAGTAGTAATCGAAATCCAGGGCCTTTTGCTGCGCCAGCAGTTCTTCTTCGGGGTACGGCGTGGCGGCCGGTGGCAGCAGGTCCAGCTCGAATTCGGCAATTGGCAGGTGCAGGGGGCGTGGTTGTGGCGCCGGGCCTGGCTCGGGTAGCGGTTGGCCGGCGTTCAGCACGATGGGGCGCACCCACTCGCTCTCAAACGCTTGTTGGCGTTGCTGGGCGATGACTTCTTCTTCCGGGAACGGCGTCGCGGCCGGTGGCAGCAGCTCGGTTTCGAACTCGGCAATCGGCAGGAAGAGCGGCTCCGGCGGGGTGATCTCGGTGTCTTTCACATCGCACTCACGCTGGGTGAGGATCTGCGCCAGCAGGTCGGCGCCTTCGCGGGGTTCAACTGCCGGGTCTGCCGGGGCGGGCGCCTTGGCGGCGAGCGCGTCCGGCGTTTCACCGAGCTGCTCGGCCAACGCGCGGGCAAAGAAGTCCTGCCACACATGACTCACCCCGGCCAGCGCTTGGGTATTGCGCAGGCCGTAATGGTTGTGGGTCGGCAGTACACCGATGGAAAGGGGAAGAATGTCTGACATTTTTCTCGGTCGACGCTCAGCTCTGGCAAAATACCTGACTGTAATTTTTATCGGCTGTTGTTTGCCGATCCTTAATTTTTTTGAGCGTGGCGATTGATGAACGAACAACCAGCGGCCAGCCGCATCCAGGTCCAAGCCTTGGCTGACAGCTTCCAGGCCCGCGCTGAACAGTGGGCTTCGCTGCTGGGGTTGCCTCTGCAGGTGGCCGATGCGGATTTTTCCCTGCAAGTGGGGGAGCACGGTTTGCAGTTGCAACAGCTTGGGCCTGATGCGCCAGGGCCGGTGCGGGTCGACTTTGTCGAAGGCGGCGCGGCGCATCGGCGATTGTATGGTGGTGGCAGCGGGCAGATGATCGCCAAGGCGGTGGGCATCGCCCAGGGCGTGCGCCCGCGAGTGCTGGACGCCACGGCTGGCTTGGGCAAGGACGCGTTCGTGCTGGCCAGCCTCGGGTGTGAGATGAGCCTGATCGAGCGCCAGCCGTTGATCGGCGCCTTGCTCGAAGATGGCCTGGCCCGCGCTGCAGAGGATTTTGACGTGGCGCCGATTGTGGCGCGCATGAAGCTGCTCAAGGGCAATTCCATCGACGTGATGCTCAATTGGCAGGGCGAGCCGCCTCAGGTGATCTACCTGGACCCGATGTTTCCGCACCGTGAGAAAACTGCGCTGGTGAAGAAGGAAATGCGCCTGTTTCGGCCGTTGGTGGGTGATGATCCGGATGCACCGGCGTTGCTCGCGGCGGCTCTGGCCCTGGCCAGCCATCGTGTGGTGGTCAAGCGGCCGCGCAAGGCACCCTGTATTGAGGGGCCGAAGCCAAGCCATGCGCTGGATGGCAAGTCCAGCCGCTACGACATTTATCCCAAGAAAGCGCTCAAGCCGTAAGCTGCAAACAGCAGCACTTATCTCCCAGGTGCGCCGCAATCCAAATGTGGGAGATTCTATGGTTGGGGGGAAGCCCCCAAACCCGCTTTTGATTGGTACTCGCTCTGGTTTTTCATGAGCGAAAAGGCGATACGCGCTAACTTGCGGGCGATGATGACCAGGACTTGAGTTGTTTTCAGTCCCCTGGCCAGATAGCCCTCGTATAAAGGCTTCCAGGCTTCTGACCTAATACCGGCTGACGCCGCGTTATGCAGCAACCTGCGGATCTCTGAGTCTCCTTTCTTGCTTAACGAACGACGTCCGTTCATTTGCCCTGAGTCGGACACCCTCAAGTCCATTCCCAGAAAAGCAATGTAAGCGTCAGCACTTTCAAACTCTCCTCGTTGAAAGGCCATAGTCAGTGCAACTGCCGTAAGAAAACCAATGCCCTCTACGGCTTGGCAGCGCCTGACTTGATTCAAGACACCCGCTTCAGTGACAGCAGCTAATATCCGTTTTTCAATGAGCGCTTCATGTCTATCAAGACAAGCTGAAATGCTCTTGGACGAGGCTTTGAGCAAAGGCTCACCTGCCCAGCTCTGGTTCAGAGCAACACGCATCTTCACCAGTGCGGCACGTCGGCGAAGCGTATCCGTCCGGCCAACACACCTTCCTGACGCAACCGCCGAAGGACCAGCCCGTTTTGCGAAACCTCGGCTGTAGTTTACGACTTCAGCCTCAGCCGGGCCGGCGAGCATGCGCGTAACTTCCTACAAGACTGGAAGGGCAAGCTGGTCTGCGATTATTTCGGCGATTACAAGGCCAGCTTCGAACTCGGCGTGACTGAAATCGGCTGCATGGCTCATGCCCGGCGCAAGTTCTTCGAACTGCATGCGACTCACAAGAGCGCGCTGGCTGAGCAAGCCTTGCGTTACATGCAGGCGCTGTACGAGATCGAGGGGGAAATCGAGGATCTAGAACCGGACATACGCCGCCGAATACGGCAGGAAAAGGCGGTACCCGTGATGGATGCGTTGCATGCCTGGATGGTTGCCCAGCGCGACATCGTGCATAACGGTTCGGCCATTGGCAAAGCCTTGGATTACAGCTTGAAACGCTGGACGGCGCTGTCGCGCTACCTCGATGACGGGGCCGTGCCTATTGATAATAACTGGTGTGAGAACCAGATACGGCCTTGGGCGCTGGGGCGCAAGAACTGGCTCTTTGCTGGGTCGCTACGCAGCGGCAAACGCGCCGCTGCGATCATGAGTTTGATTCAGTCGGCCCGGAACAATGGGCACGATCCCTAGGCCTACCTGAAGGATGTGCTGACGCGCCTGCCTGCGCAGCGGGCAAGTGAGATTGCAGAGTTGCTGCCGCATAGGTGGCGTCCGGCTTAGTCGTGCAAGACGGTTTGCCCGTACGCTTACAAAGAAAGCCCAGCTTGAGCTGGGCTTTCTTTTGCAGACCTACATATCACTCAAGCGTATACTTATTCTCAGCCATAAAGGCTGGCTCTTTCCAATTAGAACCTTTTTTAATTCCCCCATCAGAATTATCAATCAGCCCTTCCAGTCTCATGTTATGAACAAGCTTTAATAGCTCAAGATTATTACCAATATTTACCCAGCCATTCCTGTTATATAGTCGATCCAGCATCGGATATGAAATTGACTTATTTCTTACTATAAAAAGAACGACATCTCTTGGGGATTCAGAGTTTACAATATCATTGATGTTGCTCATGTTATTCTCCGTATATTTGTTTGTTTTCTGCGACTATAGCTTCTGGCGTATAGAGTAATTCGTCAGCATCTTTAAGCTTGAAATCCTCTAAAGTCGCGGCATGAGTATTATTCCAAGTGGCGCCATCGTCGTTCGGTTTCACTCCATCCGTTATACCTAGAGCCCTATACCGCTCTAGCTCACGAATCTCATGGGTGTAAAATCGCTTATCGACATCGGTAATGGCCAATTCGCCAGTTAGGATTTTTTCCAGACGGTCAATCATCACAACATTTGCGTCCGATGGGTCGAATCTGCTCGTATGCAGCTTAACGAGGTCAATACCTTCCTGAGTCACCGCTGCGGTTGTCCAGTCTAGACTCTGAATGGGGCCGCCCGCCTTATCAGGATTGTACATCCGACCGCTGTGCTCACCTTTGGTGGTAGCCCCTTCGTACGGACTACTAAATACCGCATAAATCGGCGGTAAACCCGAATCTGCGGGGTAAACGTAAATAGCGTCCCGAATATCCAACTGGCCGACTACCGGAAACGGCTCAGCTTTGACCTCAATCGGTGTCAGTGTAATCCCGGTATACACCGGGGTTTCGACAGGCTGCGCAGGCGTCGCCGTCGAGCTATTACCTGGTACTGCGATTGGGAACGTCAGGGTGATCGGTGGTGAGTCAGTTGTAGTGAACGTATAGGCATTGGCCACAGGATCAAGCACTAGCGCTCTTACCGGGACGGTAGGTGCTAACCCTCCAGTGGGCTGGGTGGCCACTACCGAGTATTTGGACTGATCGCCATAAATTCGGTAGGGCAGATCCACAGTTCCTCCCGCCGCGGCGATCTCGGCAAGATTTTCGGGAAGATTAGGCGTTAAATCCTTGGCCGGCGTGTTAAGCATGGTCGAAGGTAGCTCACCATTACCCAGTGATGGTGAATAGACCAGCGCGCCAATGCCCACTGCCGTGGCAGCACTTACAACAGTGCCTAAGGCTACCTTTGCAGCCTGAATAGCCGCATCCAGCGTAAGACCTGAACCGGCAGTAATGGCGATAGAGCCAGCCGCAGTACTTAACTGACTCGCACCGTCAGCGGGGAGCCTATACGTATTAGCGGCTTTAAGTGCTGCAGCTTCAGCAGCAATTCTTGCTGCCTCTGCAGCGGCCGCTTCATCAGCAATGCGCTTGGCTTCAGCTTCGGCGGCTAACCTGGCAGCTTCTGCTGCAGCGGCCTCATCAGCGATACGCTTAGCTTCTGCCTCTGCCGCTACTCGCGCCGCTTCAGCAGCGGCTGCCTCATCAGCCACGCGTTTGGCTTCAGCCTCAGCTGCAACCCTTGCGGCTTCCGCAGCTGCGGCCTCATCGGCAATACGTTTAGCCTCGGCGTCTGCACGTGCTTGATTAGCCTGTGCCTGAAGGTTCTGCTTCAGGGCATTCAAATAGTCGATCTCGCGGTTGCTATATTTTGCAGCATACGAAGCCTCAAGTGAGGCGTACCATTCTTTATAATTTTTATCCGGAGGGTAATTTGTCTTGCTTCCGCTGATTGCATCTTTAATAAACTGCATCGTCGGATAATAAAAGAAGTCTCCATAGTAGTACTTATCAGCAATCACTTTTTGAGCAGCAGCAGCCTGTGCTTTTTGAGCAATTAGCGTATCTACCGAACGAATATGCTGTTCGATTTTCTCGACTTCGCTCGCGGGACTGCCTTCATTTTGTTCTATTGCAGTAATGCTTTGTGCAATAGATTCAGGCATCGACTGAAGATTCGCTGCAAAGCTTGCCTCCTGGTCCTTAACATTCTGGGAAATGATGGGAGGGTATGTGTTAAGCACATAAGTACGCGTTGCAAGGTTAATGAGCTGTCCGGTGTGACTATGTGAAAAATCACTGTCACCACCACCCCCTCCGAATGTCTGAGGTTCATATTTATTAATAGCATTGATTTCAATTTCTGGCAGATGAATCGTATCGCCATTAGCCATAGTGAATTCTCCTTTTCGCTAGGTACAGCATAAGAGCTTTGTACATCTCAGTAGGATGGACGGATGGTTCTCTCGTTGCCTTACTACTCTCTGATGAACGGCTTCGCCTCTTGGGTTGTCAGTTTTTGAGAAGCTCAACGAACGAGAATCCCCGTCTTCTCCACTTTTCACCATATCGCATTAATACTGTATGGGTATCCAGTATCAAGGGGAAACAAAAAATGCACTTATGCATATCGCGACCGACAAACGGTAGTGGTCACTGTTCCTTACGATACGGCTCTGAGCTTGACGGTGGGGGGAGCACACCTCTGTGACCGCAACCACTGCCGGTCATTTGCAGATAATGTGAGCCCGTCACAATGGAACGCGAGTCTACGGCGTCGAATGCAAGCCCATTTGCAATTAATGTGAGCCGGAGCCTTTGGCTGGTTGCAGTTAATGTGAGCCAGAAATGCCGCTGAATGCGAGCCCGAGTGTTTTCAAACGCGAGCCGCTACACTTAGGGTTCCGCCCTGACGGCGGCTCACTTTGCAAAAGCCGGGATGCCGGCCCAGGCCAAAGTAAGCAAAACGCTCTTGCCCCACCACTCGGCACCTCGCTTAGGCTCGGTGTGCCCGTAATCCGCCAGTGATTTGGGGGGCCGCCGCCACGCGCCATCCATGGCGCGGGGCGGCTAAACCGGCATCCCTGCCGGTTTACCCCCCAAATCCCTGTCGAATTCCGGCCAGCGTGGTTTGACGGGGCGCTTAAGATCAAAATCAAAAGCAGATCAAGAGCAGATCAAGAGCGACTCGCTTCGCATCGTGGTTACCGTCGGTTGCTACCGCCTATGCAGTGCTGTCGAGCCCCGTGCTGCGATAGGCCCGCATAAACAACTTCACCACGTCCTGCACATGCTCTTCGGCTTCTTGCGCGCTCAATTGTCCGCCGCAGCCATACAACAAGCGGAAGTTCGCCGTGCCCTTGAGCAGGCAAAAGAAGTGCTCCGCGGCTTTGAACGGTGTGTCGATGCTCAGGGCGCCGCCCTGGTGAATCTTGCCGAGCAGGCGCTCCATGCCTTGCAGCATGCGCATGGGGCCGGCGTTGAAGAAGATCTGGGAGAGTTTCACGTCCTGATTGCCGGTGGTCATCATCAGGCGATGCAGGTTTACCGACTCCTCGCTGTTGATCAGCCGATGAAAGCCGCGTGCGATGTTGAGCAACACCGTCTCGACGGGCATGCCTTCAGGAAGCTCGAAGTACATCACCGGCAACTGCTCTTCACATTTGGCCACCACCGCAGCGGTGAACAGCGTCTCCTTGTCGGTGAAGTGACTGTAGACCGTGAGCTTCGATACGCCGGCCGCCAGGGCAACGGCGTCCATGCTGGTGTTGGCATAACCCTTGTCCAGGAACAGCGATTTCGCCGATTCGAGGATTGCCTGGCGTTTTGCCATGTCCTTGGGACGCCCGGGGCTTGCGGTGTTCAGAGGATTGTCGGACATTTTCACCTTTAATACTGGACTGGTGAGTTTGGTATTAATAACATACCGGCCAGTATAATTATTCCAAGCTCTATTTGCGAAAGGTCCTTCAGCATGCGCAGCGCTTTCCTGCCCCTTGCTTTGCCTGTCAGCCTGGTCTTCCTGTTGGCCGCGTGCGGCCATGAAGAAGCGGCCCAGACCACCGTACGTCCGGCCATGGTGGTGCAACCGCAGCCTTCGGCACAGGCGATGGACAGCTACCCCGGTGAGGTGCGTGCCCGTTATGAGCCGGACCTGGCCTTTCGCATCGGCGGTAAAGTCAGCAAGCGCCTGGTGGAGGAGGGCGAGCGGGTCAAGGCCAACCAGCCGCTGGCCGAACTCGACCCCCAGGACGTGCGCCTGCAACTGGAAGCGACCCGCGCTCAAGTAGCCGCTGCAGAGGCCAATCTCAGCCTGGTGCGTGCGGAACGAGATCGCTACAAGACCTTGATGGACCGGCAGATGGTCAGTCGGTCGCAGTACGACAATTCCGAAAACCTCTACCGAGCCGGTGAAGCACGCCTCAAGCAGATCAAGGCCGAGTTCGATGTGTCGAGCAACCAGGCCGGCTACGCCGTGCTGCGTGCGCCCCAGGATGGTGTGGTCGCCAAGCGTGCCGTCGAAGTGGGGCAAGTGGTTTCCGCTGGCCAGACCGTGTTCACCCTGGCCACCGATGGCGAGCGTGAAGTGTTGATCAGCCTGCCTGAACAGGGCTTTGGCCGCTTCAAGGTCGGCCAGCCAGTGTCGGTGGAGTTATGGAGCCAGCCAGAGCAACGTTTTGCCGGGCGCATTCGTGAGCTGTCTCCCGCGGCCGATCCCAAATCCCGCACTTTCGCGGCGCGTGTGGCCTTCACCGGCGGCAAAGTGCCCGCCGAACTGGGCCAAAGTGCGCGGGTTTTCATCCAGGCCGACGGTGTCATTGCGCTGTCGGTACCCTTGTCCGCCCTGAGTGCCGAAAACGGCGCGTCCTACGTCTGGCGCGTACAACCGGACAACACCCTTGAACGCACTCCCGTGCGCATTGGTGCCTTTGGCGAAAACACCGTACCGATACTGGAAGGATTGGCCGCCACCGACTGGGTGGTTGCCGCAGGCGTGCATGTACTTCATGAGGGCCAGTCAGTGCGCCCGGTGGACCGCTCCAACCGTGTGGTTAATCTGGCGGCCAAGGAGTAGTCCCCATGGGTTTCAATCTTTCCGAGTGGGCGTTGCGTAATCGCCAGATCGTACTGTTCCTGATGATCCTGTTGGCCGTGGTTGGCACCTTGTCCTACACCAAGCTGGGGCAAAGCGAAGACCCGCCCTTTACCTTCAAGGCCATGGTGATCAAGACCAACTGGCCCGGGGCCACGGCCCAGGAGGTATCGCGCCAGGTCACCGAGCGAATCGAGAAAAAACTCATGGAGACCGGTGAGTACGAACGCATCGTGTCGTTCTCCCGCCCCGGTGAATCCCAGGTCACCTTTATTGCCCGTGATTCGATGCGTTCGGCGCAGATTCCCGAGCTGTGGTATCAGGTGCGCAAGAAAATCAGCGACATCCGCCACACCTTGCCGCCGGATATCCAGGGGCCGTTTTTCAACGATGAGTTCGGCACCACGTTCGGCAATATCTACGCCCTGACCGGCGACGGATTCGACTATGCCGTGCTCAAGGACTACGCCGATCGCATCCAGATCCAGCTGCAACGTGTCCCGGATGTGGGCAAGGTCGAGTTGCTCGGCTTGCAGGACGAGAAGATCTGGATCGAGCTGTCCAACCTCAAGCTCGCTACCCTCGGCTTGCCTTTGGCTGCGGTACAGCAGGCGTTGCAGGAACAAAATGCGGTGTCCACCGCCGGCTTCTTTGAAACCCCTACCGAGCGCGTGCAATTGCGCGTTTCTGGCAACTTCAAGACGGTGGAAGAGATCCGTAACTTTCCGATACGCGTGGGGGATCGCACTTTCCGCATCGGTGACGTGGCTGACATCCATCGAGGTTTCAACGACCCACCGGCACCGCGCATGCGCTACATGGGCGCAGATGCCATCGGCCTGGCCGTGGCCATGCGCGACGGTGGCGACATCCTCGTATTGGGCAAGGCCCTTGAAGCGCAATTCGCACGCCTGCAAAAGAACCTTCCGGCAGGGATGGAGCTGCGCAAAGTGTCGGACCAACCAGCAGCGGTAAAGACCAGCGTCGGCGAGTTTGTCCAGGTACTGGCTGAAGCGTTGGCGATTGTTTTGCTGGTGAGCTTTTTCTCCCTCGGTGTGCGCACCGGCATGGTCGTTGCCCTGACGATTCCGCTGGTACTGGCGATGACCTTTGCCAGCATGTATTACCTGGGCATCGGCCTGCACAAGATTTCCCTTGGCGCCTTGGTCCTGGCCCTGGGCTTGTTGGTAGATGACGCGATCATCGCCGTGGAAATGATGGCGATCAAAATGGAGCAGGGCTACGACCGGCTCAAGGCTGCAAGTTTCGCCTGGACCAGTACCGCGTTCCCTATGCTCACCGGCACCCTGATCACGGCGGCGGGCTTCTTGCCAATTGCCACCGCGCAATCGAGCACCGGGGAATACACCCGCTCGATCTTCCAGGTGGTGACCATCGCACTGCTGGCCTCCTGGGTGGCAGCCGTGGTGTTTGTGCCGTACCTGGGGGAAAAACTCCTGCCCGACCTGGCGAAGATTCACGCCGCCAAATACGGTACCGACGGCCCGGACCCTTACGGCACACCCTTCTATCAGCGTGTAAGACGTCTGGTGGAGTGGTGCGTGCAACGGCGTAAAACCGTGATCGTGCTGACCTTGCTGCTGTTTATCGGCTCGGTTGCACTGTTCCGCTTCGTGCCGCAACAGTTCTTCCCAGCTTCCGGTCGCCTGGAGTTGATGGTCGACCTGAAACTGGCCGAGGGCGCTTCGCTCAGTAACACCGCCGAACAGGTCAAACGCCTGGAGGCGTTGCTCAAGGAGCATGCCGGCATCAACAACTATGTCGCCTACGCGGGCACCGGTTCGCCGCGGTTTTACCTGCCACTGGACCAGCAATTGCCCGCTGCCAGCTTCGCCCAGTTTGTGGTGCTGGCTAACACCATCGAGGAGCGAGAAAGCCTGCGCACCTGGCTGATCGAAACCCTCAACGAGCAATTTCCCGACCTGCGTTCGCGTGTCACACGGCTGGAGAACGGCCCGCCCGTAGGCTACCCGGTGCAGTTTCGCGTGACCGGCGAGCACATCGAAGAGGTGCGCGCGCTGGCGCGCAAAGTGGCGGCGAAGGTTCGCGAAAATACCCATGTGGTCAATGTGCACTTGGACTGGGAAGAGCCAAGCAAAATCGTGTACCTGAATATCGACCAGGACCGTGCCCGCGCCCTCGGTGTGAGCACTGCCAACCTGGCGAAATTCCTGCAGAGTTCCCTGACCGGCTCCAGCGTCAGCCAGTACCGTGAGGACAACGAATTGATCGAGATCCTCCTGCGCGGCACGGTGCATGAGCGTAGCGAACTGTCGCGCCTGCCGAGCCTTGCCGTGCCCACCGACAATGGTAAAAGCGTGGCGCTGTCGCAAATTGCCACCCTCGAATATGGCTTCGAAGAGGGCATCATCTGGCATCGCAACCGCTTGCCCACGGTGACTGTGCGGGCCGATATCTATGGCAAGGAACAGCCGGCGACCCTCGTGCAGCAGATCTTGCCGACGCTCGCCGATGTACGTGCCGAACTGCCGGATGGCTACCTGCTGGAAGTGGGCGGCACGGTTGAAGATTCAGCGCGTGGGCAAAACTCGGTGAAGGCCGGCGTGCCGCTGTTTATCGTGGTGGTGCTGACCTTGCTGATGCTGCAACTGCGCAGCTTTTCGCGCACGGCGATGGTCTTTCTCACCGCACCGTTGGGGCTGATCGGCGTGACCCTGTTCCTGCTGGTATTCCACCAACCCTTCGGCTTCGTCGCCATGCTTGGCACCATCGCGCTGTCGGGAATGATCATGCGTAACTCGGTGATTTTGGTGGACCAGATCGAGCAAGACATCAAGGCCGGCCTGGCACCTTGGCAGGCGATTATCGAAGCTACGGTCCGACGCTTTCGCCCGATTGTTCTGACGGCACTGGCGGCGGTGCTGGCGATGATTCCGCTGTCGCGCAGTGTGTTCTTCGGGCCGATGGCCGTGGCGATCATGGGAGGGTTGATCGTGGCTACGGCATTGACCTTGCTCTTTCTCCCGGCGCTTTATGCCGCGTGGTTTCGCGTCAAAAAGGACGCTGGATAATCAGGCTGTCATCTCGGTTGTCGGGGCGTAGAGAGTACGCGCCCCGTCACCGTGGGCATGCGGCAGAATGAGCAATTTTCCTATGTGAGAGATAGGAAGCTCACTACACGGGCCTAGGAACCTTTCCTTATTGATTGCCACTCAATGTTACCTGGTTGGCAGGTACCTACTGCTCTTGCTCGTCGGCAGAAACAGTAGTGATTGGAATGAATTTAAGGAGTTCGCCATGTGTATAGCTAGTTTGAAGGCTTTTCTGCGTCCGCCCAGCAGGCCAAAACCTCCTGAAAAGTGTAAACCCAGCCCTCCTGAACGTTGTAAGCCCAAGCGCCCCGGGTATTGCAAACCCAAGCCCCTTGAGAGTTTCAGACCCAAACCTCCTGAGGAATGCAGACCCAAGCCTCCTGAGGAATGCAAACCCAAACCCCCTGAGTATTGCATGCCCAAACCTCCTGAAGAGTGCAATCCCGAGCCCCCTCCTAAGTGTTGCTACATAAAAACCGTTGAGCTGACGATTGTCATGAAGGCGGCCATAAATTACTGACTTTGAGGCTCTTTTTTGCGCAAACGCCTCGAGAATACGAGGCGCTTGTGGGGTGCAGGGCAGATCGGCAGGTTTTACAGCGCGCCAAACACCTTCTTGGCCAAGCTGGTAGCCGCAGCCGCTGGATTCTTGCGAATCGTTTCTTCCTGCTGCGCAATCATCTTGAACAAACCATCCAGGGCCTGCTCGGTCACGTAGTTCTCAACGTTGGCGCTCTTGGCGTCCACCGCGCCAAAGGCCGCGGCCTTGCCGGCGAGGGCGTTGTACTGCTGGGCCACGCCGACTTTGTCGGTGGCGGCCTTGACGATAGGCAGGAACTTGGCGCGAATCTCTTCACGGCTGCTTTTGTTCAGGTACTGGGTGGCGGAGTCCTGGCCACCGCTGAGAATGCCCTTGGCGTCGGTCACGCTCATGTTCTTCACAGCGTTGACCAGGATCGGCTGGGCCTGAGTCACGGCGGTTTCCGCTGCCTTGTTCATGCTGGTTTCCAGCTGCGTGACCTGGTCACCCATGCCGAACATTTTCAACTTGTCGGCGACTTTGCCGAGTTTGCCCGGCAGGCCGATCTTCACGTCCGGGTTGTTGCTGAAACCACCGGGCGTCCCGAGCTGTTTCACAGCAATCTGTGCACCTTGGGTCAAGGCATCCTTGAGGCCGCCGCTGGCGTCACCCTGAGACAGGCTGCCGAGATCCAGGGCCATGGCGCTGGCGCCGAATAGCAAGCCAGCACACAGGGCGGTGAGGCGAAGAGATTTGCGGAGCATGGGCGCTTCCTTATGAAGTGGGAATGATCAGTGTGCAGCCGCATCCACGCGCAGGCGCAGCGGTTGTGGGTCCTGGCCGTTGAGCTGCACGGTGTGCCGCTCGGTGGTGATAAACAGTAGCTTGCCGTCCAGCTCGATGCGAGCGCTGACCGAGTATGTGTGGCCTGGCTTAACCTGGGCCGGGTCATAGCTCAGGTGAAACGGCAGCGGCACCTGGCCTTTGACCGGGCCTTTCTGTTCGGCGAGGGGCACGGCCGGGGCGTCCATCAGGGACACGTCCTGCAGGCTGACACTCAAGGTGGCGGCTGGCGGCAGGGCGATGCGTTGCAGGTAGAACACTTCGCCGTCGAGGCTGGCCTTCGGGGTTGGGGTCATCGAGTGGCAGGCTCCGAGCAGGGCGGTCAGGCCCAGGAGGATGAGTTTTTTCAAGGTGCGGCTCCTTTTCAACGGCGCCGGAATCCGCCCGGCGCCTCAATCAGTCTAGCGCTGTGCTTCAGGATTGACGGCAACCGGTTCGGCCGCAGCCTCGGCTGCGCCGTCCACGCGGTGCAAGGCAACTTGGCGGATCGACAGGCGAATATCCGCCGGCAGTACGCGTTTGGCGGCGCCTTCGGCCAGTTCGCCGAGCAGGTCGTGATAGCCCAGCTTGCCGGCTTCATCGCGGCGCAGCACATCTTGCTCCAGCAACGTCTGGATAAAATGTCGGAAAAGACTCTTGTCGAAGAATTCCGGGGCATTGAGGCCGTGCAGGATCGACAGGCGCTGGGCCATGATCGTGCACAGGTCTTCCAGCTCTTCGGCGCTGATGCTGTTCTGGCCGCTGTTGAGCAGTAACGAGATCGCCATGTAGAAACGTTGCAGGGTCTGGGCGATGCTCTTGGACAGCAGCGTCAGCAGCACAAAGTGCCGCGAACTCGGCGCCGGGCGCAGGTATACGGCGTTTTCGAAACGCAGCAGGCCTTGTTCGACAAACGCGTCCAGCCACTGGTCCACCACGCTGTCCAGATCCTCCAGCGACCAACGGATAAACAGCTCCGATTGCAGGTACGGGTAGAGCGCGTGGGTGTAGCGCAGGATCTGTTCGCGGGTCATGCGCGAACTGCTCTGGAAGAAGCTCGCCAGCAGCGCTGGCAGGGCGAAGATGTGCAGCACATTGTTGCGGTAGTAGGTCATCAGGACGGCATTCTGCTCATCCAGATAAACGATTTTGCCCAAGGCGTCGCTCTGTTCGGACAACAGGTTCATGTCCTTGACGTGCTTGATCAGCGCCAGGCCATCGCCATCCGGCAAAGTGGTATGGGGCGAGTAGGGCACACGACGCAACAACGCCAGGTACAGGTCCAGTTGGCGGGCCATGGCCTGTTCATCCAGCGCCAGGCGAGTGGTGGACAGTAGCGCCAGCGCGACCAGGTTCACCGGGTTCACCGCAGCGGCTTCGTTCAAGTGGCGCGCCACCTGTTCGCCGAGGCGATTGGTGGTCTCGTTGAGCCACGCCGGTTTGTAGTTCGGCCCCAGTTCCTGGGCGCGCCAGTCCGGTTGCTCGGCGTCGAGGAACTCCGCCAGCTTGATCGGCTCACCGAAGTTGACCGCCACTTGGCCGAAGCGCTGCTTGAGCGCGCCGACCACTTTGAAAATATCGAAGATCGACTCTTTCTTCTTGCTCGCGCCACGCAGTTCGCCCAGGTAAGTGCGGCCTTCGAGCACGCGCTCATAGCCGATATACACCGGCACGAACACGATGGGCATGCGCGAGGAACGCAGGAAGCTGCGCAAGGTGATCGCCAGCATGCCGGTTTTCGGTTGCAGCATGCGCCCGGTGCGCGAGCGCCCGCCTTCGACGAAGTATTCCACCGGGAAACCCTTGGTAAACAGGGTGTGCAGGTATTCGTTGAACACCGAGGTGTACAAAGGGTTGCCCTTGAAGGTGCGGCGCATGAAAAACGCACCGCCACGGCGCAGCAGGCTGCCGATCACCGGCATGTTGAGGTTGATGCCGGCGGCGATGTGCGGCGGGGTCAGGCCGTTCTTGAACAGCAGGTAGGACAGCAGCAGATAGTCGATGTGGCTGCGGTGGCAAGGCACGTAGATCACCTCGTAGCCTTGGGCCACCTTTTGCACGCCCTCGATGTTATTGACCTTGATACCGTCGTAGATCTTGTTCCAGAACCAGCTCAATACCACTTCCAGGAAGCGGATCGCGGTGTAGGTGTAATCCGAGGCAATCTCGTTGCCATAGCGCAGGGCCAGGGCCTTGGCTTTTTCCGGGGCGATCTTTTCGCGTTCGGCTTCATCCGCAATGGCTTGGCGTACCAGCGGCATATTGACCAGGCCCTTGACCAGATTACGCCGGTGGGACAGGTCGGGGCCGATCACTGCCGTCTTCAGGTTACGGAAGTGCACACGCAGGATGCGCTGGGCCATGCGTACGGTGCGTTCGTGGCCTTTATTGTGCTCGATCAATTCACGCAGGTTGATAGGCGCGGAGAATTGCACGCGGGTCTTGCGCCCCAGGATCAGGATGCTCAACAACCGGCGTAGACGCCCGGTGACCGCCCAGCTGTCGGCGAACAACAGCTTCCACGGGCTGGACTCGCTTTCGGGGGATTGGCCCCAGAACACACTGACCGGAATGATTTGTGCATTCTCTTCGGCGTGTTCAGTGAGGGTGTTGACCAGGCGCGTCAGGGTCGGCGGCGCACCGCGCTTGTCCTGGCGGCCGAGCCAATCCGGGTCTGGCGTGAGGTAGAAGAACGCCGCAGGCTCCATCAACGGCCCCACCGACACCGGCAGCACCGGACGTGGCAGGCCAGCCTTGGTGCACTCGGCATCGACCACCGCCAACTCGGTGAGGGAGGGTGATTGCAGGACGTAGAAAACCGGCCGGCTGCGGTCCAGGTTGAGGGTTAGGGACGACTGGTTGATCGTCTCCGAGCGAACCCAGAGGTACAACAGTCGGCGCAAGGTGCCGAACACCAGACGGCGGAACGGGGAGCGGGTCATAGGCGAGCTGCTTCAAGTGGAAAAAACCGAGCAGGCGCTCGGGCGGGTAGTGTGCCGTATTCGCCGAAAATCGGCAAAAAAGCAGCGATGTAAAGTTGAGTTGATGGTTTTTGAGCCTGTCTTATACTCGGCAGTTCAATGCGAGCGACTCAACAATAAAAAACCAGTGGGAGTGAACAGATGTCAACGCGCGAAACCGGCAATGTGAAGTGGTTCAACGATGCAAAGGGCTACGGCTTTATCCAGCGTGAGGATGGCAAGGATGTGTTTGTGCACTACCGCGCCATTCGCGGTGAAGGCCACCGTTCGTTGGCCGAGGGCCAGCAGGTGGAGTACGCCGTGGTGACGGGCGAGAAGGGCTTGCAGGCGGAGGATGTGGTGGGCCTGTAACAACTTTGTTTGATCGTTCCCACGCTCTGCGTGGAAACGCCTCTTGTGACGCTCCGCGTCACGCTTTGGGACGCAGAGCGTCCCAGGCTACTTTCCCACGCAGAGCGCGGGAACGATCTTCAGGCGGTCTTCCAGGTGATCTGTTCTTCACCGTCTTCGCTGATGCGAATCCAGGTGTCGGCACTTTCCTCACCTTCTTCCTCAACCCAGGTGCCCGGCGCGCAACGCACTTCGACGTTCAGCGCGGCAAACGCGGCGCGGGCGCAGGCGATGTCGTCGTCCCACGGGGTCTGGTCGCTTTCCAGGTACAGGCTGTTCCATTTGCCCACCGCCTTGGGCAGCCAGGTCACCGGCACGCTGCCGGCCTTGCACTTGTAGGTCTGGCCTTTCTGGACCCAGTCGGTACACGGGCCGAGTGCGGCGCCCAGCCAGGCAGCGATGGCCTTGTGATCGACGTCGGCGTCCTTCAGGTAAATCTCAATATCGGGTTGGCGCATGGATGTTCCTCGTTGCGGGATTCGAAAATCCATTCGCGGATGGGTGAACGTCAGTCATTGAAGCACGAAATAATCGTAACGCATCGACACCGTGACCTGCAGCGGCTCGGCCGCCTCGATCACCTCGTGGCGGCGCTCGGCACTGGCCCGCCAGCCGTGGGGCGTCATCGCCAGCAGGTTGGCGCGGTCCTGGGGTTCGGCCAGGCTCAGGGTGAATTCCAGGGTTTCACTGTGAGCAAGGCTCATACCGTCCGGCACCAGGGCCAGGTGTTTGTCGTCGGTGTACTCGCGTACCTCGTCGTAAAGACGCTCGCGCAGTTCCATCAAGTGGCCGCTGGTCGGGCCGACCTTCATCAAACCACCGCCGGGACTGAGCAGGCGCTTGGCCTCTTGCCAGTCCAACGGGCTGAACACGCTGGCGAGGAACTGGCAGCTGGCATCGGCCAATGGCACGCGGGCCATGCTGGCGATCAACCAGGTCAGCGCCGGGTTGCGTTTGCACGCGCGCTTGACCGCTTCCTTGGAGATATCCAGGGCATAGCCATCGGCGTGGGGTAGGGCCTGGGCAATTTGCGCGGTGTAGTAACCCTCGCCACACCCAATGTCGACCCAGCGCTGCGGTGCACGCTCGGCGGCCAGTTCGGCCAGGCGCTTGGCCACTGGCGCATAGTGGCCAGCGTTGAGGAAGTCGCGGCGCGCCTCGACCATGGCCAGGTTGTCGCCTGGGTCGCGGCTGTTCTTGTGCTGCACCGGCAACAGGTTCAAATAACCCTGGCGCGCGCGGTCGAAGCGGTGCCCGGCCGGGCACGCCACGCCATTGTCCACGGTATTGAGCGGTGCACTGCAAATGGGGCAGGCAAGCATCAGGCGAGCAACTTGATCAGGGTCTGGTAATAGATTTCGGTCAGCACGTCGAGGTCGCTGGCCAGGATGCGTTCGTTGACCTGGTGGATCGTCGCGTTCACCGGGCCCAGTTCGACCACCTGGGTGCCCAACGTTGCAATGAAGCGCCCATCGGAAGTACCGCCACTGGTAGACGCCTGGGTCTCGCGCCCGGTGATCGCCAGGATGCTGGCCGACACTGCATCCAACAGAGCGCCTGGCTCGGTGAGGAACGGCAGGCCCGACAGCGCCCACTCCACGTGCCAGTCCAGGCCATGTTTGTCGAGAATGGCCGCGACGCGTTGTTGCAGGCCCTCGACGGTGGATTCGGTGGAAAAACGGAAGTTGAACACCGCCGTCAGGTCACCCGGGATCACATTGGTGGCGCCAGTACCGGAGTTGAGGTTGGAAATCTGGAAACTGGTTGGCGGGAAGAACGCGTTGCCGTCATCCCAATGCTCGGCAGCGAGTTCGGCCAGGGCCGGTGCGGACAGGTGGATCGGGTTCTTTGCCAGATGCGGGTAAGCCACATGGCCCTGTACACCGCGCACGGTCAAGGTGGCGCCAAGGGAGCCTCGGCGGCCGTTCTTGACCACGTCGCCCACCAGGCTGGTGCTCGACGGTTCGCCGACGATGCACCAGTCCAGGCGCTCGTTGCGTGCGGCCAGGCGTTCGATCACGGCCTTGGTGCCGTGGTGCGCCGGGCCTTCTTCGTCGCTGGTGATCAGGAAGGCGACCGAACCCTTGTGGTCCGGGTAGTCGCTGACGAAACGTTCCGCCGCCACCAGCATCGCCGCCAGGCTGCCTTTCATGTCCGCCGCCCCACGGCCGCAGAGCATGCCGTTGTCATCGATCAACGCGTCGAACGGGTCGTTCTGCCAGGCCTGTACCGGGCCGGTCGGCACCACGTCGGTGTGACCGGCAAAACACAGCACCGGGCCTTCGTGCTTGCCGTGGGTGGCCCAGAAGTTGTCCACATCTTCGATGCGCATCGGTTCAAGCGCAAAACCGGCGTCGCCCAGGCGCTGCATCATCAGCTTCTGGCAATCGGCATCGATCGGTGTGACCGACGGGCGACGGATCAGGTCGATGGCAAGTTGAAGGGTCGGCGAAAGGTCGGCATGGGCCGTCATGGGGGGAACTCCGGAAATCGAGGCGGCGACGTTCTAACTGTAGGAGCGAGCTCGCTCGCGAAAAACTCAAGGGCACCGCGTGCATTCAGGATGCCCGCGTTATCGTTAACGATTTTCGCGAGCAAGCTCGCTCCTACAGTGATGGGTGTAAGGCACGCAAAAGGGCCGTTATCTTATAGCAAAACGGCGGCCAAAGGCCGCCGTTTAGTGCATCGCGTGACTTTTTACGCCGCCGGCGCAGCCTCAAGCGCCGTCGAAGGTTTGGGCAGCGACGACAAGAACGCCATGATCAGCGCCGCCACGTACGGCAGCGACTGTACCAGCAACATTACCACCCAGAAGCGAATGTCATTGCTCGGCAGGCCTTGCACCAGGTAGATCCCCAGCGCCGCGCCCCATAGCAGCAGCATGATGAACATTTCTTCGCGGGCTTCGGAAATCGCCACCCAGAAGCCGTGGTTATCCGCGTTTTTCGGTGTACGAAAGAACGGAATGCTGCTGGTGAAGAAGCCGTACAACACCGCTTTGGCGATGGTATGAGACAGCGCCAACCCGGCCAGTGCCGCGCAGAACGCATCTTTCAAGTTCACACCTACCGCACGACGATAGAGGAAGATGATCTTGCCGACTTTGAACACAAACAACGCCAACGGCGGGATCGCGAAAATCAGCAATGGCGGGTCGACCCGAGTCGGCACGATGATCATCGCCGCAGACCACAACAGGGCGCCGACGGTAAAGAAGATGTTCATGCCGTCGGCCACCCACGGCAACCAGCCCGCAAGGAAGTGGTAGCGCTGGCCACGGGTCAGTTCGGTGTCTTTACCGCGCAACAGGCTGGCGGTGTGGCGCTTGATGATCTGGATCGCGCCATAGGCCCAGCGGAAACGCTGTTTCTTGAAATCGATAAAGGTATCCGGCATCAAACCCTTGCCGTAGCTGTCGTGGTAGTACGCCGCAGACAGGCCTTTTTCGAACACGCGCAGGCCCAGTTCGGCGTCTTCACAGATGCACCAGTCGGCCCAGCCCAGCTCTTCAAGCACCGAGCGGCGGGTCATGGTCATGGTGCCGTGCTGGATGATCGCGTCACGGTCGTTACGGGTGACCATGCCGATATGGAAGAAGCCTTTGTATTCGGCGTAGCAGAGCTTCTTGAAGGTGCTTTCGTTCTGGTCGCGGTAATCCTGGGGCGACTGCACCACGGCGATTTTCGGGTCGGCGAAGTGCGGCACCATGTGCTTGAGCCAGTTCGGCGATACGCAGTAGTCCGAGTCGATCACTGCGATCACTTCGGCATCCTTGGCGGTGTGCGGGATCAGGTAGTTCAGCGCGCCGCCCTTGAAACCGGCCAGGGGCGCGACGTGGAAGAACTTGAAGCGCGGGCCGAGGGTTTCGCAGTAGTCGCGCACCGGCTCCCACACCGCCGGGTCCTTGGTGTTGTTGTCGATGATCAGGACTTCATAATCCGGATAGTCGAGGGCGGCCAGGGCGTCGAGGGTCTGCTTGACCATTTCCGGTGGCTCGTTGTAGCACGGCACGTGGATCGACACTTTCGGGCGGTAGTCCGAGTCGCCTTCCACGGGCAGGAATTCACGCCGGCGCTTGTGGGTCCACACCGCTTCTGCCAGCTCATGGGCTTCGGTCAGCAACACAATGAACACGCCCAGGGCGCCGAGTGCCAGCAACACCCCGACCGTCACGCTGAACCAGGTGCTGTATTGCTGGCTGTAGTCGTAGCCGATCCAGACCAGCACCGACCCGCACAGGAACGCAATGAAGGTCAGGAAGGTACGGCCCCGCTGGCGCAGGGCCGAGCCGTCGATCATCAACAGGGTCAGGGACAGCAGCGCAAGCACCACCGAACCGATGGCCAGTACCCGCCATTGCGGAATCGCCACCACCGGGCCGTCAAAATTGAATTTCTGCTGGCGCGCGGCATTGAATACACCCCAATACGCACCCGCCGACCCTTCGTCGCTGACCTTCCACGGCTGGTCGAAGGCCTCGATCACAAAGTAGTTGTAACCCTGGCGGTTGAGCTTGTTGACCAGCGTACGCAGGTAAATCGCCTGGTCGGCCGGCGACGACTCATTGCCACCGCGCATACGGCCGTTGCTCGGCCAGCCCACTTCCGATAGCAGCAGTGGCTTTTTCGGGAAGGCTTTCTTCAGGTCCTTGGCGCGGTCGAGAACGTACTGGCCGGCCTTGTCCATTGGGATGTATTCCCAGAACGGCAGGATGTGCGCGGCGATCAGGTCGACGTGCTTGGCCAGTTGCGGGTTCTTTTCCCAGATGTGCCATTGCTCGGAGGTGGTCACCGGGACTTTCACGGCGGCGCGCACGCGGTCGAGCAGCACGATCAGGGCTTCGGGGGTGATTTCTTCACGGAACAACGCTTCGTTGCCCACCACTACGCGCACGACGCTGCGCGAGGTGTTGGCGATCTCGATAGCGCGCTGGATCTCCCGCTCGTTACGCTCAAGGTCCGGGCTGATCCAGATCCCCAGGGTCACGCGCAGGCCAAACTCTTCGGCCAGCTTGGGTATATCCCCCAGGGGGCCGTCCACCGAGTAGGTACGGATGTTGTCCGTCAGCTTGCTCATGATCGCAAGGTCCTGACGCATCTGTTCGTCGGTAGGGTACTGGCCTTTCTGCGGGTACTGGCCTTGCTGGAACGGCGAGTAGGAAAAACCGGAGATCTGATCGGGCCAGTTGGGAGCGGTGACCGGGCGGTTGATCAGCGCCCAGAAACCGGTGAACAGCGCGGCAATTGCCAGCACCACCACCAGGTTGAGTCCAAATTTACGCGATGCCATGGTTATGTCGGGTTCCAAAGGGTGCGGAACGAAAGAGGTGTCGGCCTGCGCCGAACGGCGCGCATCCTACACTGGCGCTTCCCTGAGCGTACAGCAGACAGAGAAAAGCCGGACGTTAGTCTGCGAAACTCCATCTAAGTTCTTCACTTGTAACTTGTAGCTTAAAACTTGCCGCTCCGTAGCCCTATAATGCGCGCCGGTTTTTGGGGTAATGATGATGAGTACAGAAGATCCGCGGTTTGCAGGCGTCGCCCGCTTGTACGGGCTTGAGGGCCTGGAGCGCTTGAAAGCGGCCCATGTGGCGATTGTCGGCGTCGGCGGCGTGGGTTCCTGGGCGGCGGAAGCGATTGCCCGCTGCGGGGTGGGCGAGATTTCGCTGTTTGACCTGGACGATGTCTGCGTCAGCAACAGCAACCGCCAGTTGCATGCCTTGGACAGCACCGTGGGCAAGCCCAAGGTCGAAGTGATGGCCGAGCGTTTGCGCGGTATTAATCCTGAGTGCACCGTGCACGCGGTGGCAGACTTCGTCACCCGCGACACCATGGCCGAGTACATCACCCCGACTATCGACTGCGTGATCGACTGCATCGACGCGGTCAACGCCAAGGCGGCGCTGATTGCCTGGTGCAAGCGTCGCAAGATCCAGATCATCACTACTGGCGGTGCCGGCGGGCAGATTGACCCCACGCTGATCCAGGTATGCGACCTGAACCGCACCTTCAATGATCCGCTGGCGTCGAAAGTACGCTCTACCTTGCGCCGCGATTATGGCTTTTCGCGCACGGTGACCCGTCATTACAGCGTGCCCTGCGTGTTTTCCACCGAACAACTGCGCTATCCCAAACCCGATGGCAGTATCTGTTTGCAGAAGAGTTTTGTCGGCGACGGGGTCAAGCTTGACTGCGCGGGAGGGTTTGGCGCGGTGATGATGGTCACCGCCACGTTCGGCATGGTGGCGGCGACCAAGGCGGTGGACAAGATTGTGGCGGGAGTGCGCAGGCCGTCGGAGCGCATCAAACCCAGCTAAATCTCATTGCCGAACATAGATCCAGATTGTGGGAGCTGGCTTGCCTGCGATAGCGGTGTGTCAGCCACTGAAAATACTGACTGATTCGCCGCTATCGCAGCATAGGTATCTACACAACTTCGGCACGACGCTAAATCTGTGGCGAGGGAGCTTGCTCCCGTGACGGCCTGGCAGCCGACACAGATATAACTGATGCCCCGCGATCCAATGTGGGAGCTGGCTTGCCTGCGAAGACGGCCTGACAGTCAACACAGTTGGACCGTGTACATATCCATTCCTGCGGTAGCGGCCACTTAGGGTTCCGCTTTTACAGCGGCTCACTTTTGAAAAGCGCAAAAGTAAGCAAAACGCTCTTGCCCCAC
>JACRYN010000040.1_pt1 | contig 49876 bp, 35 predicted proteins | sample 8023231 | NCBI WGS metagenome assembly JACRYN01 (sample SAMN15756473, study PRJNA655841) | gut metagenome | isolation source: fecal sample D84 from domestic dog with diarrhoea | host: Canis lupus familiaris | place: South Africa: Mmabatho, Mahikeng | collected 2019-09
CAGCAAGGCATGCTGTTCCAATCGCTGTACGGCGAAGGTTCGGGTGACTACATCAACCAGATGCGCATTGATGTGCAGGGCCTGGATGTGGCGCGCTTCCACCAGGCCTGGCAGGTGGCGGTGCAACGCCACGAGATCCTGCGTAGCGGTTTTGTCTGGCAGGCGGAACTTGAACAGCCTTTGCAGGTGGTCTACAAGCAGGTGCGCCTGCCGTTTATGGCGTTGGATTGGCAGACCCGTAAGGACTGCAACCAGGCCCTGGATGAGCTGGCCGAGTCGGCACGCACCCAGGGTTTTGTCCTGGAGCAGGCACCGCTGTTGAGCTTGACGCTAGTACGCACGGGGGCGACGAGCTACCACCTGATCTACACCAATCACCACATTTTGATGGATGGCTGGAGTGGTTCGCAGCTGTTCGGCGAGGTGTTGCAACAGTATGCCGGTGAGCCGCTGCCAGCGCCTACCGGGCGGTACCGCGACTACATCGCCTGGCTGCAGGCACAGGACAAAGCCGTCAGCCAGGCGTTCTGGCAGGCGCAACTGGTCAACTTGCAGGCGCCCACGCGCCTGGCCGATGCCATAGAGACTGAGGTGGATGCGGCCCAGGCGGTGAATGGCGAGCATCGCTTGAGCCTGGATGCTGCGCAAACCGAACACCTCAAAGCCTTCGCCCAACGTCACAAGGTGACCCTCAATACCCTGGTGCAAGGCGCCTGGTTGTTGCTGTTGCATCACCACACCGGGCAAGCCACCGTAGCATTCGGCGCCACGGTAGCAGGGCGTCCGGCGGAACTGCGTGGGATTGAACAGCAGGTCGGCTTGTTCATTAACACGCTGCCGGTGGTGGCGACGCCGGATGCGCAAATGTCGGTCAGCCATTGGCTGGAGCAACTTCAGCAACAGAACGTTGGCTTGCGTGAGCATGAACACACGCCGCTGTTCGAGATCCAGCGTTGGGCCGGGCTGGGTGGAGAGGCGCTGTTCGACAGTATCCTGGTGTTCGAGAACTACCCGGTGTCCGAGGCGCTGGAGCAGGGCGCACCGTCGGGGCTGCGTTTTGGCGCAGTGCACAGCCTGGAACAGACCCACTATCCATTGACCGTGTTGTTGGCTATTGGCCAGACACTGGGCTTGGAGTTCAATTACTCCCGCCACGCTTTCAGCGGCGCGCATATCCAGCGCTTGGCCGAGCACTTCCAGCAGTTGCTGCTGGCCCTGGCCAGCGACGGCAGTCAACGCCTTGGCGCGTTGCCCTCAGTGGCGCAGGCCGAGCGGCAGTGGGTATTGCATGATTGGAATGCGACTGCGGTGGATTACCCGCTGGATCAAGCGGTCCACACGCTGATCGAGGCTCAGGTGCTGCGTACACCGGATGCACCTGCCTTGATTTTCGCGGGGCAAGCCTTGAGTTACAGCGAGTTGAACGCCCGGGCCAATCGCCTGGCGCATCGCTTGATGGCTGCCGGGGTTGGCCCGGATGTGCTGGTGGGGCTGTCGGCAGAGCGCTCGGTGGAGATGGTGGTTGGCCTGTTGGCGGTGCTCAAGGCCGGTGGCGCTTATGTGCCGCTGGACCCCGAGTATCCTCGTGATCGCCTGGCCTACATGCTGCAGGACAGTGGTGTGCAACTGCTGTTGACCCAGGCTCATCTACTGGCGCAACTGCCGGTTCCCGCCGGTGTACAAACCCTGGTGCTGGAATGTGGCGATACCTGGCTGGAAACCTTCAGCAGCCACAACCCGAATATCCCGGTGCACGGCGAAAGCCTTGCCTATGTGATCTACACCTCCGGCTCCACCGGTCAGCCCAAGGGCGCTGGCAACCGCCATATCGCGCTGACCAACCGCCTGTGCTGGATGCAACAGGCATATGGGCTCACGCCGCACGACAGCGTGTTGCAGAAAACTCCGTTCAGCTTTGACGTGTCGGTGTGGGAGTTTTTCTGGCCGCTGATGACCGGCGCGCGTCTGGTAGTAGCGGCACCGGGCGATCATCGTGATCCAGCCAGGCTGGTACGGCTGATCAACGAGCAACAGGTCACCACCTTGCATTTCGTGCCTTCCATGTTGCAAGCGTTCTTGCAAGACGCGGCGGTTACTTCATGCCAGAGCCTGCAACACATCGTTTGCAGTGGGGAGGCGTTGCCTGCGGATGCCCAGCAACAGGTGTTCGCCAAATTGCCTCACGCCGGCTTGTACAACCTGTACGGCCCTACCGAAGCCGCTATCGACGTAACCCATTGGACCTGTGTCGAGGAAGGTCGCGACGCCGTGCCCATTGGCCGCCCCATTGCCAACCTGGGCTGCTACGTGCTGGACGACAACCTGGAACCTGCGCCAGTGGGTGTGCTGGGCGAACTGTATTTGAGCGGTATTGGCTTGGCGCGAGGTTATCACCGCCGTGCGGCGCTTACCGCCGAGCGGTTTGTGACCGACCCGTTCGGCAGCGGCACGCGTCTGTATCGCACCGGTGACCTGGCGCGTTATCGCGACGATGGCGTGATTGAATATGCCGGGCGCATCGATCACCAGGTCAAACTGCGCGGCCTGCGCATAGAGTTGGGCGAAATCGAAGCGCGCCTGCTGGAGCTCGACAATGTCCGCGAAGCCGCGGTGCTGGCGGTGGACGGTACCCACCTGGTGGGTTACCTGGTGCTGCAACAGCCCCTTGAAGAGTGGAAGGCAGGGGTAGTTGCACACCTGGCCGAGCAGTTGCCCGACTACATGGTCCCGGCGCAGTGGGTGGTACTGGCGCAGATGCCGTTGAGCCCGAACGGCAAGCTGGACCGTAAGGCGTTGCCCAAGCCAGAGGCTCACGGTGCCGCGCAATTCCAGGCGCCCGTTAGCGAGATCGAGCAGCAAATCGCAGCGGTCTGGAGCGAGGTGCTGGAGGTGGAGCGCGTAGGGCTCAACGACAACTTCTTCGAGCTCGGTGGCCATTCATTGCGAGTGTTGATGCTCAAGGAGCGAATTCGCAAGGTCAGCGGCGTGAACCTGTCTGTCAGCCAACTGATGCTTAACCCTACTGTGGCGGGACAGGTCAAATGCCTGCAGGGCAATAGCCGGTCTTCGTTGATCGTCAAGCTCAACCAGCAGACGCAAGGCACGCCGTTGTTCCTGTTCCACCCAAGCTTCGGCTCGGTGCATTGCTACACCGCGATTGCCCTGGCCTTGCGCGAGCAGCGCCCGGTGTTCGGGGTCATGTGTCGTGCCTTGGCCGAATTGGGCGCCACGGTGCCGCAATGGCAGGTAATGGTCGAGGACTACACCGCGCAATTGTTGGTGGCCCAACCCGAAGGCGCGTTCCGCGTGGGTGGCTGGTCATTGGGCGGCAACCTGGCGATGGAGGTCGCCTACGGCCTGGAGCAAGCCGGCCGAGAAGTGGAGTTTGTCGGCTGGATCGACGCTGCGCCGCCGCAATGGGTCACACCCTATTGGGACGCAGTGGTGGTCGAGGACGCTCGCGAGATCTCAGCCAATGAGCGCCGCGCAGCGTTGCTGGGGGTTATGTTTCCTGAGTTCGCCGAGTCCATCCAACACGCCTGGCAGCAATGCCAACGGGATAGCGAGGATGAAACGGGACAATGGCAGGAATTTGTGAATTGGGCTGAACAGTCTTTGGGCGAAGCCTTCACGGTGATCAAGGATGAATTACTGCGTGGCAATGAGGCGCAGATTTCCTGGGACGTTGACCGGGCACTCAGTGAGCATTTGCTGCAAGCTGACTTCAAGCCGATCAAGGCGCCCGTCACTTGTTGGTGGGCGTCCATGAGCCGGGCAGGGCGCTTCAAGGACCTGATCGAGCAGCAAATGGCAACGGTGATCAGCCAAGGGCGCATCGAGCGCTCAGTGATGATTGAGACCGATCATGACGGCATTATCGACAGCGCGGTGTTTATCAGCAGTTTGGTAGAGGCGTTGAGGTAAGCCGCCGCTCAATCACAAAAACCCGGATCCAGTGTCCGGGTTTTTTTATGCTCCAATCCCTCTTCGCCAGTATCTCTGCACGCCCAAAAAAAAGCCCGGTGAGCATGGGGTGCTCACCGGGCGTTTGATCGATCGACGCGTGGAATCAGAAGTCCCAGCGCGTGCTGACCATCACATTACGTGGCTCACCGTAGGCGGCCGAGTTATAGAAGCCCACGTTGGTGTAGTAAGACTTGTCGAAGATGTTATTGAAGTTGACGGTAGCCGACAGGTTCTTGGTGACCTGGTAGCGGGTCATCAAATCCACCAACCAGTAGGACTCCTGGGTGATGTCCTGGTTTTTCTCAAGTGGCCCGTTCCAGATCTCGTTCCAACCTTTGGTCTGCCAGCGTACACCGCCACCGATGGTGAACTTGTCCAGGTCGCCCTTGAGTTTGTAGGTGGTGTTCAGGTTGACCTGATGCTCGGGTTCGAAGGTGGAGAGTTTCTTGTCGTCTTCGTCTCGTACGATCTTGTGGGTGTAGCCACCTTGAAGTTGCCAGCCTGGGCTCAACTCACCGGAAATTTCCGCTTCGTAGCCTTTGGTGACGGCCTTGGAGCTCTTGAACGCCCAGTTGTTCGGGGCAGGTGTCTGGTTGTTGTAGGCGTCATCCGAGATGGGGCGATTAGTCTCATGCACTTCGAAGTAAGCGATGCTGGTGTTGAGGCGGCCATCGAAAAACTCGCCTTTCAGGCCCAACTCGTAATTCTGCCCTTCGTCTGGCTCCAGCAGCTTCTCGTTACGGTCCTTATAGGTGCTTTCCTGAGGTTGGAAGATATCGGTGTAGCTGGCGTATACCGAGAAGTTGTCATTGAGGTCGTAGATCACACCGGCGTAAGGAATGAACCGCCCGGTTTCCTTGTAGGAAGGGTTGTTGCCAGTCACGTGATAGTTGGCCACGCGCCCACCCAGGATCACGTTCAGGTCGTCAATCACGTTGAAACGCGCGGTCAGGTAATACCCGGTTTGACGGATAGTGTCGTCGATGTGCTGTTGGGCAGGACCGTAGATAGGCTTGGCGATATGGCCGTTCCAGTTATAGAAATCGACCTTGTTACCGCCAGGCCATTCCGGCGACCAGTACCCCTTGCCTTGCCAGCGTGAGGTGCCGATCGAGCCGCCCACCACCAGTTCATGCTCGCGGCCAAACAGGCTGAAAGGGCCGGTGGCGTAGAGGTCGGCCGAGGTGCTCTTGGTCTCGCCGGTGTATTTCTGCCCGTTGATCTCAGCGGTGCCATCGGCTGCCGGCTGGACGAATTGGATCGAACCCAGATCGGCGTGGTAGCCGTTGATCTTGTGGTCGAGCTGGAATTTGGTCACCCAGCCGTCGCCCAGGTCATGCTCGAGCATGGCAAAGGCGGTACGCGTGTTTTGCTCCCACGAGCTCCAGGTGGTGCCGTTGTTGTAGGAGCGCGGCATTTTGTTGATGCTGCCATTGGAGTTGACCAGCGGGAAGGAGCCGGACCAACTGGAACCCTGTGGAATGTTGTCCTGGTAATCGAAGCCCACCGTCAGCATGGTATCGGGAGACAGGTCGAACTCGGTGATGCCGTAGTAGGTTTCGGTCTTGCGCGAGTAGTGGTCCATAAAGGACTTCTTGTCCTGATACGCAGCCACCGCACGGCCACGGATATTGCCGCTGTCGGTCAAGGGGCCACTGACATCCACTTCGCTGCGGTAGTTGTCCCAGGAACCCGCCCCCAATTGCACATGGCCCTTGAATTCCGCGGTTGGCTTCTTGCGGATCAAGTTGATGGTCGCACCCAGGGAACCGGCACCGTTGAGCAGGCCGGTAGCGCCCTTGAGGACTTCAACACGGTCGTAGATCGCCATGTCGCTCAGGGTGTTGCCCGCCGAATAGCCGACGTTACGCACAGTCGATGGAATACCGTCGTACTGGAAACTATTGACCGAAAAACCACGGGAATAGTAGTTGGTGCGGTCGGAGTCGTAGGCGGAAACGGTGATGCCCGGCGTATGGCGCATCACGTCATCCATGTTGTTGAGGCCAAAATCCTCGATGTGCTGGCGAGTCACCACGGTGATCGACTGCGGAGTTTGCCGTGGGGTCAACGTCAAACGTGTAGCCGTGGCAATCGTGCCAGGCGTGTAGGAACCAGAACCTTCGGTGACGTTGCCCAAGTAGTTGGCGGTCACTTGCGTCGGGCTCAGCTCGAGCCCACCACCGCTGCCAGCAGCAGTGACGGTCAAGGTATTGCCGTTGAGGTTATAGGTAGTCTGGCTACCGGCCAGCAATGCAGCTATGGCCTGCTGCGGCTGCATCTTGCCCTTGACGGCGGGGCTGTTCTTGCCCTGCACATCGCCCGGGCTGTAGAGCACTTGCACATTGGTCTGGCGGCCAAATTCCTGCAGTGCGCTCCCCAGCGACTGCGCAGGAATATTCAACTCGATCTCCTGGGCCTGCACATAGCCTGCAATCGGCATCGACACAGCCAACGCCAAGGCACTGGGCAAGAGGTTGATGTTCAGGGCCCGGCGCATGGATAGCGCTTTGCTCAGGGGGCTGAGACCGAGTCGTGCTGGCATGGATGCTTTCTCTTCTATGTTTTAAGTGGGCAATTCTAAGTGTTTATTGAGGTTAGTTCTCATTACCACTAGTGAGACGTTCCTACTTCGCAAAACCGGAAAAAATTATTCCGGTACTTCATGCAGGCTCCATCTCATGCACCACCTGACCGGCACGCAGGCGCACCAGATGATCGGCGATGTCGAAATAACGATCATCGTGGCTGATCACGATGATGGTCTTGCCCAGGCGTTTGAGGTCCGGCAGCAGCTCGGTGTAGAAGATGCGGCGGAAGGCCGGGTCCTGGTCGGCGGCCCACTCGTCGAACACCAGTACCGGGCGCTCTTCCAGCCAGGCATTGACCAGGGCCAGGCGCTTGCGTTGGCCGGTGGACAGGTCAGTGGTGCTGAACACGCCGTCCTTGACGCTGACCTTGTGCGCGATTTCCAGGCGCTCAAGGTATTTGGTGGCGCTGTCCAGGGACTGGGTGGCGCTGCCTTGTACCAGGTCATCGAACAGGTAATAGTCGGAAAACACGGTGGTAAACAACTGGCGATAATCGTCGCGCTCTGGGTCGGTCACCGCTGTACCGTTGAGCAGGATCTCACCCGCCTGAGGTGGATACAGGCCCAGCAGCAGCTTGATCAGGGTGGTCTTGCCGCTACCATTCTCGCCCACGACAAACACGATATCGCCTTGCTTGATGCTCAGGTTGATCGGCCCCAGGTGGAACGGTTGGCTGCCTTCAACCGCTGGCGGGCTGTAGCTGACGCCGCTCAGTTCAAGGCTGTTGACCACAGGCTTCGGCGCTTCACTGTCGTCCATCAACAAGTGGGGCTCGGGCGAAGAAAAACGTTCCGACAGTTCGCTGATGCGCCCGAAGGCAATCTTCGCCTTGCCAACCACGGGCAAGTAACCCAGCAGGTGCTCCAACGGGCCTTTCATATACAGCAGTACCAGCACGAAGCCGGTAATCACCGTGGGGTCGGGGTTGGGGTTGTAGGCCTGCATCGCCAGGGCCAGGCCGATGACCACGAAGAACAGCATCGAGCCAAAGGTCTTGGCCAGGATATAGATGTTGACTGAACGCACCTGGATATCGCTGATGCGGTCTGCGGTTTCCTGGATGCGGTGGGTGTTCATGCGAAACCGCCGCGGACGGTGCATGCGCAGTTCCTTTGCTCCCGAAGCAATCGCATTGTAGTAACGCTGCAATTCATCTTCGTGGCTACGGGCCAGATCGAAGCCCTGGATGCCTTTGCCGCCCGCGATGAATTGCACGGCGCTGCCGATGATGATTGCGACCACCATCATCAGGAACATCGGCACGGACAGGTAAGCCAGGTAACCCAGGCATCCCAGGGTAACGGTGGCGGCGATGGCCAGGGGCGTGAAGGCAAAGGAAAAGTCGCTGATGGTGTCCACGTCGTGGGTCAGCACCGGGATCAGGCGGTGAGAGCGATATTGCTCGATCTGCCCGATGGGCGCTGACAGCACCTTTTCACCCAGGTCCTTGCGCAGGGCGGCAATGATCCGTTGCCCGACGTAGTTGGTGCCGATGTCGGAAATGATCGAGCTGACCAGCGCCACCACGCACAACGCGGCGAAGGTCAACACCACACCCTGAGTCATCCCCCCCGCCGAATGCAGGGCATTGTTAATCGTCGCCAACAGCAAGGTAATGGCCAGGCCACCCGCCATGCCAAGGGCGACGGAGACCGTCACGATGGTGCGAAAGGGCCTGAGCAATGCGAGCAAACCTTTGAAGGCGCCGCGCTTGGGGTCGGTCATAAATACTTCCCGGAAAGTGAAAAGAGGGGGCTGGGCACACAGACCCTTACCCATGACAAACGAAGCTGTGGCGTGACTATTTAGCGCGGCATGCCGGGCGGTGGCAGTGAGCGATAAATTGCCCGGGGCCTGGTTCGTTCTTGTTCTGTAGGCGCAGGTGTATCAATGCCGTGCGTGGCCCTTTGAGCGAGAGCGAAACACATGACGAAAAAGAACCTGGTGTATGTCTGGTCCCTGAGAAACGCCGCCGCCGATAAGGCGGGGCAGCCGGTGGCCTATAAAGACCACGAGCGCTATATGAAATCGGTGCTGGAGTTTCTGGTGGGCTCGCTCAACGACACGTCGCTGGGCGAGGCTTACAACCTCGTAGGCGTGGTGTATGACGACGATGAGCACAACCCGCGGGACCAGCAGTTGGTGGCGGACTACGGCTTCGCCTACCAGCCGGGTCGCCAGTGGCTGTACCCGGCGGACTTGCGTGTGCAGGGCACGTTGGTCAACGACCTGCTGCTCAGCGTGCCGTCGACCTATCGTCGCCTGCCACGAGGCAGCGCCGAACATGTCGCCGGCAAGCAGGATTTCGAGCGTCGCCTGCATGACACCCTGGTGGAGTTGAAGGCTGACATCGTGGTGCTGGATGGTTTGCTGGTGATCCTCGACGAACTGGTGCGCCCGGGTGCGACGTTTGCGCGGCGCATCATGAACATTCATCCGGGCATCACCCGTCTCGAGTCGCCTTACGAGCGCCGTGGGGCGTACGCCACCTGGAATGCGCTGTACGGCGCACGTGGGCAGGCGATCACCGACTGGGCAACCAAAGCGACTCAGGCGTGCGAGCCGTTGTATTGGACCGGTGCGTCATTCCACTACGTGGATAACGGCATCGACTCGGGAGAGGTGTTTCACGACGTGCTCAAGACCCAGATTTCGCCCGAAGACACCATCCTTGAGTTGCGCTGGAACAACTTCAACAACAGCCTGTTCCCGGCGCTGCATGAAGGCTTGGAGCTGTTGGCCAAACAAGGCTGAACCTGCGGACGCTAGCCCTGTAGGAGCGAGCTTGCTCGCGAAAAACGTCAACGATGACGCGTGCTTCCTGAGTACACGCGGCGTTTATGAGTTTTTCGCGAGCAAGAACTAGGCGTCCCCCTCGCTCCTACAAGGTATTAGAGCTCGCGCACGACCCGAAAGCCGATCCAGTCCCCGCGAGTCTGCGGGTAGATGTTGTTGCGATTGCCCGAGCGTGAAAACACCGGCGCCTCGCCCCAGTCATTACCACGGATCTGGTAGGCCTCGCAGTTGGGCTCCACCCAGGCGCTGCCATCAGTTGGCGCGCCGACGTAGTTCGGATGCTCGCAATCAGCCACCCGCTCATACACATTGCCGTGCATGTCATACATGCCAAAGGCATTCGGGGGGTAACTGCCCACGGGCGACGAATAGCTGTAGCCGTCCGCCGGGCCGTAGGTGTTGGCGTGCTGGGCGATGCTGTAGCCCTTGCCTTCGTCGAACGGGAAGGGGAACGGGCCGGTGGTGCCGGCGCGGGCGGCGTATTCGCGTTGGGCTTCGCTGACCATCTGGTACGTGTGCCCGGTCTTCTTCGACAGCCAGCTCACGTACTGCTTGATGTCGTCCATGTCCATGCACACCGCCGGCTGCCGTGGCCCCTGGGGATAGCGCGGCTTGCTGGCGATGCATTCGCGGCCGGGGCGGTCGTCGCCATTGGCGATCTTGACCCCGGTCTGGCGCACGTAGCTGTCCCATTCGCCGGCGGTGACATGGAAGCGGCTCATGGCGAACGGCTTGGCGAAGGTCACCTCGTGCATCGGGCCTTCGTCAGGCTCGCGGCCCACTTCGTCGTCCGGCGTACCCATGGTGAAGGTGCCGGCGGGAAGCACCACCATTTCCGGGCAGTCCTTGCAGTCTTTGAAGACCTTGCCCGGTTGTGGGGCAGCGGCCTGGGCCAGGCCGGGCAGCAGGGCGCCGCACAGGGCGGTGAGTGCCAATGCGGTGAGCGGTTTGAGTCGGGATGGCATCATGGAGGCGTCTCGTTCAAAGGGAAAAGGGGTCATAACCGCTGGCTCAGCAGGGTCATGAAGCGCTGGATCTCATCGGAGTTGTTAAGCAGGCCCGGCGAGGTGCGAATCACCGGGCCAACGTCACGGTCCACCGCGTCCACCACCACGCGGTTTTTCATCAGGTAGGCCGCGACGGCATCGCTGTTCTGATCCTTGACCCGAAAGAAAGTGAATCCGGCTGACAGGTCGGGGCTGCGCGGTGTCACCAGTTCGATCTGCGGGTGGGCCAGCAGTTGGTCCTTGAGTTCGGTGTTGAGGGCATGGATACGTGCCTGCACCGGCGCCTTGCCCAGTTGCAGGTGCAGCTTGAAGGCTTCGTCGGCGGCCCAGCGATGTTCGAAGGCGTGATAGCCGCCGGGCGTCATGGTCGTGGCGAAGTTTTTGTCTTCGGAGAAGGTCGGAATCATCGGTGTGACGAATTTGTTTTCGGTCTCGCGGGCGCACACCAGGCCGGTGCCCCGCGGGCCGAACATCCACTTGTGGGTGCCAGCGATGAAGAAGTCGCAGTGCATAGCGGGGAAGTCGAGGTCTTCCACGCCGAAGCCATGCACACCATCGACGATATAAAGCAGGCGGTCCGGCTCGTCGCGGTTGCGGTTGTGTTCGTCCACCAGCTTGCCGATCTCACCGATGGGCAGTTTTACGCCGCTGCCGGATTGCACCCAGGTCATGCCCAGCACGCGGGTGTTGGGGCGAATGTTGCGTTGGATGTTGCCCAGCACTTCATCGGCCGAGACCTGATTGGGGTTTTTGAACAGGCGTATCTTGCGAACCTGGGTGTGCTCCTTGCGTACCCGGAAGTCCAGGCTGAACGCGGTGGCGTAATGCTCATGCACCGTGGTCAGGATTTCCTGGTCGGCGCGCACCTTGATCCCGCCATAGATCATCGCCAGCCCTTCGGACGTGCTGCCGGTGAGGGCGATCTGCGCTGGCGTGGCGTTCAGGTAGCGGCCGGCCCACTCGCGTACCTGGCCCTCACGCTTCCAGGTTTCCTGCAGGTCCCAGTCCATGGCCAGGCCAGGGTTGCGGTCGATCTGTTGGCGGTAGCGTTCGATGGCCTCGCGCACGGGCCTGGGGTGCGAGGCCACCAGAAAGTTGGAAAAGTGCAGGTAATTGGGGTCTTGGTTGAACAGTTGCTTCAATCCCGTCCATGGGTCGTTCGTAACGGCGGCTACTGCCTGAGGCAGCAACGCGGTGCCCAGCGGCAGGCTCGCGGCAAAGACGCCGGCCTGCTTGAGAAATGTACGGCGGTCGGTCATGGACTTACTTCGTGAGTAGTTAGCGGTTGGCCAAGGGTTTGGCGGCTTTTTGTACCTGGTCCCACACCCGCAGGAAGTTGCCTCCCCACAGCTTGGCGATATCGGCTTCGGAGTAGCCGCGCTGGATCAGTTCGGCAGTGACGTTGCGCACCTCGCCGACGTTCTCCCAGCCCTGGAGGCCGCCGCCGTCGTTGAAGTCCGAGGCGATGCCGACGTGATCGATGCCGATCTTGCGCACGGTGTAGTCAATCGCATCCCCCAGGTCCTTGAGGGTGGCCTTGGGTTCTTCCTCGAGAATGCCGTACAGCGCGCTGGCATATTGGCCGAAGCGTTGCTCGGGCCAGGCGGCAATGATTGCATCGCCGGGCATCAAGGCCATGGCCAGGTTGGGCAGTGGCGGCAGGTCAAAGCGTGCGCGCAGAGCGTTGAGCTTGTCCTGAGTCGGCTGGCTCAAAGGGCGCAGGTAAGCGGGGAAGCCGACCACCTGCACCACGCCGCCGCTGTTCTTGATCAGTTGCAGTTCCTTGTCGCTGAGGTTGCGCGGGATATCCACTGACGCCCGAGGCGCCGAATGGGACGCCACCATCGGCGTGCGGCTCAACTGCGCGACCTGCTCCAGGGCCTTGGTCGACATCTGCGACACATCGATGATCACGCCCAGGTCATTGAGACGATGCACCGCCTGCTGGCCGATCGGCGACAGGCCTTCAAGGGCGTCGGGGGAGTCATTGAAAAACGGCAGCGGGCGTGACGAGTCGGACCAGGCGTTATTGCCGATGTAGCTGAACCCGAACATGCGCATGCCGCGTGCGGCCCACAGGTCCAGCTGGTTCAGGTCATTGCCCAGGGGGTAGGCGTTGAGCATGCTGATAAAAATCGCGAACTTGCCTTCGCCGTGCAGGCGGCGCATATCGTCCGGGGTGTAGGCAATGCCCACCTGGTTGGGAAAGTCACGCACCATGCCGGAGATGATCTTGTAGCGCACCTCCTGCTCGTGGCGGGCCTCTTCGACAAAACCATCGGTGGGTTTGTGCGGAGCGTTGGCGCCGTTCCAGATTTCCGGCCAGCCGAAGATCGTCAGCGCGGCGCCCGACAATCGACCGCGGGCGGCCTTGGCCAAGTCGAACTGGCCGCTGCCATCCTTGTCGGCCTCGTTGCCCGCCGTGCCGAAATCCAGGGGCAGGGTGATGTGGCTGTCAAATGACAACAGGCGATCCTGCATTTCATTGGCCTGCTTGATCACCTCCAGCGGGTAGCCGGCGTTGCCCTTGAACCACTGATCCCAGACCAGCAAGCCAGCCCCGGCGCCGATAGCCAGGGCCAGCGGCAGGCCGATATACAGCGCCTTTTTCGAACGTGATTTTGTCATTGCCATCTCAGTCAGTTGAGGCCTTTGCTATCAGGGAAGGACGAGCGATGACGGGGGAAATTTAGGTGGCGGGGGCAGGGCGGTAAATTTCATCGGGTTGCAAACGTTCTAGCTCTGATCAAGCCGTTTCCTAAGGTAGCCAATGACAATCTCTCGACGTGGGTTCATCGCAGGCCTGGCGCTGACCGGTGCAGCCGTGCCCGCGGCCTTTTATGCCCATCGCGAGTTGACACGGGAAGAAGAGTTTCCCATCACCCCCGGCGAAGCCACGGTCGACCTCGCTGACACCCAGGGCCAGCACCTGGCGAACACCCTGCGGGGCGTCTGGAGCCTGCGCCTGGAAGGCCGCGATGCTGGCCTTGCGGGCCTGCCGCTGCATGGCCTGGAGTTGCTGCTGGACATCGCTCCCCGTGGGCGTGGCCTGCGCGGTTACCTGGACACCGCCGAGCAGTTGCGCGCTGAAGGCGAGCCGCGCTACCGGGTCTTGGGTGATGTGCTGACGGGCGAGGGCGCCGTGCTCTATTGGCGCTTGATCGACCGCGATTCAGCCGGCGGCGTGCCGGCCTATGAATTCAAGATGACCCTGGATGAAGTCTGGGCCGATTTCGGCAATGCCGGCAGCGCCACCCTCAGCGGGCACATCCTCGACCTTGAGCGGCGCCTGGCGCTGACCGAACGCGACAACCGTTTTATCGCCCACAAACAACTGTTCCCCGAAGCCCGCCAGCGCATCGGCCTCAACCCGACCTTGCTGGCCTGGCTGATTTCTCCCGAGCACCGCCTGTTTCACCAACTGTGGCACGCCACCCGCGACCAATGGCACAAGCTCTCCGAAGAAAAACGCGAGGCCCTGCGCGGCATCGGCTGGCAACCGGGGCCCCGTGGTCAGGAACGCGACGCCCGCGGCAAGCGCAAGGACCGCAATGGTTCGGGCATCGACTTCTTCTTCATGCACCGCCACATGCTCGGCACCGCACGTTCCATGCAGGACTTGCCCTCCTGGCCGCAATTCCCCGAGCCGCAACCGCCGTTGGAGCGGGATCGCCCGGGCTTTGTGCGCTACTTCGACAACCACGACGGTTTCGCACTGCCGCCCTGTTGGTCAGCGCCAGATGACGCCGACTACACCCAGTGGGTCAGCGATATCAAGGCGGCCGAGACCTACCACAGCAACTTCCAGGTGTGGGAATCCCAATACCGCGACCCGCGCTACCTGGCCCAGTTGACCCTGGGCCAACTGGGCTCGGAAATGGAGCTGGGCCTGCACGATTGGCTGCATATGCGCTGGGCCTCGGTGCCCCGCGACCCGTCCAACGGCGCCCCGGTCCCCTTCGCCCGTGACCCCGCAGACTTTGCCGCACGTTGGTATGCGCCGGAGAACGACTTTCTGGGCGACCCGTTTTCATCCCATGTGAACCCGGTGTTCTGGCATTTCCACGGCTGGATCGATGACCGCATCGAAGACTGGTTTCGTGCCCACGAGCGCTTCAACCCAGGCGAGGTGAGCCGACTGGAAGTCAACGGCGTAGCCTGGTTTGCGCCAGGCCGCTGGGTGGAAATAGGTGACCCGTGGCTGGGCCCGGACACCCATGGCTGCAGTACCACACCGGGGCTGCAACAGGGGCGCTCGATGGAAATGGACCCGGAGATCATGAAGCTGGCCCTGCGCATTACCTTCGGTGCCGATGAAGAGCTGCTCAAGGGGCTGTTCAAACGTGTGCCGCAGCGGCCATGGTATGCGCGGCATCTGAAACTCAAACGCGAGGCTTAGCAGGTTTTTTTAAACCTGCTCTTCCTCGCGCAATTGCGCACTCATCTCATCGCAACTGCGTGCCCAGTCGCTCAACCATTGCGGCATCGGCGGTGAGGTGTCGTCCAAGCCCAACTCGCGGATGAATTCGGCCGGGGGCAGGGTGCCTTTGGCGGATCGAAACAGCCCACGCATCACCACCACGCCGACCACCCGCCCATTACTGACGAAGCGGTGCTCCATCAGGTTCCACTTGTGGTCCCAGCCGAGAATGCGGGTATGCACCTCGAATACCTCGAACAGCTTCAATTCCCGACGGAACTTGCCCCAGGTATCGCCGACTATCGGCATCGCCTTATGGCGCAACGCCACGCGAAAGGCGCCCGTGCGCAGCACAAAATCCATGCGAGCCACATCGGCCAGGGTGAAATACCGGCCATTGGTGACATGCCGGTTCAGGTCCAGGTCCAGCGGCCAGACACGCATGCGCACCACCGTGGTAGCCAGGCCGTGAACCGGTTTGCGCCAGGGGCGGCGCAACAGCATGTGCAGTAATCGAAACCAGAGATTCATAAAAACGCCAGGCAGTTGATCAATGGCCGCACTGTACGGGGGTGGGATCGGCTAAGGTAGATGCGTAAATGACTTATTACATGCGAAAAGTGCAAGCCGGAGTTTTTACATGCATGTCACCTTGCTCCTGGCGGATCAATGTTCCGCTGCCAGTGCCACCCTGGCCATGGAAATGCTCAGTGCGGCCAATCTGTTCGCTGACAGCCCGCCGTTTGAGGTGATGCTCGCGTCTATGGACGGCCAGCCGGTGACAGCATGGGGCGGGCAGCGCTTGCAGGTGCAGGGCTCACTGGCGCAGATCGCGCACACCGACCTGGTGCTGATTCCCGGGTTTCTCTTTACCCTCAAGGAGGCTATGCCGACGTTTGCTGCCTACGGCCCCTGGTTGCGTGAGCAGCATGGGCAGGGCGCCGTGTTGGCTTCCATGTGCACGGCGGCCTTCATGCTGGCCGAGACCGGCTTATTGCACGGCTTGCGTGCGACGACTCACTGGGCATTTGCCGGGTTCTTCCGGCGTCGATATGCCCAGGTCAGCCTGGATGAGGGGCAGATCCTTTGCGAAGACAATCGCCTGATCACGTGCGGGGGCGCTACGGCGGCGATGGACTTGATGCTGCACCTGATCCGCCGTTTCGGCTCGCCGGAGTTGGCTCATACCTGCGGCAAGTACTTGCTGATCGATGCCGGCCGCACCGAGCAGTCGGCCTACGCGATGTGGTCGCTGCCCAAAAGCCACGGTGATGCGCAGATTTTGCGTGTGCAGCATTGGTTGGAGCAGCACTTTGCGCAGTCAATGGTGATCGATGAGGTGGCCCGGCGCTTTGGTTTTGGCGTGCGTAATTTCAAGCGGCGTTTCAAGGATGCCACTGGTTGTACGCCGATTGGCTACCTGCAAACCCTGCGCCTGGAACGAGCCAAGCAGATGCTGGAGTCAACACGCATGACCCTCGCCAGCATCACGTATGCCGTGGGCTATGAGGACAGCAACTCGTTTCGGCGTCTGTTCCAGCAACGGGTGGGGATGCTGCCGGCGGCGTATCGCAAGAAGTTCCTGGTTGCCCAGGGCGACGCCTATGTACCTGAGGCACCGAGGTCCTGACCTGCCTTGATGCCGGTCAGGTAGGCAGGCGCGCTGCACCAGGGTCGTGTATCACTTTTTTGCGCGGGGATTGCTCTGTGCAACACCGTGCAGCAATAGCGCCTCAAACACCCGCTGTACCCGTGGTTCGTCGCTGTGGGCCACATTGAAGCGCATTGAGTCGCGGTGGGCCGGGTCGTAGCCGAAGAGCGCGCCAGGTGCCAGTACCATGCTGCGTTTCAGGGCTTCTTGGGCCAGGAGTTCGCCGTTCACGCCAGGCGGCAGGCGTGCCCAGATGAACATCCCGCCTTCATACGCCATGGGCAGTTCGCACCCGCAGCGCTTGAGCCATTGTTCGACGCGCCCACCGGCTTCCATCAGGCGCTGCACCATGCGTTTGCGGTGCTTGGCGTAACTGCCTTCGCTGAGCATGCGGTAGACGATCTGTTCGAACAGTTCCGAGGTGACGCCGCCGCTCATCAATTTCATGTTGGTCAGGTTGGCGGCCAGTTGCGGGGCGGCCACCACATAGCTGACGCGGGTGTTGGCACTCAGGATCTTCGAGAACCCCGACAGGTAGGTGACCTGGTCCAGCCCGGCGACGGCGGCCAGGCGTGGGGGAGGGTTGGGGTGCAGGTCGCCGTAGAGGTCATCCTCGACGATGTGGCAGTGGTACTGCTGGGTCAATTGCAACAGGCGAAACGCTTGGCTGGGGCTGAAGGAGTGGCCGGTGGGGTTGTGCAACACACTGGTGGTCAGATACAGGCTGGGGCGGTGTTCGGCCAGCAGCTGTTCGAGGGCGCTGAAGTCAAAGCCGTCGGGGCGGCGTGCAATGGTGATGACTTTGACGCCGTGCAGCGCCAGGTTGGCGTGGAAGTTGAAGTAGCACGGCGCGTCGAGCAGCACCGTGTCGCCGGGGCGTGCGAGCAGGCGCATGAGCATGTCCAGGCCCTGCACGGTATTGGGTGTGGTGATGATCTGTTCCACCGGTACCGACAAGCCTTCGCCGTGCAGTTTCTGTTGCAGCGCCTGGCGCAACGGCAACAGCCCCGCCGGCGTGCCCAGCCCGGCGATACGCAGTGACGGCGCACGCACTACGCTGCGCATGGCCTGGCGGATCGCTTCGCCATTGAGCCAATCCTCCGGCAAGTGCCCGCCACCGGGGCGCAGTTCGCCACTGGCGGTGGCCAAGGGCCGGCGCAATACGCTGAGCAGGTCTTGGGGCAATAGGTCCACCCAGGTCGCCGAGGCAGGGCGGGTGCTGTCCATCGCCACGAAGTAGCCGCGGCCCTGGCTCGAGGTGAGCAGGTGGCGACCGCGCAGGCGGTCCAGTGCCTCATTGAGGGTGAACTTGCTGACGCCGAGGATCTGGGTCAGTTCACGCACGGATGGCAGTTTGCTGCCCGGTGCCCATTCGCCATTTTCGATGGCCAGGCTGAACGCCTCGACGATCTGCTGGACCTTGGGCGTGCCTTCTACGAAAGCGATGGCGGATACAAACATGACGCGTCCTTGTGTTTGCCGGTGCTTTTACCGGTGAAGTTAGGCCGGATTAGGCACCACTTTACCTGCCTTGCGCAATGCCACTCCCCTAGACTGCGCGGCATCTCGCCAGGAGATGGCGATATTTCCTACACCTGAGCAATGGATTTTGCATTTCCATGAAGACTTATATGTGCGCACCCTGCGGTTTTATGTACGTAGAAGAACTGGGTATTCCGGAGGACGGAATTCCCGCAGGCACCCCTTGGGAAGAGGTGCCTGAAGATTGGACATGCCCGGATTGCGGCGTGACCAAGGCCGATTTCATGGCCATCAATCTTCCTGAACGTCAATTCGCCTGACACTCCATCAACGAAAGGAATCGTCCCATGAACAGCAAACTGATCAACGCCACCGTCCCGTTCTGCACCGGTGTGGCCCACCAGAAATACCTGGGCGCCGAAAAGGGCCTGCAAACCGCCATCGAAGGTGACTGCACCCACTGGTACATCGACGGCAGCCTGTTCGGCGAAATGGTCGATGACTGGACCGAGGCGCGTATCGAGAGCCTGCAGGCGCAAATCGCGGCCACGGGGGTCAAGCCGGTTTTCCATGGCAACTTCAAGGCGCCGTTGGGCAGTGATGTCGAAGCCTTCCGTAGTGCGGCCGTGGAGTACGTCAAAAAAGAAATCGATATCGCCAGCCGCCTGGGCGCGCCGTTGATCATTCACGGTGGTTGCATCGTCGAGCCGAAAATGGTGCTGATGGCCAAGAAGGTTGCCCTGGAGCATTATCTCAAGTCGGTGCAGGAACTGGCGCGCTATGCCGAGGCCAAGGGCACGGATATCTACCTGGAGAACCTGTCCAACTACGTCAACTATCGGCCGTTCCACTACATCTTTACCCATGAAGCCGAATACGCCTTTGTGTTCGAGCGCCTGCAAGCCCATAGCAATGTGTATTTCTTCCTCGATGCCGGCCACGCCAACATCGAGAACGGCCTGCCGGCAGAAGTGGTGCGCAAATACCACCACTTGATCAAGGGCATTTCCTTCAGCAACAACAACGGCGTGCAAGACCAGCACTTCGGCATCCATGACGGCAACTGCGATTACGCCGATGTGCTGCAGGCCATTGTCGAGACCAACTGGAAGGGGCTGGTCGCGTTTGAAACCCGCAACCAGACCGCCAAGGCTGCCCTGGCTGACCTGGCGGTGATGTACCGCGACTCCCTGACCACCGAAATCGCTGTCGCCTGATCGGCCGGGGGCGAGCGCTGGCCGCGTTCGCCCTGTTGCTGCTGTTTCTTTTTATTCAAGGTGCTGGCCATGACAAGTGCGTTAACCCTGTCTTCATTTCTCTACTTTCTGTTGTTTTGCGCCACCATGACCTTCAGTCCGGGCCCGATGACGTTGCTGTTGTTGAGCCTGGGCTTGAAGGACGGCCTGCGCAGTTCGATCCCGGCGCAGGTCGGCGCCACTGTGTCGTACCTGATTTCGATCCTGATCTTTGCCGTCGGCTTCTCGGAATTGATCAAGGGCAACCTCGCCATTACCCAGACCATCCAGTTTGTCGGGGTGGCCTACATTCTTTACCTGGCCTACAAGCAGTGGACCAGCAGCGGCGTGTCGATCAACAACGCCGACAAGGTCGAGGGGGCGCGCAGCCTGTTTGGCAAAGGGCTGTTGACCGGGTTTTCCAACCCCAAGACCATCATCATGTTCAGCGCCGTGTTCCCGCAGTTTGCCGGCGCCGGTGAACACAGTTCGGCGGCGGACATCGCCATCCTTGGCCTGACCTTCCTGCTGCTGCAATTTGCCAGCGGCTGCCTGTATTGCTATTTCGGCCAGCGCATCAAACACGTGCTGGAAAACCCCAAGCGGCGGGTGTTGTTGCAGCGAATCACGGCCGTGTTGCTGCTGGGCGTCGCCTTGATGCTGGCGCGTGGGTTTTCGCACTGAAGTATTAGCCAATAAGCGGTAGTGGCGATTTGACGTCGCCCTGATAGACTCCAGGCATTCACCCAGGATCGCCCCCACCATGCCAGCCGTCGGAGGAAAAGGACTTCCGCTCGCTTTGCGCTTGTACAAATCTCGCGTGCTGGGGCTGACGCTCGGCTTTGTGTGCGTGGCGTTCGGCATGTATCCGTTGAATCCGTCCCTGTGGGTGTGGGCCTGGATGCTGATCAATGCCTTTGCGTGGCCGCACCTGGCTTTTCAATGTTCTTTGCGCTCGGCCAATACCTTGCGCAGCGAACGCCGCAGCCTGCTGTTCGATTCCTTTTGCGGTGGGTTCTGGGTTGGCGCGATGCACTTCAACCCGCTGCCCAGCGTCACCACCCTGTCGATGATGAGCATGAACAAAGTCGCCATCGGCGGGCCTCGTTTCCTGTTCGCGGGTTGGGTGGCGCAGGCACTGGGGCTGGGCACCGCGTTGCTGCTGTTCACACCAGGATTTATCGCCGTGACCACCCAGGCCCAGCTGTATGCCTGCCTGCCGATCCTGATGCTGTATCCCCTGGCCCTGGGCTGGATCTGCTACCGCCAGGCCGTCACCTTGGCCCGCCACAAACGTGAACTGCTGGCCTTGAGCCGCACCGACAGCCTGTCGGGCCTGCTCAACCACGGCGCCTGGAAGGACCATCTGGACCTCGAGTTTCAACGCTGCCGCCGTGGCCCGGGCGGTGCCGCCATCGCGTTGATCGACATCGACCACTTCAAGACCATCAACGATACCTACGGCCATGTGACTGGCGATATCGTCCTGCGCCAACTGAGCAAGGTGCTGCGCCAGAACCTGCGCACCAACGACCTGGCCGGGCGCTATGGCGGTGATGAGTTCTGCGTGATCCTGCCAGACATGCCCCTCAACCGTGCCACCGAGGTGATGGAGGCCTTGCGCGGTCGCTTCAACGCCTTGGCCTACGCCCAGGACCCGACACTGCGAGTGAGCCTGAGTATCGGCCTGGCGCCGTACCAGCCTAGCCACGCCGACTCCATCAGTTGGCTCAACGATGCCGACCAGGCGCTGTACGAAGCCAAGAGCAGCGGGCGCAACCGGGTCAGTTCGGTACAGGGCAGTTGGTTGCGGTCAGTTTAGTGGGGTAGGGTGGCGGGGCACCCTCCAACAAAAAACAAGGATCGGTCCATGCTCTTCACCTTCCCGCGTACCCTGTTGGCCGCTACCCTGGCCTTGTCTTTCAGCCTGCCGGCCTACAGCGCCGAGCCTCATAAACAGATCCAGCAACAGGCCGAACAATACAAGGCCGAAGCCTTGAACCTGCTGGAGCGCCTGGTGAATATCGACTCGGGTTCAGGCTACGAGCCGGGCCTGACCCAAGTGCGCGATATCGCCGTGGATGAGTTGAAACAGTTGGGTTTCACCATCGAATTGGTGCCGGATAAAGCCGCCAACAATAGCCATGTGGTCGCCACCCTCAAAGGCACCGGCGAGGCCAAGATCCTGCTGATGGCCCATATGGACACCGTATTCAAGGAAGGCTCGGCTGCCGAGCGCCCCTTCCACATCAAGGACGGCCGCGCCTACGGCCCCGGCGTGATGGATGACAAGGGCGGCATCGTTGCGGGCATCTATGCGCTCAAGGTCCTCAAAAGCCAGGGCTTCAAGGATTACGCGCAGATCACCTTCCTGCTCGACGCCAGCGAAGAAACCGGCTCCGACGCCGCCTCCGAACTGATCCGCAACACTGCCAAAGGCCACGACGTGACCCTGAACCTGGAACCCGGCCGCCCCGCCGACGGCCTGGTGGTGTGGCGCAAAGGCAGCGCCACCGCGGTGGTCGAAGTCAAAGGCAAGGCCGCCCACGCCGGCGTCGCCCCGGAACTGGGACGCAACGCCGCCATGGAAGCCGCGCACCAGATCCTGCAACTGGGCAAACTCGGCGATGAAGACAAGAAAACCACCATCAACTTCACCGTGCTCAAGGCCGGTGACCGCACCAACGTTATCCCTGACCAAGCCACCGCCAAGGCCGACGTGCGTGCGGCCTTGCCGGAAGAGTTCGACCGGATCGAGAAAGACCTGGCCCGGGTTTCAGCCAACAAATTGATCCCGGAAACCGAAGTGAACACCAGCCTGCAGCGGGGCCTGCCACCGATGCCGCAGACCGCCGAGTCGGATAAGTTGGTAGCGATAGCCCAAGGGATTTATGGCGAACTGGGACGCAAGTTGACTATCGAAGGCAGCGGCGGCGCGGCGGATGCCAGCTTGTCCGCCGGTGTAGGCACGCCGACGCTGGATGGGTTTGGGATAGTGGGGGGCAATATTCACACGGCGGAGGAATATGCCGAGGTGGAGAGTGTGGTGCCGCGGGTTTATTTGTTGAGTCGGATGATCATGGAGCTTTCCAAGCGCTGATCAGAACACTGGATTGCAGAACGAATCGGGTTTGAATGGGGGAGGAGTGCCCGTCCGGCAAACGCAGATCCCCTGTGGGAGCGGGCTTGCCCGCGAAGGCGGTGTGTCAGTCGCTGCATGTGTTACTGCACTACCGCTTTCGCAGGCAAGCCAGCTCCCACATTTGATCTTTGTTGATTTGAGCGTTGTGTTTGCTTGGTTTTGTCGGATTACTTATCTGTTGTCGCTTCAGTGTGATAACGAATTAGGCATTCAAGTAATGTTTTCATAAAGGCCCTGTTGTCGATGATTTCATCTTCGAAGTAAGTGTCAAATAGATAAAATACGGACTCAAAATTTTCGTCCGTGCTGAGAAAATGCTGCAGTGTGTTGATGTGCCACTCTCTTTCATCTTGCTTATATTTGATGAATTCAGGCTTAGTTAGCTTGTTGAATAACCATGTGAGTTCCTCGTGATGGTTAACGTTTATAGAGGTAATTAGCTCTTCTCGGTCCGCATCTCTGGTGTTTTCGATGCAGTAGGTAAATAATAATCCTTTAAGTATTGATAGCTGTGGTTGTCTTTTCATTTTTAAAAGTCCATATGAGCAGTAAAGAGGTTTCTGTCTTCATTCAAATGCACAAAGGCTTATCTCTGTTTTCCATATTCTAATTCATCCCTTTTATACCCTTCACCTATAAACTTCTCCATACAGATCATTGGATTGCAAAGCGAAGCGGGTTTGAATGTGGGAGGAGTTCCAGGTAAGCGCAGATCCCCCTGTGGGAGCGGGCTTGCCCGCGAAGGCGGCGCGTCAGTCGCTGCATGTGTTACTGCAGTACCGCTTTCGCAGGCAAGCCAGCTCACACACTTGGTATTTGTTGATTTGAGCGTTGTGTTCGCTTGACTGATTGGCATTAGGACTTGCCCCGTCCCACATTGAGTACTCGGTATATTCAATGTGGAAGTCACCATGTGGCAGGGTCTTCGAGGCTGGCTTTTTGGAGGTCTTCTTTCCACCATTCATTAGTTAATCTATAAATTTCTTCGAAAAAACCTTTTGGATTGTCCATTTCACTCCATCCCCACGGCAGGGTGCAATAATAGCCGGGAGCCTGTCTCAATAAGTGTGAGAAATCAAAGGCTTCGTCGCTAAGTGCAGCCCCCAATTTGTCGCATAAAACCTTGCGATGTCGATAGCTTAGATCTGAAGATTTCTCAATTATGTGTTTTTTGATCAGTCGCCTTCTGTCTGTGTCAAGGTTGATGTCGTAACGTGCAAACTCTTCGCCTAAAGTCTCTTCGCGATCATAAATATCGAACGGGCCGAGTAGGTGCCGAAGTTTCGGTGCGTACGGGATATCTAGAAAAGGGTGTTTCAGCATTGGTCATTACTCACAGGGAATACGGTATAAAGCTCTTTGGTTTCGCGATCAAATTTTGCGATCGCTGCATCCATGTTTTCATCAAGTATTGGATTGTTTCGGTCAGAAGGGTTTGGTATGTATCCTCTTCCGCAACCCTGCATTTCGATTCGGACAACTGGATTGCCGTAGTAATCTTCCCCGGTAAAAGGCGGTAGATTGCGTTCTGCTCTGGTGGTTACCTCATTTAGTACAGCGAATTGCGCGCGATGAGTTTTAAACTGCGTGCTTAACTGCATAGAGCTTTCCTTTTTTGTGGAGGTTGTTTATCTGCTTAGATTCGTTAGCCCGCTTCGGTCTCTAGCTTGTAGCAATACAAACAGTCTAGTAGCACTCGCATGAACTGTCGTTGGTCAGCTATCTCAGTACTGAAATAAGTTGTCATGGTTTTGAATACATTATCGAAGCTATCGCCAGTTTCTAAGAAGTGTTCGATTGAACTAATAAACCAATCTCGCTCTGGTCTGGTGTATATCAAAAACTCTGGCTTGGTCAGGTCGTTAAAAAGCTCGATGAGCTCTTTTTCGTCATTTGCGTCTACAGACGCGATCCGCTCCTCTCTTTTTAAATCATCAGTGTTCTCAATGTCATAAGTGAATAGCAAGCCGCGAATTATCGGCATGCTAGGCGCTTTCATTTTCATCGTCATAATTCCGTATAAGCTGTTTTGGGTTTGCCGGAGCTATTAAGTATTACTCGTGCCTTGGATTGCTGGCTGTATTGCATTTCGCTTCCAGAGTACCCTTCGCCCACAATTTTCCCCATGTGCATCGGCTTCAAAGACTGGGCAAGCCCGTTTCTTCTGAATATTAGTTGAGCTCGATATATTGCATTCAGTTGATCTCTATGGCTGAGAAAGTGAGTGGCAGCAGGTGGGTATTTCGGTTCCCCTGCATTTAGTCCTGATGTGAAGTATTCGACTATTCCTGTAGTCGGGTTTTTAGCCGTCTGTAATCGTTCCAGTTGAGACGCGAGTGTCGTTTGTTTTCCGTGCTTCTCTAAAAAGTGTGCTCCGGGTGTTGCTTTTTCTAGCTCATCTAAATGCTTATATGCGTTTGCCTCTGCAAGTTCATCAATTCTCGCCCGCCTCTGCGCGCGGGTCAGTTGCGGTAAGGCCGGCTCTCCGTGGTTAACCCTATCCGTAGGGCTTGGAGCACTGGTGCTGGGTTTACATCCGTCAGCACCTGGGCATGCACTCAAGCCCAGCGGATCCACCCACCCCGTCGGATTGGGCGCATACCGGTACCCATTGATCCCACCCGCCAACCTCACCGGGTCCGGTGTCAGGTAACGACCAATATCCGGATTGTAGTAGCGATGGCGGTTGTAGTGCAGTCCGCTTTCCGCATCGAAATACTGCCCTTGAAATCGCAGTGGGTTGTCGATTTTGCCCACGTCGAGCCGGGCGATCTGGCCGAAGGCGCGGTAGTGGGCGGACCAGACGATTTCGCCTTCGGGGCTGGTCAGTTCCTGCGGGGTGCCGAGGTGGTCGAGTTGGTAGTGGTAGGGCGTGGTGGCTTGTGGGCCGAAGCCTTGCAGCAATGCCAGCGGGCGGAAGCTGTCGGGCTCGTACAGGTAGCTGCGATGGCGTTCTGCATGGTGCTCGGCTATCAGCTTGTCGCCTTGCCAGAAAAACTCTGTGGTTTTGTCGTCCACGGTTTTGCTGATGCGGCGTCCAAATGGGTCATAGCGATAGTTGGCGGTTTCGCCGTTCGGTTTTGTGATGCTGATTAACCGATGCTGGCAGTCGTAGCGGTACTCAGTAACGAGTTGCTGGCCCTTGCCGCGTCGTTCGCGGATGAGGTTGCCGAAGGCGTCGTAGTCGTAATGGCGGTCGCCCTGGATCATCAGACGATTCGCCGCGACGATGTCCGGGCCAGGGCGGTCTTGCATCAGCAGGTTGCCGGCGGGGTTGTGGGCGAAGCGTTCCTGTACGTCCTGGGAGTGATCGGCGCGGGTCAGGCGATTAAGCGGGTCGTAGCGGTAAAGGTGTTCGCCTTTGCGAGTGTCGACCAGGCGGGTGAGGTTGCCGCTTTTGTCGTAGTCGTATTGGCGTTGGTAGAGGTAGTTTTGCTGCTGCGTAACGGCGTGGGCGTGCAGACGATTCTGGTCGTCGTAGTGGTAGTGGCTGAGCAGTTGGCCTTGCTGGCGCTGATGCTCGCGGCCGCTCTTGAACAGATGTGAGGTGAGCACTTCACCGTTGAGTTCGACGGTAGCGAGGTGGCCGCCTTTATCGTGGGTGAAGGTGACGCGGTTATTGTCCGGCAGGCACAGGTTTTTCAGCTGGCCGCAAGCGTCGTAGCCGTAGCGCAGGGTGCCCCAGCCCTGGTGTTCGGCGGTGAGGCGGTTTTGGCGGTCGTATTCGTAGGCCAACGCCCAGTGGCCGTCCTCGACGCTGAGGAGGTTGCCCTGGCGGTCGTAGGCATAGTCGACAACGCTGGCATCGGGTAGGGTTTTTCGGACGAGGCGACCGGCGTGGTCGCGCTCGTAGCGGGTGACTAGCTGACTGCCATCGTCGCCGTATTCAGTTTTTTCCTGCAGGTTGCCGTTGAGGTCGTAGACGTAGGCGGTGCGTTGGCCGTCGAAGCCGGTTTCCTGCTGGATCAGGCCGTTGGGGTGGTAGTCGAGTTGGTAGGTTTCGCCGGCTTCGTTTTCGATCTCGGTGAGCAATAGCCGAGCGTTGTCGTAGCGGTACTTGACCTGGGTGCCGTCGGCGTTGAGGCGGCGGCTGATCAGGTGCAGGCCATCGGCGTATTCGTAGCGGGTGACGTGGCCGAGTTCGTCGCGTTCGGCGATGATTTTGCCGTAGGGGTTGTAGCTGAATTCCCTACAACCACCGCCTGGCTGGGTCAGTTTCAGCAAGCGTCCTGCGGCGTCCCACTGATACTGGATTAGTGCGCCATGCTCATCCTCACAGGCAACTTGCCGCCCTAAATCGTCATAGCGATAACGCTTGATCCCACCATTGGGCAATTGCTCCTCAAGCAGTTGCCCGCGTTCGTTCCACACCAGTCGATGGCAACTGTGATCCGGGTACCAAACTCCAGTCAGTTGCCCGTGCTTGTTGTAGCTGTAGTCAGTAACCTCTCCATCGGGATCGGTCCTACGCGTAACATCGCCTTGCTCATTACGCTCATACTTCCAGACCGCCTCCCCACGCCTGACAACTCGTACAAAACCGTTGTCATGCTCGTAGGACGTTGGCTCATCATCCCCCGGAAACAGCGCGACCAAGCGCCCGGCATCGTCGTACTGATAGGCCGTCACCGCGCCCATCGGGTCTTGCTCGACGGTCAGCCGGCCCTGGTCGTCGTAGGATTTAAAGTGCGTGGCGCCGTCCGGATCAATCCTCTGCACCAGCCGCGCCCGCTGGTCATGGACATACACCTCCTGGCTACCATCGGCGTTATGCACCGTGACACGCCCGTCATCGCCCCAGGCATAGCGCGTGTCCATCTGCGAAAAACTCGCCCAATGCCGCACGCAGCGCGCCGCCTTGCCCGCGTGTTCCCATTCCCAATAGAAACTCGCGCCTCCGGCCAACTGCCGCTCGACAATGACGTGCTGATCGTCGTACCGATAACGCTCGCTTTCACCGACGGCATTGGTCGCACACACCAGTCGGCCAGCTTCGTCATAGGCGTAGGAAACGATATTCTGCTCGGTTTCCCAAACGTAGGGCTCACGCCCTTTGGCGCGATGAACCTGGTAGTCCACCGCGACGATGCGGTCCAGCTCATAGCGCAGTAGTAGGGAACGACCAGCACCGTTATCCAGCCGCTCAATCCGTCCTGAGCGATCACGGCAAATGCGCAGACGGTTGTCATACGCATCGCTGATGGAAACCAAGACACCGTTACGAAAGTGATAAAACCGCGACGCCTGGGCCAGCACCAGTTCATCAGGAGCCGAGCCCAAGTAGATCGCTGCTTCCGCCAGGCTATTGGTAATCGCCGGTCGAGCAACTGTGGGCAAGGGCAGGGTGGTCGAGCGGTTCTCATGATCGGTCCACACCACCGAATCGCCCGACACCACCAGCCGATGAGCCAGCCCATGACTCCAACCAAACCCCAACCCACAATCCACATCCACCGCACTGGTGCGGTACAGCCGCGTCCACTCAAACGGCAAGATCCCATCCAGCGCGCCATCGGTGAGGGTCAGCAATTCCTCGCCGGTAACCATCGACACCGGGCAACCGTGAGTGACCGTTTTATCCGCAGGCGTCGCCGCATCCCCCTTCGGGTTCGACGCCACCGCCGGCACATCATCCACACGCTCTTTCTGCGTCAGCACTACGTTCTGCCGCGCTCGCCAGCGCATCTGCACCGTGCCTTGCTTCAGCCCTCCCACCACCCCGCGAACCGCCACCGCTTTGTAGCGGTCCACCGCCCGCATGAACGTTGTGAGGATCGTCAGCACACCGGTCACGAAACCCACGGCTGACTGAAGAATCCCTGCGCCGTACTTGACCAGGCGCATACTCAAATACGCTACGCCCGCTGCCGGCAGCGCGATGGTCAACACCACGCCAATCACCAGGTCAATCAGCAGCGATACCATAAAACCGGCGGCCGCTTGCGCAACTTCACTAGGTGGTAACGCCTCCAGCCAGATCATGGCGGTGCGCAGTAACAGGTACAGCGCCGCCTCATCACTGGCCAGCAACATCGCCTGTTCCATGACCTTGGGCGCATCGGTGGCGATTTGCGCCAACTTCGCCGCCTCGCTACCCAGTTGCTCGACGTACTTGAGCGGGTCTTCAAGAATCGCCTGCACCTGCTTGATGCTGTCCCACACGTCACGGATCGCTGCCCAACTGCCGGCGAGCACGCCGTTGCCTATTGCGCTGGCCGGGGATTGCTGCCAATGCGGCTTGAAGCCTTGCCACTGCTCGCGCAGCCATTGCTCCAGATCCGCAGTCAGCCCGGCATAGGAAGCAAACAAGGCATCGACTTGCTGCGCTGAAACGCCGCCCTGAACCCTTACCTGATAGCGCCCGCCGGCGGCGCATTCGTGGAAACCGTCGCCGTGCTCGTCGAGCAGGATGACCCTGGAGCTGCCGTCATCCAGCCCGATCACTTCAACCGGAATATTGCCGATCGGCACGTCGTACGCTGACTCGAACCTGCTCTGGATCTTCAGCACACCCCCTGCCGGACAGCGGGCCACGGTGGAAAAGTCCGCATCGCCAAGACCGACCGACTGCTGTGCATCCCCAACCCGCAACACCCGATCCATACCCAGCAACGAAGGCATGTCCGCTGCATGACTGACCGTATCCAGCGCACGCGAATACCAGGCACCCATCTGCTGGCGGTACTCCACCAGGCTCTGATGGAAACCATCCAGCTCGTGTTCGATAAAGGTAATGTGGGCTGCTTGGGTCATCCGCAGCGGCTCCCCACGAGGGGCGGCCAGGTAACCAAGGCACTAACAGGAAAAACCATCTGCAATCCCTCGCACTGTTTGATCAGGCGAGGGACTTTGCAGAGGTTTACAGGGGAGGGGAGTAGAGCTTATCCGGCAGTTACGTGGGACGTTTCAGCAACCTTGTCGCGCAGTACCAGGCTGCACAGCGCCGGCAGAAACAACAGCGTCAACACCGTGCCCACCAGCACACCGCCAATCAGCACATAAGCCAGCGACGACCAGAACACAGACAACGTCAACGGAATAAACGCCAACGCCGCCGCCAGTGCCGTAAGGATCACCGGCCGCGCGCGCCGCACCGTGGCTTCGATAATGGCCTCGCGAATCGCCATGCCGTGGTCCTGGTTCTGGCGGATCTGGTCGGTGAAGATCAGCGTATTGCGCATCAGAATGCCGCCGATGCCAATCAGGCCCAGGATCGCGTTGAAGCCGAACGGCTGGTTGAACAGCAACAAGGTCGGCACTGCACCAATCAGGCCCAACGGTGCGGTAGCGAACACCATGAACATCACGCCGAACGAGCGCACCTGGAACATGATCACCGTGAGGGTGAGCAGGATCATGATCGGAAACAGCGCCGCCAGGGCCACGTTGGCCTTGGCGCTTTCCTCAACCGGGCCGCCGATGTCGATTTTGTAACCGCTGGGCAGCTTGGCGATCAGCGGTTGCAGGTCTTTGTACACCGCCATTTCGACATCGGGCGGTTGTACGCCGTCGATGATGTCGGCGCGTACCTCCACGGTGGTGGCGCGGTCGCGGCGCTTGAGGATCGGTTCTTCCATCACCGCCTTGAAATGCCCGACCTGGGCCAGCGGCACCGACGTACCGGCGCTGTTGGTCAGCGTCATGTTGTTGAGGTTGGCCAGGTCTTCGCGTTGGCTGCCTTGGGCGCGGGCCACCACTGAGACGGTGCGGTTGCCTTCGCGAACTTCGGTGATCGGGTTGCCGCTGAGCAGGGCGTTGAGTTGGGACTTGACCTCGTCGGGGGTAAAACCCAGCAAGCGCAAGCGATCCTGGTCCAGCACCAGGCGATAACCGCTGGCACGCTCGCCCCATTCTAGGAAGGTGTCTCTGGTCAGCGTGTTGCCGGCCACGACCTGACGCACGTCTTCAGACAGCCCGCGCAGCACATTCAGGTCGGGCCCCGAGACGCGAAACACCACCGGGAACGGCACCGGCGGGCCGAAGACGAGCTGCGTGACCCGTACCCGCGCCGACGGAAATTCGCCTGCCGCAATGCGCTCGCGCATCCGCAGTTTCAGCGCGTCGCGGGCGTGGGAGTCCGGGGTTTGCACGATCAACTTGGCGAACGCCGGGTCTGGCATTTCAGGGTTCAACGACAGGAAGAACCGCGGTGCACCGCCGCCCACATAGGTGTCGACCATACTGGTCTGCGGCTCTTGCAACAGCGCCTTCTCCACCTGCGCCGCCACGGCTTCGGTGCTTTTGAAGGCACTGCCGGGTGGCATATACACTTCCAGAATCAGCTCCGAGCGGTCGGAGTCCGGGAAGAACTGTTTCTTCACCACCGCCATACCCAGGCCGCACACCACGAACGCGGCCACCACCATGCCGGTCACCAGCCAGCGCCCGCGCACGCAGGCCTCCACCAGGCTGCGCAGTTTCTGGTAGTAGCGCCCGGCATAAATCGCATCATGCCCGCCGGGCACTGGCTTGATCTGCGGCAACAACTTCACGCCCAGGTAAGGCGTAAACACCACGGCCACCAACCAGGATGAAATCAGCGCGAAACCCACGATCCAGAAGATATTCCCGGCGTATTCACCCGCCCCGGAGCGTGCAAAGCCAACCGGCAGGAAACCGATAATGGTCACCAGAGTCCCGGTCAGCATCGGCGCCGCTGTTGAGCTCCAGGCGTAGGTGGCCGCGTGGATGCGGTCAAAGCCTTCTTCGAGTTTGACCACCATCATCTCGATGGCAATGATCGCGTCGTCCACCAACAGGCCCAGGGAGATGATCAATGCGCCGAGGGTCACGCGGTCGAATTCACGGCCGGTGACCAGCATGATCACGAACACGATCGACAGCGTAAGCGGCACGGCCGCCGCCACCACCAGCCCCACGCGAAAGCCCAGGGCCAATAGGCTGATCAGCATCACCACGGCCAGGGCGACGAAGAATTTGAGCATGAACTCGTTGACCGCCAGGCTGATGTTTTTCGCCTGGTCGGAGACTTTGGCGAAGTTCACGCCCAGCGGCAGGTCGGCCTGGATTCTGGCTTCCTGGGCCTGCAGGCTCTTGTCCAGTTCCAGGCCGTTCCAGTGCTTCTCCATGATCACGCCCAGCATCAACGCCGGGTCGCCCTGATGGCGGATGCGATAACTGGGCGGGTCTTCATAACCCCGGCTCACGGTGGCCACATCGGCGATGCGCAATACGCGGCCATTGACTTGCAGGGGCACGTTTTCGATCAGCGCGAGGCTGTCGAACGCGCCGTCGATGCGGATATAAGCGCGGGCGCCCGCCGTTTCGACGAAGCCTGAGGGCGCCACGGCATTTTGTGCGGCGAGGGCGGCGAAGATCTGTTCGGGCTTGATGCCCAGGGTTGCCAGGCGCTCATAGGAGAACTCGACAAACACGCGCTGGGCCTGCTCGCCAAGGATATTGACCTTCTTCACCCCAGGCAGGTTGAGCAAACCCTGGCGTAGCTCCTCGGCCATTTGCACTTGTTGGCGATGGGGCAGGTGTTCGGCTTCCAGGGCGTACAACGCAAAGTACACGTCGGAATATTCATCGTTGAAAAACGGCCCGATCACGCCCTTGGGCAGGCGCGTGGCTTCGTCGCTGAGTTTTTTGCGGGTCTGGTAGAACAGCTCCTGAATCTCGCTCGGGCGCGTGGACTCCAGGAAGGTCATGCGCATCGACACAAAGCCTGGCTGGGCGATGGTCTCGACGCGATCGTAGTAGTCCAGTTCCTGCAGGCGCTTTTCCAGGCGGTCGGCTACTTGCTCCTGCATCTCCTGGGCGGTGGCGCCGGGCCAGGCGGCGGTGATGGTCATGACCTTGACGGTAAACGAAGGGTCTTCTGCGCGCCCCAGCTTGCCGAACGCGAAGACCCCGGCAACGAGGATCGCAATCAGCAAGAACAAGGTGACGGCGCGGTGCTTGACGGCCAGTTCGGAGAGGTTGATCCCGCGCATACTCATTGATCCTGCTTACGGTTGAGGGCCAGGGCCTGGACGGGCAGCAAGCGCACCGTGTCGCCGCTGTGCAACAGGTGAGCGCCGAGGGCGACGATGGTTTGGCCGGGTGTTACGCCGCTGTCGAGCAAGGCGTCTTCCTGGCCGAGGCTGGCGACCTTCACCGGGGCAAAGCTGATCTTTTGATCATCGCCAATCAGCCATACGCCCGTGCCTTGCCCCGCATCCTGCAAGGCGCCAATCGGCACGCGGGTTTGCAGGGGCTGGCCGTTGCCTTGCAGGCGCACGGTGATGGTGGAGCCGAGGGCGAAACGCTCGACCGAACCCTGCAGCACGTAACGTGCGCGGTAGGTGCGGGTGACCGGGTCGGCGCTGGCGGACAGTTCGCGCAGGGTGGCGGTCACGGCCTGGTCGGCTGCGCCAAAGGGAAACGCCAGGGCTTTTTGCGCAGCCAGGTCACGCCGGTTCTCCGGTAGGTTGACGATGGCTTCGCGGGCGCCGTCATGGGCCAGGCGCGCCACGATTTGCCCTTCGGCCACCACTTGCCCGCGATCGGCCAGCACGTCGGTGATGATGCCGTCGCCATCGGCCTTGAGTACCGAATAAGTGCGACGGTTTTCGATCTGGCTGGCATCCGATTGCGCCGCGGCCAGTTCGGCCTGGGCGACGCGCAGGTTGGTGGCCGACTGGTCGAAGATCTGCCGCGACACCGCGCCGGTGCTGGCCAGGCGCTGGTAACGGTTTTCATCGTCACGACGCTGGCGCAGTTGGGCCTGGGCGGCGTTGACGCGGTTCTTGGCCGAGCGAAGCGCCAGTTCGAAGTCGCCGATGTCCAGCACCAACAGGGTGTCACCACGGGAGACGTGCTGGCCGGGGTCGACCTTGCGCTCGATCACCTTGCCGCTGACCCGAAAGCCCAGGTCACTTTCAGTGCGTGCCGCCACCACGCCGGTATAGGCGCTTTGCTGGGTGCCGGCGGCTTCGACTTTGGCGGCCAGCACCGGGCGCGATGTGGGCGCCTGGGCGGCGCTGTCGGCCTTGCTGTTACAGCCACTGAGGACCACCAGCAGAGCCAGTGGCGTGAGAAGGCGCAGGGGGAGAGGGGGCATGACGAACTCCAGGGTGACCATAGGGCAAAAAATTATGGACATAATTTTTCGCTCATATTATGGTCGAAATATAAATTAATCCAGCCCCCGGATACTCCCCATGGCAAACGCCCCGGCACCCTCACGCAGCTTGCTGTTCTTGCTGGTTGCCCTCACCGCATTGGGTGAAGTCTCGACGCAACTGATCATCCCCGGCCTGGGTGCCATCGAGCACGCGCTGCAGGCGCCGCAAGGCTCGGCACTGATGGCGCTGTCGGCATTCGTTGCTGCGTTTGGCCTGGGGCAGCTACTGTTCGGGCCGCTGTCGGATCGCATCGGCCGGCGGCCAGTCTTGATCGGGGGCCTGACGCTCTACGTAGTGGCGACGCTGGCGATGCTGCTGGTCACCGACATCCAGCAGTTTATCGCCGCCCGGGTGTTGCAAGGCCTGGGCGCGTGCGCCGCGCTGGTACTAGCGCGCACCGTGGTGCGCGATGTGTGGAAAGCCGAGGCAGGCCCGGCCCTGGCGCTGACGATGATCGGCATGTTGTATGCCATCGTCGTTGCGCCGATAGCAGGGGGCTTACTGATCAAATTGCTGGGTTGGCGTGCGCCCATCGCCCTGGCGTTGGTGATCGGCAGCCTGGTGTTATTGCTGGCGCTGCTGTTCTTTCGCGAGAGCAATCATCACCTCGATCCCAGGGCCGCACACTGGCGCACCCTCGGCGGGCAGTATCTGGATCTGCTCAAGGGGCGCCAGTACCGTGCTTACGCGGTGGCCCTGGCGTGTACCTATGGCGCGATGTTTGCGGTGATCGCGGGTTCATCGGCGGTGTTTATCAATCTGCTGGGGTTCAGCAGCCTTGAATACGGGCTCAACTTCGGGCTGATTGTGTCGATGCTGATCGTCGGCTCCACTTATACCCGGCGTAACATTCAGCGCCTGGGGCCGCAGCGCATTGTGGCGATGGGTGTGACGATGGTGGCGGTGGGCGGGGTGGCAGCCCTGGCGATTTACGGAGTGTTCGGGTTGTCGGTAGTAGGGCTGGATATTCCCATCGCCCTGGTCACGCTCGGCGGCGGCCTGGTGCTGCCCGGTTCCGTTACCGGGGCCGTGATGCCCAATGCGCATCGTGCGGGTTTAGCCGCCGGGCTCATGGGATTTGCACAGATGTTCGGCGCCACGTGCAGCGGGTTGTTGCTGAGCCAGTTACGCGATGGCAGTGCCGCGCCGATGATCGTTATCCAGGCCGGGTTTGCACTGTCGGCACTGGTTGCCTTTCAACTGCTGCGCCAACGCCAGGTTAAAACGCTGTCCTATATATAGAACGATCAGGGCCATTTTTACCGGCTAGTGCTCAAGGGTGAGGCGATTTAAGGTGTACTCACTTTGGAGGTACACCATGAAAAAGCTGATTGGTATCTACACCAGCCCCCGCGCCCACTGGGTCGGCGACGGCTTCCCGGTACGCACGCTGTTTTCCTACGACACCATGGGCAAGCACATCAGCCCATTCCTGTTGCTGGATCACGCAGGTCCAGCCGAATTCACCCCGACTGAACAACGTCGCGGCGTCGGCCAGCACCCGCATCGCGGTTTTGAAACCGTGACCATCGTCTACGACGGCGAAGTCGAGCACCGCGATTCTACCGGTGCCGGCGGCAAAATCGGCCCGGGCGATGTGCAATGGATGACCGCAGCCAAAGGGATCCTGCACGAAGAGTTTCACTCCCAAGACTTCGCCCGTAGTGGCGGCGCACTGGAGATGGTGCAACTGTGGGTCAACCTGCCGGCCAAGGACAAAATGGCGGATGCCGGTTACCAGACCATCGTCGATGGCGACATTCCGGTGCTGCCATTGGCAAACGACGCCGGCCACCTGCGGCTGATCGCCGGGAAATTTGCCGGTACTCAAGGCCCGGCCCGCACCTTCACTCCGATAGACGTATGGGACTTGCGCCTCAACGCCGGTAAAGCGGTCACGCTGGACCTGCACGCCGGGCGTAACACCGCCTTGGTGGTGCTCAGCGGCACGTTGTTGATCAATGGCGAGGAGGTCGCACGCCAGGGGCAATTGGCGCTGTTCGAGCGCGACGGTAAGCAACTGACCCTGGAGTCCAACGACGACGCCAAGGTGCTGCTGCTCAGCGGCGAACCCATCGACGAGCCCATCGTCGGCCACGGTCCGTTCGTGATGAACACCGAGCAGGAGATTCACCAGGCATTTGCCGACTTTCAGTCGGGCAAATTCGGGCAGATGCACGCCTGACGGTTCACCGCAACCTCCTGTGGGAGCTGGCTTGCCTGCGATAGCATCACCCTGGTGTAGCTGATACACCGCGGTGTTTGCATCGCAGGCAAGCCAGCTCCTACATTTTGTTTCCAGGTTTCTGATTTCATGCGATCTTCTCGGCATTCGCCCTGGAGTCGCCTGGATGCCCTCATTTATCGCTGATCACCCGATGCTGTGCGCCGTGGCGTTGATCCTGATCGACATCGCCGTGTGGCGCCTTATTTCCCCCAACCTGGCCAACTGGAAACTCGCAGCGCGGCTGGTGATTTTCGCGGTGTTCAGTGCCGTGTTGTTCAACGACGGCATGAACCCCATGCAAGCGGCGCCCTATGCCGATGACACCACCTTGCATCTGGCCGCCACGGCGCTGCAGATCGGCTGGTGGTTGTTCGCCGCGCGCACCCTCACGGTGTTGCTCGGCGCGGTGATGATGCAGCGGGTCGGCCATACCGGGCGTTTGTTGCAGGACCTGATGGGCGCAGTGATTTTCCTCATTGCGATCATCGCCGCCATGGCCTACGTGCTCGACCTGCCGGTCAAGGGCGTGCTGGCCACCTCCGGCGCCGTGGCGATCATCGTCGGCCTGGCCTTGCAAAGCACCCTGAGCGATGTGTTTTCCGGGATCGTCCTCAATACCACCAAGCCTTACCAGATCGATGACTGGATCTCCATCGACGGCACCGAAGGCCGTGTCACCGATATCGACTGGCGCGCCACGCGCCTGCAAACCTCTCAGGGCAGCCTGGCGGTGATCCCCAACTCCCTGGCGGCCAAGGCCAAGATCATCAACTTTTCGCGCCCGGCAGACATGTTCGGCCTGGCGGTCAGCCTGCAAGTCAGCCCCCATGCGCGCCCGCAAACGGTGATCGAAGCGCTGGAACGTGCGATGCAGGGCTGCCGGCCGTTGCTGGCCCAGCCGGCGCCCAGCGTCGCGTTCAAAGCGTCCACCGGCAGTGGCGTGGAATATGAGATCAGCGGCTTTGTGCCGGCCATGGGCCTCAAGCGCGAAACCCGCAACCAGCTTTACGACCTGGCCTACCGGCATTTGCAGGCGGCGGGCGTGGGGCTGTTGTCCGCCACCGAAGGCAGCACGCCGCCTGCGGTGTCTGGCGCCCGCGCCTTGCTGGAGCGCTCGACGATCTTCTCCACCTTGCGCCAGGAAGAAAAAGACACCTTCAGCCAGAACATGACCCTGCACACCTACCGCGCCGGTGAGATGATCCTGGCGGCGGGGGAGGTCAGCGATCACCTGTTCATCATCGAGTCCGGCGTGGTCTCGGTGCTGTTGATCAAGGACGGGCACAAGTTCGAGGCTGGGCGCATGGGCCCTGGGGAGGTGATCGGTGAGTCCGGCATTCTCTCCGACCAGGCGGCGCTGGCGGATTTTTCGGCCAAGACCTACTGCACGCTCTACCGCATCGAAAATGAATACCTCAAGCCGTGCCTGGACGCCCGGCATGATATCGGCGAAGCCATGAAGGCGCTGCTGGACTTCCGCCGCCATGCCGCCCAGGCCCTGACCGAAGACGCGCCCGTGGTACCGGTCAAGAAGGGCTTCATCCAGTGGCTGAGGAACCGCGGCCTGTAGATTGGTCACCTGTTCTTCGCCCGGATTGGCTATTTCTCCAGAACGCTGCGCTGACTACTCTGCGCACCTATCCCAACGTTCTGGAGATTCACCATGCAAACCCGTACCGATTTCTATACCGCCTCCCCGGACGCCATGAAAGCCATGCTCGCCCTGGAAGCGGCGGTGGGCAAACTCTCCATCGAACTGCCACTGCTGGAACTGGTGCGCTTGCGCGTATCGCAGATCAACGGCTGCGCGTTCTGCCTCGACATGCACACCGCCGATGCGCGCAAGGGCGGCGAGACCGAACGGCGCCTGTACACCGTGTCGGCCTGGCGTGAAACGCCATTTTTCACCCCACGTGAACGCGCCGCGCTGGCCTGGGCCGAAAGCCTGACGCTGCTCAGCCACACCCACGCCCCCGACGAAGACTTCAACGCCCTGGCTGCGCAGTTCAGCCCCCAGGAACAAGTGGACCTGAGCGTCGCCATCGCCACCATCAACAGCTGGAACCGCCTGGCGGTGGGCTTTCGCAAGATGCCCAAGTAACGATCAGAGAGTTGCTGCTTTTTGTGGCGAGGGAGCTTGCTCCCGCTCGACAGCGAAGCTGGAGCCGGATTTTGGGGGGCGCTTCGCACCCCAGCGGGAGCAAGCTCCCTCGCCACAGAGTCGGGGGTTCAGAAGTTTACTGAAGCACTCAGGCGCGCCGTCAGCGGTGCGCCCTGGAACAGGTAGTCATCGCCCATGTATTCGCCGGCGTCGCGCCAGTAGCGCTTGTCGAACAGGTTATCGACGCTCAGGCGAAACACGGTCTCGTAGCCATCGACCTTGGTGGTGTAGCGGCTGCCGACGTTGACCACCGCGTAGTCGCCCACTTCCACGTTGCCGGTGCGATTGGCAGACTTCTTGGCGCTGTATTGCACGCCGCCCAATACCGCCAGGCCGTTGACCCAGGGCAGGGCGTAGTCGGCGTACACGCTGGCGCGCAGCTTGGGCACGTTGATCGCCTGGTGGCCTTCGTATTCCGGCGTGCCGCTGCCGCTCACCCGCGCTCGGATCGCGGCCACGCTGGTGGCGATCTGCAGACGGTCGGTGGCCCAGCCGTTGGCGGACAATTCAATGCCGGTGTTTTTTTGCTGGCCCTGCTGCACGTAGTTGAACGTGCCACCTTCGGGCTTGGCGTACTGGTAAGCCTGGCGCGTCTGGAATACAGCGGCGGCGAAGCTGATACGGCGCCAGTCGTATTTCACCCCGGCTTCGATCTGGCGCGAGACGGTGGGGGCGAGTGTTTCATCGGCATTGCTTGCAAACCACGGCGCGGTGCCGCCCAGGGACAGGCCCTTGCTGTAGCTGGTGTACAGCGAAACGTTGTCCACTGGCTTGTAGATCAACGAGGCCTGGGGCAGGAACACGTACTGTTGGGTGTGGCGCGTCTGGTTGCCGGTGACGCTGTCGAAGGCTTTTTCGTCCAGGCGCACTTCACGGCCGCCGAGGAGGGTTTGCCAGTGCTCGTTGAAGCGGATGCGGTCGGTGACGAACAGCCCGTACTGGCGGCTGTCGAGGTTGCGGTGGCTGTCGTTCAACGGCTTGTCGGTCGGGGGAAAGCTCGGCACCTCTTCGTTGGTATTGGCGGTGCCGATGAATTCATTGACCGACTTGCGTTTGTCGATCACTCGGCGAAACGCGCTGCTGCCAAAGGTCAGTTCATGGCCGATGCCGGCGGTGTCGAAGAGGGCGGTCATGGCCGCCTGGATTTCATCGTCGCGGCGAGTGTCATCCGGGCTGCGGTAGTCGTAGACGTCGTAGTTGCCTTCGGGGCTGAAGTAGTTCGGCACGCTTGCGGAACTGCAACTGGCTGAACCATTGCAACCCCAGGCAAACGAGCTGTAGTCATCAATCACCACCTTGCTACGCGCCGCGCTGACACTGCCTTTCCATTGATCGCTGAAACGGTACTCGAACTTGCCGTTGAGGTTCAGCGAATCAATCCCGACCTGCTTGCCGCCCGTCTGGTGCCCCAACAGCTTCTTCGGTGAAGCACCGTGGGGCACTTCGGTGCCCCCCAGCAGTTGATACCCCGGTACCGAACGCTGTTGCTTGTTCTGGTACTCGGCATCCAGTTGCAGCACGGCGTCGGGGCTGATGTTCCAGTCAAAGGCCAGGGACACGAAATCGCGCTGGCCGTTGGCGTGTTCCACATAGGAATTGAGGTCTTCATGGGCGACGTTGGCGCGCAGGCCGAACTGCTGCTCGCTGCCAAACCAGCCGCCGACATCGGTGGCGATGTAACCACTGCCACGATCATCGGTGGACACCGTCACCGAGCGCACATCCTGGGGGCGTTTGGTCACGTAATTGATCACCCCGCTGGGCTCGGAAATACCGCTCTGCAAACCGGCCAGGCCCTTGAGCACTTCCACCTGCTGCTTGTTTTCCAGCGCGACGTTCTGCTCGCCGGTGATGGTGCGCCCATTGATCTTGTAGCTGCTGGCCGCGTTCAGCGAAAAGCCACGCACCACGAAATTCTCGTAATAACCGATGGGCGCGTAACTGTCGCCCACCGAGGCATCGTTGCGCAGCACTTCACTGAGCAAGCGTGCCTGCTGGTCCTTGATCAGCGCGGCGTTGATCACGGTGATCGAGGCGGGGGTGTCCAACAGCGGCGCTTCATCAAAGCCGCCCACCGACGCGGTTTCACTGCGGTAGCCCGACTCATCCTGGCCCTGGACCTTTACCGTCGGCAACTCGATCTCGGCGGCCAGGCTGCTGCCGATGCCGCCACTGAGCAACAGGCCGAGGGCGAAACGTGAAGTGACGACGGGGCGAAAACGCAAAACCATGGGGCAAGGCCTTAAAGCGCTGGGCGGGGGGGCGCCTAAGCTAGGCATAAGCGCGGCCTTTTACAAGCTTTCGCGCAAGGTTCATGCGGCGAGACAACCCGTCTCAGCTCCGATGCCGATCCTGTTACGGCTCGACAGCCAGGCGCCGACTTGCGATAGACAAGGCTCCCCTCATCGTTTCAGGAGATTGTCATGGGTATCGCAGGTAAAGTCGCGCTGGTCACCGGCGCCGGGCAGGGCATAGGCCGGGCTATTGCCATGCGCCTTGCACAGGACGGCGCCGATGTCGCGTTGGTGGACATTGACGGCGCCAAGCTCAACGCCGTGGCCGCCGAAATCGTCGCCACCGGCCGCAAAGCCTCTGTGTTCATCGCTGATGTATCCAGACGCGAACAGGTGACGGCTGCGGTAGAGCATGCCCACCAGACGCTGGGCGGATTCGACATCATCGTCAATAACGCCGGAGTGGCGCAGATCGACTCATTGCTCGATGTCAGCCCGCAGCAGGTCGAGCGCACCCTGGATATCAACGTCAAGGGCGTGCTGTGGGGGATCCAGGCGGCCGCCAACAAATTCAAGGCACTCAAGCACAAGGGCAAGATCATCAATGCTTGTTCAATCGCAGGGCATGAAGGCTTTGCGCTGTTAGGGGTCTACTCGGCGAGCAAATTCGCGGTGCGCGCCTTGACCCAGGCGGCGGCCAAGGAACTGGCGAGCGCGGGGATCACGGTAAACGCCTATTGCCCCGGTGTGGTGGGCACCGATATGTGGGTTGAGATCGACAAGCGCATGGCCGAGATTACCGGGGCGCAGGTGGGGGCAACCTACAAGCAGTACGTGGATGGGATTGCCTTGGGCCGTGCGCAAACGCCGGAGGATGTGGCGGGGTTTGTGGCATTTCTGGCAGGCCCGGACGCAGACTATATGACCGGGCAGGCGCCGTTGATCGACGGTGGCCTGGTCTACCGCTGACAGCGTGGTCGACTCGCCTGCGTGGGAGTCGACCCCTTGTATCAGTGGGTTTTGCCGGGCATATCAATACCCAGTTGGTTCACGCGTCGGTACAGGGTTGCCCTTGAAATCCCCAGGGCCTGTGCCGCAGGTGAGGGTTTCCAGCGATGGCGAATCAACGCATCCAGAACCATTTGACGCTCGGGGCTGGCGCTCTGTTCGGCCAGCCCTTGAGGCTGCTCGCCCCGGATATCAATCGGCAAATCCGCCACTTGCAGCGTAGTCCCTTCGCACACCGCACAGGCGTACGCCAGCACATGCCGCAGTTGCCGCACATTGCCCGGCCACGCATAACCCAGCAGCAATTGCAGTGCGGCCTGGCCGATGCCCAACGACACGCCACTGTTACGCGCCTCTTGCTCCAACAGCCGATTGATCAGGGCCAGCTTATCGGTGCGTTCGCGCAACGGTGGCAGGCAGAAACGCGCACAACCCAGGCGAAAGTACAGGTCTTCACGGAATCGGCCCGCGCTGACCAGCGCCGCCAAATCGCGGTGGCTGGCGCAGATCACCTGAATGTTCACCACGCGGGTTTTCGCTGCGCCCAACGGCGCGACTTCACCCTCGGCCAGCACCCTCAGCAACCGTGTCTGCAACGCCAGCGGCATATCGCCGATTTCGTCGAGGAACAACGTACCGCCGTCGGCTTTCAGTAGCAGCCCGCTCATGCCTTTGCTGGACGCTCCGGTGAAGGCGCCGGGCGAATAGCCGAACAGCTCGCTTTCAATCAGGCTCTCCGGAATCGCCGCGCAGTTCACCGCCACAAACGGCCCGTGCCGGCGCGCGCTGTGCTCGTGTAACTGGCGGGCGAAGACTTCTTTGCCGACGCCGGTTTCACCTTGCACCAGCACGGGCAGGTTGCGGTCCTTGACCCGCGCAGCCAAGCGCAGGTGCTCCTGGATCCGCGGGTCGACTTGAGTCTCTGGCAGCGCCCGAACCGAGGGGCGTCGGGGTGCATTGACCCTCACGTGTACCGCGTCGGGCTTGCCCAGCCAGTGCAACTGCCGGGTTGACTGATCAGTGGCTGCACGCAATGCATCCACATCGAACACTTCGCCGATATGCTCAGGCAGCTGGCCAAAGCGCAAGCGCAGGGCTTGACGCGCCTTGCTGTTCAAGGCGTGCAGACGTCCGTCCTGGTCCCAGGCCAGCAGCAGGTCGGGTTGGCTGTCGACAAAGCCTGGAGTGCTATGGGCTTGTAATACCCAGTGCTGCCGGGCGCTGTGCATGAAAAAAGCGTTTTCGATGGCCTGGGCGCTCTGCGCCACCATCTGCCGTATCAGGTGCTGGCTGCCGCGGTCATCCGGCGACTTGAGCGCCGAGACATCCAGCACACCCAACAGGTGGCCCTGCGGGTCGAAGATGGGCGCAGCCGAACACGTCAGGCCGATAAACGCTGCGCGAAAGTGATCACGCTTGTGCACCGTCACCGCTGTTTTACTGGTCAGCACCGTGGCCACGCCGCAGGTGCCTTCCTCGGCTTCCGACCAGCAGGTGCCCAGGTAAAGACCGGCCTTGCGGCAGTCGGTGCGAATGTTCGCATCGACACGGTGATCAATGGTCTGGCCCTGGGCGTCGGTGAGCATCACGCAGTAGTCGGCATGGCGCACGCGATGGTGCAACTGTGCGACTTCTTCGCCGGCGATGCGCATGAACAGCTCGGCGCGCTCGCGGCACTCCTTGAGCAAGGGTTCGCTGAGGATACGTGGACCTTGCAGGGAGCCGGGGTCCAGGCGGTGTTGCTCCATGGACCGCCGCCACGAATCGAAGATCAGCGACGGTACGGGCGCCTGGGGCAGGCGCTCGGCATTGCGGACCACGCGACTGACACAGTCGACATGCTCCCTGGAGTTCATGGCGAGCATAAAGCCTCCGGTTCTCAAGCTTTGTTGTTATGCGCGTCATTAAGCGCGCATGTGCGCCCACGGACAAGGGCACCCTGACCAACGCCTGCATTGAGACGCTGCGTCTCATGCCGCTGAGACTCAAGGGTCGAACTGCGTGGTTGCGTCTCACATTTAGCCGACCACTTGCCTGGGCATCGCTGTGTGGCGCGGCTCTGGATCAAGGCTTTGCCAGGTTTTTTCGACGGTTGGCACAAGCTGTGCTGAACAGCTTGGCACTGGCTGCAGCCAGTCTTTTGTGCGTCGAGACAACCTGGAGAACAACAAGATGTCCACCCACCTGTGCACCGATCAGTTACTGCATGCCTACACCGTGATGCGCACCATCCGCGATTTCGAAGAACGCCTGCATGTGGAGTTCGCCACCGGCGAGATCCCCGGTTTCGTTCACCTGTATGCCGGTCAGGAAGCCTGCGCCGCTGGTGTCATGGCGCATCTCAATGACGATGATTGCATCGCGTCCAACCACCGCGGCCACGGACACTGCATCGCCAAGGGCGTCGACGTGTTCGGCATGATGGCCGAAATCTATGGCAAGAAAACCGGCGTGTGTGGCGGCAAGGGCGGCTCCATGCACATCGCCGACCAGGAGAAAGGCATGCTCGGCGCCAACGGCATTGTCGGTGCCGGCGCACCGTTGGCCGCGGGGGCGGCGCTGGCTGCCAAACTCAAGGGGAGCCAGGGCGTGGCAGTGGCGTTTTTTGGCGACGGTGGCTCCAACGAAGGTGCCGTGTTCGAAGCGATGAACCTGGCGTCGATCATGCAGCTGCCGTGTCTGTTTGTCGCCGAAAACAACGGTTATGCCGAGGCCACTGGCGCCGGTTGGTCGGTGGCATGCAAAGACATCGCCGAGCGCGCCGCCGGGTTTGGTATGCCGGGGGTGATCGTCGACGGCAATGATTTTTTCGCTGTGCATGAAGCGCTCGGCGTTGCTGTGGAGCGGGCGCGCCAAGGCGACGGGCCGACACTGGTCGAGGTCAAGCTGAGCCGTTTCTACGGGCACTTCGAGGGCGATGCGCAAACCTATCGCGGCGCTGACGAAGTGAAAAACCTGCGCGAAAGCGCCGATTGCCTGGCCTTGTTCCGTCAGCGCTGCAATGCCGAAGGCTGGCTGGACGCAGCGCAGTTCGAGCGCATCGACGGTGAAGTGGCTCAGTTGATCGAAGACGCCGTGCGCCTGGCCAAAACCGATCCCAAGCCCCAGGCCGCCGACCTGCTAAGCGACGTTTACGTGGCCTACCGCTGATACCAACCCTATAAAAACAAGACGTGGAGAGAATCTAATGGCTCGTAAAATCAGCTATCAGCAGGCGATCAATGAGGCCTTGGCTCAAGAGATGGGCCGTGACCAGAGCGTATTCATCATCGGTCAGGATGTGGCCGGTGGCACCGGTTCCCCCGGTGAGCAGGACGCATGGGGCGGCGTGCTCGGCGTGACCAAGGGCTTGCACCCGCAATTTCCCGGGCGCGTGCTGGACGCACCGTTGTCTGAGGTCGGCTACGTGGGCATGGCGGTGGGCGCCGCTACCCGTGGCATGCGCCCAGTATGCGAATTGATGTTCGTCGACTTCATCGGCTGCTGCCTGGACCAGTTGCTCAACCAGGCTGCCAAGTTCCGCTATATGTTCGGTGGCAAAACCACTACACCGCTGGTGATCCGTGCCATGTACGGCGCCGGTTTGCGGGCGGCTGCCCAGCATTCGCAAATGCTCACCTCCATGTGGACGCATATCCCCGGCCTCAAGGTGGTATGCCCGGCCACGCCCTACGACGCCAAGGGCATGTTGACCCAGGCAATCCGCGACAATGACCCGGTGATTTTCCTGGAGCACAAAATGCTCTACGGCATGCAGGGCGACGTACCGCAAGAGCTGTACACGGTCCCGTTTGGCGAAGCCAACTTTGTGCGTGAGGGCAAGGATGTGACGCTGGTGACCTACGGCCGCATGCTGCATATCGCCCTGGAGGCTGCGGCCAACCTGGCGCGTCAAGGCATTGATTGTGAAGTGCTGGACCTGCGCACCACCAGCCCGCTGGATGAAGACAGCATCCTTGAAAGCGTCGAGAAAACCGGGCGCCTGGTGGTGATCGACGAATCCAACCCACGCTGCTCGGTCGCCACCGACATCAGTGCCCTGGTGGCCCAGCGGGGGTTCGCTTTCCTGCGCGCTCCCATCGAGATGGTCACCGCGCCGCACACCCCGGTGCCGTTTTCCGATGCACTGGAAGACCTGTACATCCCCAACGCCGCGAAGATCGAGGCCGCCGTGATGAAGATCGCCGACAAGAGGACCGCCGCATGATTCATACCCTGACCATGCCCAAATGGGGCCTGTCGATGACCGAGGGCCGCATCGATGTCTGGCTCAAACAACCCGGCGACCGAGTGGAAAAGGGCGAGGAAGTGCTGGACGTGGAGACCGACAAGATCTCCAGCAGTGTCGAGGCGCCTTTTAGCGGCGTGCTGCGTCGGGTACTGGCGCTCAGTGATGAAACCCTGCCGGTGGGCGCTCTACTGGGAATTGTGGTGGACGGCGAGGCGACAGAGGCTGAAATCGATAGCGTGATCGAACGCTTCAACGCCGGGTTCGTCTCCAGTGCCGCCGAAGCCGAAGAGGCCGGCCCCAGCGCACAAAAAGTCGAGGTAGGCGGGCGCTTGCTGCGTTATCTGGACATGGGCGAGGGCGGCACGCCGCTGGTGTTGGTGCACGGCTTCGGGGGCGATCTGAACAACTGGCTGTTCAATCAACCAGCCCTGGCCGCCGAACGCCGGGTGATTGCCCTGGACCTGCCGGGGCACGGGGAGTCGGGCAAGTCTCTGCAAACGGGAGACGCTGCCGAACTCAGTCACGCCGTACTGGCATTGCTCGACCACCTGACGCTCGACCGTGTGCATTTGGCCGGCCACTCCATGGGTGGGCTGGTGACCCTCACCGTCGCCAGCCTGGCGCCTGCACGTATCGCCTCCATCACCTTGATCGCCAGCGCCGGTCTGGGTGCCGATATCAACGGCGATTACCTGCGAGGTTTTGTCGAAGCCAACAACCGTAACGCGCTCAAGCCGCCATTGACTCAACTGTTCAGTAACCCTGCGCTGGTGACGCGGCAGATGCTGGAGGACATGCTCAAATTCAAGCGCCTGGAAGGGGTGGATCAAGCGTTGCGCCAGCTCGATCACAGGCTGTTCGATGGCGGGCGGCAGATGCTGGATCTTCGCAGCGAGGTGGGCCGCCAGCCGAGCCTGGTGATCTGGGGCAGTGACGACGCGATCATCCCGGCAAGTCACGCCCAAGGGCTGCAGGCTCAGGTGCATGTATTGCCGGGGCAGGGGCATATGGTGCAGCTGGAGGCGGCGGAGCAGGTCAATCAACTGATCTCCACTTTTTTGAACGCGCAGCCCTGATTGAGGTTTAAGGGAGGGACGGTTTGGCCTGTCCCTCCCACAAGGTCAAGCGTGTTTTTTCAGCTGGAGCGTTTCAGGGTTTCGCTGGGCAGCTCCTGAAAAAGCGCCCGGTAGCTGTTTGAAAACCGCCCCAAATGCCAGAACGACCAATTCATCGCGACCTCGGCCACCGTGGTGTCGGTCGTGCTCAGCAACTCACGCCGCGCCCCGTTCAACCGACGCAACCTTAACCACTGCGCCGGGCTCATCCCTGTGTAGGTCTTGAACCCTTGCTGCAATTGGCGCAACGGCACACCCGCAATCTGCGCCAGTTCCAACAGGTTGGCGGTTTCATCCGGCGCATCCGCCGCCCATTCGCCGATGCGCGCCATCAATTGGCGTTCTTCATTGCGCTTTTGCAAGGAACTGCCGTCCAGGCACACGCAGGCGTTATCGAGGATAAACAGGCAGTCGTCGAGCAGTTGCTGGGTGAGGGCATCGCGGCTGATGGGGTCGGTCAGTGCCGACAGGCGCGTAAGGGTGCCGCTCAGCCAGCGAGTGAACAGCGCATTTTGCCGACAGGTCAGCGGAGCCATGAACAAGCCTTCGAGCTTGGCTATATCCAGGCCCTGGCGCTGGACGAACTGCGGGCCGAACACTACGGCCACTTCGCGGTAGTTTTCCGGGGTGATCCAGGTGTTGCGGCTTTCGCCATTGAGCAGGTACAGCGCGTTGTCACTGGCGTCGAAACAGAACGCCAGGGCGCCGGCAGGTGCGTTGAAATGCTGCTCCACCCGGGTGTTCATGCACTCTTCGTACACCTGCACCCCGTGCAGGTCGAGGTAGCGCACCCGCCCGGCAAAATGCCCGGGGGACATCTGCTGGTACTGCTGCACCCAGCCGGGTGTCGCACTGCATTGGGCGGCCACATCGCCGGTGGCGAAGGCCTGTACGCGCAAAGCGGTTGCCTGTGTCATGGTGATCCGTGCGCACTCTATTGGTGCGTTGTGCCGCGTGCAAAGTGGATAGATGCCGTTTCAAGGCTGGCCCAAGATAGACCTCAATGCGCTGGGAGTACAAGCCGGCGTCGCATCCCACCCAAGACGAGGTCCTTATGAACGCCCCCTTCGATCAGCTGTCCACCTGGCTGAAAGAACACAAGATTACCGAAGTCGAATGCGTGATCAGTGACTTGACTGGCATCGCACGCGGCAAGATCGCACCCACCAACAAGTTCCTGCATGAGCGAGGCATGCGCCTGCCGGAAAGTGTGTTGCTGCAAACGGTAACCGGGGACTTTGTCGACGACGATATCTACTACGACCTGCTGGACCCGGCCGATATCGACATGATCTGCCGCCCGGTCGCCAACGCCACTTACGTGGTGCCGTGGGCCATCGAACCCACCGCCATCGTGATCCACGACACCTTCGACAAACAGGGCAACCCCATCGAACTGTCGCCGCGTAATGTGTTGAAGAAAGTCCTGCAGCTCTATACCGACCAAGGCTGGCAGCCGATTGTCGCGCCGGAAATGGAGTTCTACCTGACCCAGCGCTGCGAAGATCCGGACCTGCCGTTGAAAACTCCCATCGGCCGCTCGGGCCGCGCCGAAACCGGGCGCCAGTCGTTCTCGATCGATGCCGCCAACGAATTCGACCCGCTGTTCGAAGACGTCTACGACTGGTGCGAAGCCCAGGGTCTGGACCTCGATACGCTGATCCACGAAGACGGCCCGGCGCAGATGGAAATCAACTTTCGCCATGGCGACGCCCTGGACCTGGCCGACCAGATCACGGTGTTCAAGCGCACCTTGCGCGAGGCCGCCCTCAAGCACAACGTCGCCGCCACCTTCATGGCCAAGCCGGTGGCCGACGAGCCCGGCAGCGCCATGCACCTGCACCAGAGCGTGGTCGAAATCGCCACCGGCAAACCGGTGTTCGTCGATGCCGACGGCAACATGAGCCCGTTGTTCCTGCATCACATCGGCGGCCTGCAGAAGTACATCCCCAAGCTGCTGCCGATGTTTGCACCCAACGTGAACTCGTTTCGGCGTTTTTGCCGGACACCTCGGCGCCGGTCAACGTCGAATGGGGCGAAGAGAACCGCACCGTCGGCCTGCGCGTACCCACTTCCAGCCCGGAGGCGATGCGCGTGGAAAACCGCCTGCCGGGCGCCGATGCCAATCCTTACCTGGCGATTGCTGCCAGCTTGTTGTGTGGCTACCTGGGCATGATCGAGCACATCGAACCCAGTGCCCCGGTGGAAGGCCGCGCCTATGAACGCCGCAACCTGCGCCTGCCGTTCACCCTCGAAGATGCGCTGGCGCGCATGGAGGATTGCGACACGGTCAAGCAGTACCTGGGCGAAAAATTCGTGCGCGGCTACGTCGCGGTCAAGCGCGCCGAACATGAGAATTTCAAGCGGGTGATCAGTTCCTGGGAGCGTGAGTTCCTGCTGTTGAGCGTCTGAAAACAAGCATAAGAGGGGTGACGATATGCGTCTTGTGAACAAGCTTCTTCCACTGGCCCTGGTCGCGGCGTTCAGCGGTGCCGGTCAGGCGGCGCCGACGGTGAGTGTCTACAACTGGACCGATTACATTGGCGAGACCACCTTGGCGGATTTCCAGGCCAAGACCGGCATCAAGGTGATCTACGATGTGTTCGACTCCAACGAAACCCTGGAGGGCAAGTTGCTGGCCGGGCGTACCGGGTATGACGTGGTGGTGCCGTCCAACCACTTCCTGGCGCGCCAGGTGAAGGCCGGCGCGTTCCTCAAGCTTGACCGCGCGCAGTTGCCCAACTTCAAGAACCTGGACCCCAAGCTGCTGAAGTTACTGGAACAGAACGACCCCGGTAATGCGCACTCGGTGCCGTACCTGTGGGGCACCAATGGCATTGGCTACAACGTCGACAAGGTCAAGCAAGTGCTGGGCATCGACCGCATCGACTCGTGGGCCGTGCTGTTTGAACCGGAAAATATCAAGAAGCTGCATGAGTGCGGCGTGGCCTTCCTCGATTCAGCGGATGAGCTGTTCCCGGCGATCCTCAACTACATGGGCAAGGACCCACGCAGCGAGAATGCCGAGGACTACAAGCAGGCCGAAGCCAAGCTGCTGACGCTGCGGCCGTACATCACCTATTTCCACTCTTCCAAGTACATCTCGGACCTGGCCAACGGCAATATCTGCGTGGCCTTCGGTTATTCCGGCGATGTGTTCCAGGCCGCCAACCGCGCCAAGGAAGCCAAGAACGGGGTGAACATTGCGTACTCGATCCCCAAGGAAGGCTCTAACCTGTGGTTCGACCTGTTGGCGATTCCGGCCGATGCGAGCAACCCTAAAGAAGCCCATGCGTTCATCAACGACCTGCTTGAGCCTGAGGTGATTGCCAAGGTCAGCACCTCGGTGGGCTATGCCAACGCCAACCCGGCCGCCAAGCCGTTCATGCCTGCGGAGCTGGTGAACAATCCTGAGGTGTACCCGCCACAGGACGTACTCGACAAACTCTATATCTCCACCACGCCTACGCCGGCGACCATG
>JACRYN010000041.1_pt1 | contig 49735 bp, 52 predicted proteins | sample 8023231 | NCBI WGS metagenome assembly JACRYN01 (sample SAMN15756473, study PRJNA655841) | gut metagenome | isolation source: fecal sample D84 from domestic dog with diarrhoea | host: Canis lupus familiaris | place: South Africa: Mmabatho, Mahikeng | collected 2019-09
ACTATCTTGGCCAATTTGGAGGGCTGTCAGGAGAGGGTGCTGGCCGGACGGTTACTGTGGATGTTCATAACTTGCAAGAAGGGTGAATCCTCAGATCCATCCAGTATCTGTTCTTGCGCCAACGCTTGATCAAGTGCCAAACGAGCATTTGTGTAAGCGCCATCGCGCAACCACTCTGAAGAAAATGCGGAAGCAATGCGATGTCCGCGCCTGAAAGCCACCAAAAAATCCAGCTGTAAAGCAACCCGGATGAGTTCAGCTTGGTTGGTAGATCGAAGACTACGTTTCACCTCCAACCAATCCGCAGCTGGATCACCCGTGAATCTAAGATTTAAGTCGGAGATCAGGATTCGCAATGATCTTGCGATATTAATATTTAACGCTTTTCCACTCCTAATTTTCAGAGCCTGTTCTTTCAATTTTGCTACGTCTTTTCTTGCTTGCCCCGTCGCACTGCGGGCGGCAGCGATTAGCTCCATACCGGTAGCGACGTGAGTTTCCATTTGCTCCAGGTTCTTCGGCTCCAATAAAAATGCAGCAAACCGTGCAGACAACAGCGATTCTGCTTCATCGAAAAGCAACTTGTGATTTATAACCTTGCCCACATTTGAGCCAAGCGCGTTCAGCGCATTAGACATTTTTAATGCGCTTCTATTGTTAGAAACCAAGATAGCTATGGACTCTGGGAATGAGCCCGTCTGCGCCTTAGTAGCATCGTAAAGCTGAGACAGAGCGCGACGCAGCAGATGGTTCCAATTTGGAGGCGGCTTCTCAGGCCTGTAAGACAGCGTCGAGACCCCCTTGTAGGAAGCACCACGCACTTCGCCACTTAGGATGTCATTGCCAAAAGCTAGAATTTCAGAATCAGGACTTCGGTGATTTTGAGCCCCAAGATCAACCTCATGGGGATGAAGTACGTCTCGAATTGCGATGATGCGTTCAGGTCCAACGCCCGGAAGGAAGTCGAATATCTGCTGTTCGAGATCTGCGAGGCATAAGATCTGCGTATATGGAGCAAGCATCCCGATACACTGCCAAGCCTGATCCCCGGTATCTTGGGCTTCATCCACGATTATGAGTGGGTGCCGGCTTGCCAGGGAGGACAGCAGATGTTTACTGAGACTGAGTAACCTCACAACGTTTTGCGCAAATAGATCGAAAGCAACCCTACCGTCTACTCGGAAGAGTTGTTCTCGCTCCGCCTGCCAGTCAGCCCAACCTTCATCTCGCTCATCGATTCCACCAGAAATAGCTTTCTCATCCTGGGGTAATAGAATTGAAAGCTTGTATGGAACACCAAGTAGATAACCATGTGCTTTCAAGATGCTCCAGAAAAATGAGTGAAATGTCTGGATGGACAGTTGCTCTCGCTCCTCGCTGGAGGATTCAAGCTTGGCGGCGTCGAGTATCCGAGCAACTGCTGCGCGGGAAAAGCTGAGAAACAGCACCGACTGTCCTGGCTGCATGCCACGCTTAATGCGTTGTACGGCTTTTCGAAGGGCGACCGTTGTCTTGCCGCTACCTGGGCCGCCCATTACAAGAATGTGGCCCTCACATGCTAATACGCTATCGCGCAGTCCGCAGGCGTCTTTCATATCTTCGGCGGCCATGCATCGTCCCCTACCTCCTGCTCCGGACCGTCATTGATCGGTGGTGGCAAAGGAAAGAGCGCATAAATCGAAGTTAAAAATTTAGTTACCGTTTCCGGCAGCTCGTGAATCGCACATTCATCAAGGAGGCGAGCGGACCAACCAGCTCCCTTGTTACTTCCCAAAACGTCTCTTGCTAAACCTCTTACCATCTCGTCGCTGGGACGCTGGTCAGGAATCGCGGCATTACCATTCTCGTTGTTGGCCTTCAACGTGGTCAGAAATGACCACAGGCGATCCGCAGGCACCTCAGTAGAAAGTAGGCCTTCGAATCCTTTGTAGGCATGCTCTACGTTGATTTCATAATTATCAGCGAGTGCTTTCGCCTGCTCGGCTTTGCGTATGTGCTTGTAGTCGAAGTCATAAAATCCGAATGTGCGAAGTCCCAACGTCTTAAAAAACTTACCGAATTTCGGCATGTTCGATTCGCCGTCTGCATCGAAGAAAGCCACCCCTGCGATATCAAGCGGCTGGAGGGTCGGGTCGCTTTCCTCCATACGGCGAGCAACAATTGGCAATGCGTGAAATTCAGTGATCCCCTCGACAACTATCGCCGCTCTACCAAGCATGCATTCTGAAAGTCCGGAACGGGAAAAACGCTTGTAATCGTTGTCTTTCAGGCCAGTAGCGTCGGACACTTTTCTCGCAGTGACAATACCTCCATCGCGAGCAAGGAGAAGCGTTTTGCTTGGCTCAAACTTTTCAATTACAAATGGTGAGTGTGAGGTAACAAAAGCCTGTGTCGTCTTCGTTGTTAAATACTCAGCGATGCGGCGTTGAGTATGGGGCGGGACTGCAATTTCAGGCTCCTCCATAGCAAAGATAACCGTATCAGGCTTAAGGTCTGCGATGAACGACAGCAGTGCCAATACCAGGGTATTAATAGTGCCGGTGCCAGCGTGAGCGAATGGCACGTGCCCCTGATCAGGCGCTAACGCCAGGAAAAAGGTCATGGTTTTGCGTAGATGCTCGCGGGTCAGTTCTGACACATGCAGCTTCGTGGCATTGCCGTTAGACTCCAGCGCAATGTATCGAGCAAGACGCTTCTCTACAGATCGAAGAACTGGAGCAATTTCAGCGGCATCAGCTTCGATGTCGAGATTTTTCAAACGGGAGATGGTCTTTTCCCACAAGCTTGTCCTTACCCCTTTTGTGCGCAAGATGATGTCTAGCATCGATCCACGTTCAAGACTGAGCGCTCGCGAACCTGTCCTGAGGGTTCTGAGATAAAGAAATCCAAACTGGCGTTTGATCGCCTTGGGAACTGACGTCAGCTCTCCAAGTGGGGCATCTGGGCTGTGCGAAAAATAGCTTTTAGCGACAAACTCATCCTCTTCAGCGTCGTATTTACCCACCGTTTCAATTCGCAAACACGGGACTACCTCGGGGGGATTCGCTGCCTCGATCTCTCCTGGACCGAGAATTCGATTTTCAACCAGGTGCCAAAACTCGATGTTGCCGCCGCATTTGTTGCCAACCTCGCCGTTAAGCTCAATCACAACCGCTTCAATGCGCAGCTGTACCGGTTGCGGCTCGTCCCCCTCCGCTATGGGAGGGAATAAATAAATGCCGTTGTAAAAGTCGAACTCATCTATGGGCGGAAAGCGATTTAATCTGTCAGGGCCTAATACAAGATCCAAAGCTTCGCAAATCGTACTCTTGCCAACGTTGTTGGTTCCGACCATAAGGGTATGGCCATCAAAAATTAGGTTCGCGAGCCGGATGCCACGAAAATTTTGAATGGTGAGTCTGACGACTTTCATACTGTTCCTTCAGCACAAACCCAATGATCTTTTGATCATGGCATCAAAATGATTCTATGGTCACCCCATTCATTTTGGCTAGCTCATTCAATCATGGCGCAGCTACAGGAAATCCCAAAGATCGCAGCGGAATACTTTGGATTGATGAACACGATTTTTTCCGATGAGCGGACTGGATGAAGCGCAACAGGCTTTGGAGACAACTCTGAGCCATTTGGACGCTCGGATCTTGTCCGCAGAAAGCGAAGGATATGAAACTGATCCCGCTAATCGGGCAAAACGTGGCCCCGATTACGTCCGACCGGACGAGGGTATCTCCTTGTCAAATGGTCTTAAAATTGAATCTGTCTCGCGCTCAGAAGGCAACTTCACGCCATCGGGTGCAGGCCGATCAATATGGCTGACTTGACGATTATTCAACCTAAGGTTGAACGCGATTCTTTGCCAGCGTGCCTTCCACGCCGTTTCCCTCGCTGCGTACGCCGCGATCTCAGCCTTGAGGTGTGCGTTCTCGTTGAGCAACAACGCATTATCACCGAGCGCCTCTTGCTTTGCTTTGCCAGCCCCACCGGTCCGTAACGCTTCCTTAGCAACGCCAAAGGCTGCCTTGATCTCAGGGCGTGCATTCAGAGCCTGACGTGTAAATCCCGACATTTCCTCCACAGCGGCCCAAGACAGTTCCCCGTTTTTTTCCCCCAATGCCCAAAGGTCTAGGTCTCTGACTATTCGACGTATATCACCGTCAGTCATACGTCGAGAACGACTTTCACCATTCTTATTCACTAGCCAATGCCTCCATTTTCACAAGGTGCGGATCCACACCATAGTCAAGAAGCTGCCTTTCCATTACGCCAAGCTTTTTTGTCGCGTGCACTAGCCACTGTTCGCTTTCCCCCTTACGTTTTGATGAGTATTTCGAAGCAGCAGCCTCAACCTGCACCACGTGGGTTTTATACAATCGAATGGTTTCAGCCCGGCCATCTTCATTGGTCTTTACCCAAGAATACTCGTTGCACTCCGCTTGGCATTCGAGACCTTTTGGACAAGGGCTCTGCGCGAAGGAGTGCGTACAAAATCCTGGCCCCAGATCATGGATAGCTCTAACCTTAGCTATTAGAAATGCGTCTTTCTGCGTAACCGGGAGTTGGTGGTAAGTATCTGCAATTGGGCCTCCGACCTCGCCAAGTTTGATCATCTCACGATACATGAGCGCCTTCTTCGCCGGGCTGGAATGCTGATATGCCTTGGTATCTCGTGGGTTTGTGCGGTTAAACCAACGAGTTTGCATAAGTTCAGATAGCCCACCTTCATCCAACAAAGTATTTAGCGTGTGTCTAAATTGATGACTGGTAAACTTAAGCTGCAAATCAGACGAAACAAATTTCGCTACCAAAGGATGAATGTCCACCTTTATAAATCTTTGCAACATCGCATGACTTATGGGTTGCGCAATGGAGCGAGAATACATACCTGATGACAACCCCATAAAACGTAGAAGCAAAATATTCTCAGGAAAGTAAGTAATACCCTCCGAATCCTTGATCAGCCACTCAATCTGTCTAGGATTGTATAGAGACTGGCAATACGCAACGATCCCCGAGCGAGTGACATAGTGAGACGGATTCGCTGGCCTTATACCCTGTAGAGTGAGCTTATTGAAATCCGGAAAAGCCAGTCCATTTTTCCTTGCCCATCCATTTGCCCCAACTAAATTAGGAATCCCAAGCTCGCTTAATTCAAGACTGTAAAATCTATAATCCTCAGAAACTTTAGGAACAAAACGCAGATCCGGACCTTCACATCTCCGCATTTCTTTGGCCGTTTCCCTTGGACTTTGACTTAAATCTGAAAACTCCTGGACGCATTGTTCAATAACTTCTTCTGCTTTGGTAGGAATAAACACGCGTCTTTTAACACTTGGATCATCCCCGCTTTTAGCTTTACCTGGAAACGTGTAAATGTAGCGCTCGCCATTGGCCACCGTCCCAACCAATTGAAATGGCATCATTGCAAGCTCGCTAAAACGGCGCCCCATGAAGGCCAGAAATGTGAGCATCACAACATAAATACGAAGATTATGATCCTTGGGCACATCGAGAAACAAAACACCTAGAGCTTGGAGAACCTCGGGGCTAACCATTTTTTCAGCTTTGGTGGTCTCATTTTGCGCATCGTCCAGCCGCGTCTGTTCCCGTGAATTGACAGCACTTGGTCGGCTGAATGCGTGATAGCGATATCGAAGGCTCACATTGCACAAAAAATTCGCATCGCAATAATCAGTAAATTCGTGCAACGCCTTGTAAAGGTTATAAGCCGAGGTTTCAGAATAGTGTGAAGCAATCAAGGCACAAGCCCTATCTAACACCTCACGCTTAAGCTCCCAAACCTCAGTAGACCCAGCAATATGGGCAACATAGCCGAGCGCCGTTACAAAGTTACGCTGACTGGACATTGAAGAGGATTTTCTGTGAAACCGCAGGCACATGAGCGACTTAGCCGCCTCAGCCCACGACCCTTCGAGAGCGGCGCCTCCTAATTTCGGCGCGGTCATAAAGTTAATGGAGGCGTCACCCTTCCTTTTCCCTGGGCTGGCAGAAAGCTTACCGTCCGATATAACCCATGTGACAGCCCCCCACTCAACCGTCTCGAAGCCAAGCATTGAAAGACGTTTCGCACGCGCCACTAGCATGGCTAAATTTCGCTTTCTATCAGTCTCCAAAGAAGAGACGAATGGCGTAACTTTAGAAATTCGCTTCATGCTTTTTCGGCTTCCGACTCACACAACAATACGACCTGTTTAACCGCGTACAAAATTTCGTCTAACTGGACTGCAATCCGCGAATTACCTGCCTCCAAGACTCGCGTCCTTCGCTGGAACAAAAACTCGTAGACGGCTTGGTGATCAGCCTCCGCGTAAGCTTGAAATTTAGGGCACTTGTAGCAAGAGTAAGGTGGATATAGACCACACAAACTATCTTTGCCGCAGATACCAATGTCCTCATTGACGTCCATGCACGGAATCAGCTTACTGGGGTCATCTTCGTTTTTGACTACATCCCCAGGATGGACAACTCTCCCTCGAAAATACTTTAAAAATTCCGCATAAAAACCGACAAGAGCTTTATCCAAATGTTCAACAATTCCCTCGGCAAGCTCGAAGTAGACCTCCACATGCTGAAGATCCGAATGATCCAAAAGCTCGGCAAGCTCTCTCCTGCTTACTCCATCCAAAACGAGATTAGTGGCGAGTGTGTATCGCAACCTTCTGGCACTTATAATCAGCAACCGCCGAGTCAAAGGAGACATAATTTGGTGGCGGCGGACAAAAGACCTAAGGAGATCAGTAACACTATATGTAGCATAATGAAACAACTGATCAAGGCGCCCCGCATTGAGTGCAGATGTGTTTTGCGAAATATTTATGAACATTGGACGAGGTAGAGATACCTTCTTACCGTCGACTTGCGCCGAGCAGTCTATCGACTGGCCCGCTGCAATGAGTTCAAGAATGTATTCAGCATATTGTGTAGGAATCGGCACAACTTTCATATCTGCGCGAGGATTTTTTAGCCTTTTCTTGATCCGAGGATAATTTATAACCCATGTTGGAATCTCGGATTCAGGTGTGAGATTCACTAGGTCCTCCTCCAACAAAAGAGAAAGATTGCCTGGATTTCGCCCATGAGCGATGAAAAGTGCAAGCGCTGCCCGCTCTTGCAACTGCTTCAGAGAGCGATCAGTGGGTCGTTCCATCGCATTGATCAACTGTTGCAATTCCAAGCCCCTGTTCAGTGGGCCTTTATCAACATGCTCGTTTCTTACAGCCTCGCCTTTGGGGTTCCCCGGTAGGATTATGCTATCAAGCTCTAGAGCATACGCCTCACAGAAGCCTAGCTCGGCATAGTTTTCGGAGCACCAGATGTACCAGCGGATAGGACGATACATGCGCCAAAGCTGCTGCTCAGAGCGGGCAGTCTTGAGGGCGTTTTGAAATACACTGATTAGCGAATTTTTAAAATCCACGTTGGAAATGCTAACTGCTTCAGGAAGGCTCAAAACTACCTGCCAAACGTCTTGAAACATAACCATTCCCGCATGTGTAGAAACGGTTCTCACGCGATCTACACAGTATAATTGCAACGCCAATTTTGCGTGAAAGCTTACGATCTTGGAGAAATGCCCTGTACTACCGGAAGATAAAGTATACGGAAAATACCAATCTGGGCCGACTGTGGAAAGGACGTAACCTTCAGCTGTAGTTACCTCAGCGGGAATCCACTCCCACTGATGGACCTCAAAAAGTTCTTGAACAGCGAGAGCGGCACTCATATCAAAATTCCGGTATCAGGTCAGCGTGATATTGTTTTAACACTTCATTTGCAGATTCGACTATTCCCGCACGGATATAAGTGTCCTGTGACTCAAGCCGGCTATCACCACGTATCCCGGCCAACGTTTGACGACGGTGCTCTTCATCAAAGCCCGCCTCCCGGAGCCGCCTTTCAAGAGACATCGAGAATGTGTGACGTAGCATTTTTGACGTTAGGTTTGGCGGTAGACTGTCGCAAAATGCAATACGAAGCTGTCGAAAATATTGACCCAGAGTATTCAAATGTAACGGCTCACCCTCATCGCTCACAATCAAATATTCATGGTCATCGACATCTCCGTTATCCATCATCGCTTCACGGTGTATTTCAATATATTCAGATAGTTCACGCGCAAACACGTCATTATCTAAAGGCAACTGTCTAGCGAGACGCTTAACTCTGGGTGGAGGCTGCCTATGATCGTCTGGATCGACAGGGCGACGTACAACTCGCAATTCAGAAATGCTACCGAAGACAATATCCTGAACTCTCAAACTGAGAAGCTCGCCCATCCTCAGACCATACATGAGCATAATCATCGCGCAGATATAGTTTCTGAATTTTACTGACTCATTAACTCCGATAGCTGCGGGATAGTTGTAATGTATCGCCCTATTGAAAAATTCAAGTCCTTTACGTGTAAAAGACTTTCTTAATGATGAAACTGGGGAAGCGTATGCGATAAAAGCCTTATCTATGATACGTTCAACATGCTGTTGATGCATTGTCATACGAGCGTACATTGGGTCTCGACTACTCAAGCGGCCCAACTCGACCCCAAACGCCCAAACCAAAAAATTTCTTACCGTAAGAAGGCGCTGGTTAAACGTTTCTTCACCCACTGGAATCTTTTCGGTTCCCGACCCAATGCGTGTCAGGTTTTGTGCTACAGGAGCTTTGCCCGGAACTGCCTTCTTGACTGAGTGACGCAGCCTTTCTATCAGGCCGCCATTCAGCTCGGCCTCGGTGAACATCCGGTCCGACCGAAGGCGAGACTCCAAATCGATTCCGGAGTCATCCAGCCATTCCATCAATAGGAGCAACTCCCTCCCATTACGAGTAAGGGTATTTCCACTTAGGTCCCTTCGCGAAAGAATCCACTCATTCGGAGCCGGGACTGGGAAGCCCTCACCGTCCAGAATAATTGGAATTCGCTCCCCCGTAGGGTGTTGGATTACCTCAAGCTTCATGCTCCACCTTTACACCGCACCTTATGAGAACCTTTTACTTTACATTTTCCTCTTATGTCTACTTTTTTGATGTCTTTTTTTGATGTAAAGAAAAAGCCCCGCTCTCTTTACAGAGGCGGGGCCATCTTATTTATTATAAAGTCTTTAATTTACGGGGCGTTGCAGCATTTATCCCCGCTAAAGATCTTTACATTCCGACCTTATGAGGTTCAGAACGGGATATCGTCATCAAAGCTGTCGAAATCCGGAGCCGGTTGCGGAGCAGCCTGTTGTGGTGCTGGGCGCGACTCACGCTGTGGCTGCTGGCTTGGCTGCGGACGCGACTGCTGTGGGCGCGGTGCCGAGTTGGACATGCCGCCCTGGCCCTGTTGGTCGCCCTGTGGACGGCCGCCCAGCAGTTGCATGGTGCCTTGCATGTCGACCACGATTTCGGTGGTGTAACGCTTGATGCCGTCTTTTTCCCACTCGCGGGTTTGCAGTTTGCCTTCGATGTACACCTGCGAACCTTTGCGCAGGTATTCACCGGCGATCTCTGCAACCTTGCCGAACATCGACACGCGGTGCCATTCGGTCTTCTCGACCTTCTGGCCGGTCTGCTTGTCGGTCCACTGTTCGCTGGTCGCCAGGCTCAGGTTGGTCACGGCGTTACCGTTAGGCAAGTAGCGAACTTCGGGATCCTGGCCGCAAGTACCGACCAATATGACTTTGTTAACCCCACGGGCCATAACGTTCTCCTAGGCTGGGCGCGCTGTTGGCACTGGGTTGACCAGTTGCTCGAGCGTCGCGCGATCCAATAATTCGGTGTCCAATTTGATGTAAATGGCCGCCTCTTCAGCGACCACGACTGCATCCGTTACCCCTACGACAGCCTTCAGGCGCTCTACCAGGCCGGCTTCGCGGATCGCTTCGGGCGATAGCGGCAAACGCAGACTGGTGACGTAGGGAGGTTCGCGCATGGTAACAGCAAAGACCAGCCAAAGTGCAGCCAGCCCGGCGCATCCGAGGAACACAACCGACAAACCGCCATGCTGGAACATCCAGCCGCCCATGATGCCGCCCAACGCGGAACCCAGGAACTGGCTGGTGGAATACACCCCCATGGCCGTGCCCTTGCCGCCTGCCGGTGAAACTTTACTGATCAATGACGGCAACGACGCTTCGAGCAGGTTGAAGGCGGTGAAAAACACCACCGTACCGATCACCAATGCTCGCAGGCTGTCGCCGAACTGCCAGAAGAATAGTTCAGTGAGCATCAATGTCGCGACGGCGCCGAGTAAAACTCGTTTCATTTTGCGTTTCTTCTCGCCATAGATGATGAACGGGATCATGGCGAAGAACGAAATCAACAGCGCAGTGAGGTAGACCCACCAGTGCTGTTCCTTGGGCAGGCCGGCTTTTTCCACCAGGGCCAGGGGCAAGGCGACGAAGCTGCACATCAGCATGGCGTGTAATACGAAGATACCTAAATCCAGGCGCAGCAAGTCCGGGTGCTTGAGCGTGGGAAGCAACGCCTTGCGTGCGACGCCCGATTCACGATGCTGCAGGGTACCGGTGGAGCGCGGCACCATAAAGGCAACGATCAGGATGCCAAACAACGCCATGCCGCCCGTGGCCAGGAACAGCCCATGCAAGCCGAACGCGCGCGTGAGCAAGGGCCCGACCACCATGGCCACGGCAAACGACAGGCCGATGGTCATGCCGATCATCGCCATGGCCTTGGTGCGGTGTTGTTCGCGGGTCAGGTCCGACAGCAGCGCCATCACGGCGGCGGAAATCGCACCGGCGCCCTGCAGGATGCGGCCGGCGATCACGCCCCAGATCGAATCGGATTGGGCCGCTAGCACACTGCCAAGGGCGAATACGATCAGCCCGAGATAGATCACCGGGCGACGGCCAATGCGGTCGGAAATAATCCCGAACGGGATCTGGAAAATCGCCTGGGTCAGGCCATAGGCACCAATCGCCAGGCCGATCAAGGCGGGGGTCGCACCTGCGAGATCCATCCCATAGGTGGCCAGCACTGGCAACACCATAAACATGCCCAGCATACGGAAGGCGAACACCAGGGCCAGCCCGCTTGCCGCTCGGGTCTCGCCGCTACTCATGCGTTCGCTGTGGGGATCGTGCATGGAAAAACCTCGTGTGAACCGGCGGCGATTCTACCAGTCCCATCGATTGAGAGGGTATATGCGGCGCTTTGCCGCGCAGCTTTCATGTAAGGCTGCAGGCGGCGTTTTGACAGTGTATATTCATCCAGTCTTTAGCCGTATACTCCGGCATCATTTACGCCCGCCGTGCGAGGCCATCTTGGACAAGATCCTGATTCGTGGGGCTAGAACCCACAACCTGAAGAACATCGACCTGACCCTGCCCCGGGACAAACTGATCGTCATCACCGGCTTGTCCGGCTCCGGCAAATCGTCCCTGGCGTTCGACACGCTGTATGCCGAAGGTCAGCGCCGCTATGTGGAATCCCTGTCGGCCTACGCCCGGCAGTTCCTGTCGATGATGGAAAAGCCCGATGTCGACACCATTGAAGGCCTGTCGCCGGCTATTTCCATCGAGCAGAAATCCACGTCCCACAACCCGCGCTCCACCGTGGGTACCATTACCGAGATCTACGACTACCTGCGCCTGCTCTACGCACGCGTGGGTATCCCCCGCTGCCCGGACCACGATATCCCCCTGGAAGCTCAGACCGTCAGCCAGATGGTCGACCTGGTGCTGGCCCAGCCCGAAGGCGCCAAGCTGATGCTGCTGGCGCCTGTCATTCGCGAGCGCAAGGGCGAACACCTGTCGGTCTTCGAAGAGCTGCGTGCCCAGGGCTTTGTACGTGCGCGCATCAACGGCAAGCTCTATGAGCTGGACGAAGCGCCGAAGCTGGACAAGCAGAAAAAGCACTCCATTGATGTGGTGGTCGACCGATTCAAGGTGCGTGCCGACTTGCAGCAGCGTTTGGCGGAATCGTTCGAAACCGCGCTGAAGCTGGCCGATGGCATTGCCCTGGTAGCGCCGATGGATGACGAGCCGGGCGAAGAGATCATCTTCTCCGCGCGCTTTGCGTGCCCGATCTGTGGCCATGCCATCAGTGAGCTGGAACCCAAGCTGTTTTCCTTCAACAACCCGGCCGGCGCCTGCCCGACTTGCGACGGCCTGGGTGTGAAGCAGTTTTTCGATATCAAGCGCCTGGTCAATGGTGACCTGACCCTGGCCGAGGGGGCGATACGCGGATGGGACAGACGTAACGTCTACTACTTCCAGATGCTTGGGTCGTTGGCCTCCCACTACAAGTTCAGCCTGGAAGTACCGTTCAACCAACTCCCGGCAGACCAGCAGAAGGTCATTCTAAATGGCAGCGGTTCGCAGAATGTCGACTTCAAATACCTGAACGATCGCGGTGATATCGTCAAGCGCTCGCACCCGTTCGAAGGCATCGTGCCGAACCTGGAACGCCGTTACCGCGAAACCGAATCGGCGAGCGTGCGCGAGGAGCTGGCGAAGTTCCTCAGCACACAGCCATGCCCGGATTGCCGTGGCACGCGCCTGCGCCGTGAAGCCCGGCATGTATGGGTGGGCGAGAAGACCTTGCCTGCAGTAACCAACCTGCCGATCGGCGATGCCTGTGAATACTTTGGCGTGCTGAAGCTGACCGGTCGTCGTGGCGAAATTGCCGACAAGATCCTCAAGGAGATTCGCGAGCGGTTGCAGTTCCTGGTCAACGTGGGCCTGGACTATCTGTCGCTGGACCGCAGTGCCGATACCCTGTCTGGCGGTGAGGCACAGCGCATTCGCCTGGCCAGCCAGATCGGCGCGGGCCTTGTGGGCGTGCTGTATATCCTCGACGAGCCGTCGATTGGCTTGCACCAACGAGATAACGACCGCCTGCTGGGCACGCTGAAACACCTGCGCGATATCGGCAATACCGTGATCGTGGTGGAGCATGATGAAGACGCTATCCGCCTGGCGGACTACGTGGTCGATATCGGCCCCGGCGCGGGCGTGCATGGTGGCCATATCGTTGCTGAAGGCACGCCTGCCGAGGTGATGGCACATCCTGATTCACTGACCGGCAAATACTTGTCGGGGCGTGTGAAGATTGAAGTACCCGCCAAGCGAACGCCGCGTAACAAGAAGATGGCGCTGCATCTCAAGGGCGCGCGCGGGAACAACCTGCGCAATGTCGACCTGGAGATTCCGCTGGGCCTGCTGACCTGCGTGACCGGTGTTTCCGGTTCGGGCAAGTCGACGCTGATCAACAACACCCTGTTCCCACTGAGTGCCACCGCCCTGAATGGCGCGACCACCCTGGAAGCGGCGGCTCACGACAGCATCAAGGGCCTGGAACATCTGGACAAGGTGGTCGACATCGACCAGAGCCCGATTGGGCGTACGCCTCGCTCCAACCCAGCCACCTACACCGGGCTGTTTACCCCTATCCGTGAGTTGTTCGCTGGCGTGCCAGAGTCGCGCTCACGGGGTTATGGGCCGGGCCGCTTCTCGTTCAACGTCAAGGGCGGCCGCTGTGAAGCGTGCCAGGGCGATGGCCTGATCAAGGTGGAAATGCACTTCCTGCCGGACATCTACGTGCCGTGCGATGTGTGCAAGAGCAAGCGCTACAACCGCGAGACCCTGGAGATCAAGTACAAGGGCAAGAGCATCCACGAGACCTTGGAAATGACGATCGAGGAAGCTCGCGAGTTCTTCGACGCAGTGCCGGCGCTGGCGCGCAAGCTGCAGACGCTGATGGATGTGGGCCTGTCGTACATCAAGCTGGGGCAGTCAGCGACCACGCTGTCGGGTGGCGAGGCGCAGCGGGTCAAGCTGTCTCGCGAGCTGTCCAAGCGTGATACCGGCAAAACCTTGTATATCCTCGATGAGCCGACCACTGGCCTGCACTTCGCGGATATCCAGCAGTTGCTGGACGTACTGCACCGCTTGCGGGACCACGGCAATACCGTGGTGGTGATCGAGCACAACCTTGATGTGATCAAGACTGCCGACTGGCTGGTAGACCTGGGGCCAGAAGGTGGTTCTAAGGGTGGCCAGATCATCGCAGTGGGCACTCCGGAGCAGGTTTCCGAAATGCCTCAATCGCACACCGGTTACTACTTGAAACCGTTGCTGGAACGCGACAGGGCCTGATTTTTTCATCGCCCAATAAAAAGCCCCTGCCACTTTGCGGTGACGGGGGCTTTTTTATAGCCGGGAATCAGAACTGCGATTGCAGGTAATTTTCCAGGCCGATCAACTTGATCAGGCCCAACTGCTTTTCCAGCCAGTAGGTGTGATCTTCTTCGGTGTCATTCAACTGCACCCGCAATATTTCCCGGGTGACATAGTCGTTGTGCTGTTCGCAAAGCTCAATGCCCTTGCAGAGTGCGGCACGGACCTTGTACTCAAGGCGAAGATCGGCAGCGAGCATGTCAGGCACTGTGGTACCCACGTCCAGATCATCAGGACGCATACGCGGCGTGCCTTCGAGCATCAGAATGCGGCGCATCAGGGCGTCAGCGTGCTGTGCCTCTTCTTCCATTTCGTGGTTGATACGCTCATAGAGCTCGGTAAAGCCCCAGTCTTCGTACATACGCGAATGGATGAAATATTGGTCACGAGCTGCCAGTTCGCCCGTCAGCAACGTGTTGAGGTAATCGATTACGTCGGGGTGACCTTGCATCGCCCTACATCTCCCTGCTTGAAAGACTGTAGTTTGAACCATGCTGACTTGAAGGTCACGGGACAAACGGCAGAAAAGTGAAGATTTCCGGAGAAAAGTAGCTGAAATAACGCAAAAACCGCCCAAATGAGGGCGGTTCTGCTTATCGTTTAGAGTCAGTTAAGCGATACACCCAATGCCTTTGCAATTGCTTCTCCATAAGCCGGGTCGGCCTTATAGAAGTGCTGCAGTTGACGCTGGACCACATCGCTGGAAACCCCAGCCATTGCGCCCGCGATGTTATTGGTGAGCAACGCTTTTTGCTCATCATTCATCAGACGGAACAGCGCACCGGCGTGGCTGTAGTAGTCCGTATCTTCGCGGTGATCGTAACGATCGGCGGCACCGCTCAGGGCCAGTGCTGGCTCTGCATATTGCGGGGCTTGTTTTGGTGCGTCGGCATAGCTGTTTGGCTCGTAGTTCGGAGCCGCCCCACCATTGCTGCCGAAAGCCATGGAACCGTCACGCTGGTAGCTGTTAACCGGGCTACGTGGCGCGTTCACCGGCAGTTGCTGGTGGTTAGTGCCGACACGGTAGCGGTGAGCATCTGCGTAGGCGAACACCCTACCTTGGAGCATACGGTCTGGGGACAGGCCAACGCCTGGGACCATGTTGCTTGGGCCAAATGCAGCCTGCTCAACTTCTGCGAAGTAGTTTTGCGGATTACGGTTGAGCTCCAGCTCACCCACTTCAATCAACGGGAACTCTTTTTGCGACCAGGTCTTGGTCACATCAAACGGGTTCTCGTAATGGGCATTCGCCTGTGCCTCGGTCATGATCTGGATGCACACGCGCCATTTGGGGAAGTCACCGCGCTCGATTGCACCAAACAGATCGCGCTGGGCGTAGTCAGGATCGGTACCCGCCAAGCGGGCAGCCTCGGCCGGCGCCAGGTTCTTGATGCCTTGCTTGGTCTTGTAGTGCCACTTCACCCAATGACGCTCGCCCTGGGCATTGATCAGACTGTAAGTGTGGCTGCCGAAACCATGCATGTGGCGATAGCCGTCCGGGATGCCACGGTCCGAAAACAGAATGGTGACCTGATGCAGCGCCTCTGGTGAGTGCGACCAGAAGTCCCACATCATCTGCGCGCTTTTCAGGTTGCTCTGCGGCAGGCGTTTCTGGGTGTGGATAAAGTCCGGGAACTTCAGCGGATCACGGATAAAGAACACAGGGGTGTTGTTACCGACGATGTCCCAGTTACCTTCCTCGGTGTAGAACTTCAAGGCGAAACCACGTGGATCGCGCTCAGTGTCGGCCGAACCGCGCTCCCCACCCACCGTGGAGAAACGCAAGAACGTAGGGGTCTGCTTGCCAACGGACTCGAACAATTTGGCGCTGGTGTATTGGGTAATGTCTTTTGTCACCGTGAAGGTACCGAAGGCACCCGAACCTTTGGCGTGCACGCGACGCTCAGGGATGTTTTCACGGTTGAAGTGAGCGAGCTTCTCGATCAGGTGAAAATCGTCGAGCAGCAAGGGGCCACGAGGGCCGGCGGAACGTGAGTTCTGATTGTCCGCAACGGGCGCGCCGCTGGCGGTGGTAAGGACTTTATTCTGGCTCATGCGCATCTTCCTCAGGTCGGGCTTGAAACTGCCGGCTAATCGGCTTGGAGGGAGTATTGACCATCCACATGACACCTACAAATTCATTAAATTGTAGGCTTCAATAGAAAATAACTACCAACATGCCCGACGCTCATAGTGAAGCGTGCCGCCTGAAGATTCTTGTACGTAACGCGCTTTTGTTACGCGCACAAAAAACCGGGCACTAGGCCCGGTTTTTCGTTGCAGCTTGTCGTATTACTCGGCGCTTACAGCTTCGCCGGCAGTAGCACGATCAACCAACTCGACGTACGCCATAGGCGCGTTGTCGCCAGCGCGGAAACCGCACTTGAGGATGCGCAGGTAGCCGCCCTCACGGGTAGCGTAACGCTTGCCCAGGTCGTTGAAGAGCTTACCAACGATAGCTTTCGAACGAGTACGGTCGAAAGCCAGACGGCGGTTAGCCAGGCTGTCTGTCTTGGCCAAAGTGATCAGCGGCTCAGCAACGCGACGCAGTTCTTTAGCTTTCGGCAGTGTAGTTTTGATCAGCTCGTGCTCGAACAGCGACACCGCCATGTTTTGGAACATGGCCTTGCGGTGCGAGCTGGTACGGCTCAGGTGACGACCACTTTTACGATGACGCATGGTTCATTCCTTACCAAACTCACGTTCGGTGATTACGACGATCAGGCAGTCGCCTTGTCGTCCTTCTTAAGACTTGCAGGCGGCCAGTTGTCGAGGCGCATGCCGAGGGACAGACCGCGGGAGGCCAGAACGTCCTTGATTTCAGTCAAGGATTTCTTGCCCAGGTTCGGAGTCTTCAACAGTTCTACTTCGGTGCGCTGGATCAGGTCACCGATGTAGTAAATGTTTTCCGCCTTAAGGCAGTTAGCCGAACGTACAGTCAGTTCCAGATCGTCAACCGGGCGAAGCAGGATCGGATCGATCTCGTCTTCCTGCTCGATTACCACTGGTTCGCTGTCACCTTTGAGGTCGACGAACGCAGCCAACTGCTGTTGCAGAATGGTTGCAGCGCGGCGGATAGCCTCTTCAGGATCCAGGGTACCGTTGGTTTCCAGATCAATAACCAGCTTGTCCAGGTTAGTACGCTGCTCGACACGGGCGTTTTCCACCACGTATGCGATACGGCGAACCGGGCTGAACGAAGAGTCAAGCTGCAAGCGACCAATGCTGCGGCTTTCGTCTTCATCGCTCTGACGCGAGTCGGCCGGTTCATAACCACGACCACGAGCTACAGTGAGCTTCATGTTCAGGGCGCCGTTAGACGCCAGGTTAGCGATTACGTGATCGGGGTTAACGATCTCGACATCATGATCCAGCTGAATATCGGCAGCGGTAACCACCCCCGAACCCTTCTTCGACAAGGTCAGCGTAACTTCGTCACGGCCGTGCAGCTTGATAGCCAGACCTTTAAGGTTCAACAGGATTTCAATTACGTCTTCCTGTACACCTTCGATGGCGCTGTACTCGTGGAGCACACCGTCAATCTCGGCCTCGACTACTGCACAGCCGGGCATTGAGGACAACAGGATGCGGCGCAGCGCGTTGCCCAGGGTGTGGCCAAAACCACGCTCGAGAGGCTCGAGAGTAATTTTGGCGCGGGTTGGACTGACAACCTGCACATCAATGTGGCGGGGTGTCAGGAACTCATTTACCGAAATCTGCATGGATGCACCTATTTTCTAGCCCTTACTTGGAGTAGAGCTCGACAATCAGGCTTTCGTTGATGTCGGCGGACAGATCACTGCGAGCAGGAACGTTCTTGAAAACGCCCGACTTCTTCTCAGTGTCTACTTCTACCCATTCTACGCGGCCACGTTGGGCACACAGATCGAGAGCTTGGACAATGCGAAGTTGGTTTTTTGCTTTCTCGCGAACTGCGACCACGTCACCAGCACGAACCTGGTAGGACGGAACGTTTACGGTCTGACCGTTAACGCTGATCGACTTGTGCGATACCAGCTGACGGGATTCGGCACGAGTCGAACCAAAGCCCATACGGTATACAACGTTGTCCAGACGGCATTCGAGCAGTTGCAGCAGGTTTTCACCGGTTGCACCTTTCTTGCCAGCAGCTTCTTTGTAGTAGCCGCTGAACTGACGCTCGAGAACGCCGTAGATACGACGGACCTTCTGCTTTTCACGCAGTTGGGTGCCGTAGTCGGACTGGCGACCGCGGCGTTGGCCGTGGATACCAGGTGCTGCTTCAATGTTGCACTTCGATTCGATCGCGCGCACGCCGCTCTTCAGGAAGAGATCGGTGCCTTCGCGACGAGCGAGTTTGCATTTTGGACCAATGTAACGAGCCATTCTTTACAATCTCCTGGATTACACGCGGCGCTTCTTCGGCGGACGGCACCCGTTGTGCGGGATTGGCGTCACGTCGGTGATGCTGGCGATCTTATAGCCACAGCCGTTCAAAGCACGGACAGCAGACTCACGACCTGGACCTGGACCTTTGACGTTAACGTCGAGGTTTTTCAGGCCATATTCCAGCGCAGCTTGACCAGCACGTTCAGCAGCTACTTGAGCAGCAAACGGGGTGGACTTGCGGGAACCGCGGAAACCCGAACCACCGGAGGTAGCCCAAGAAAGCGCGTTACCTTGACGGTCGGTGATGGTCACGATGGTGTTGTTAAAAGATGCATGGATGTGGGCGATGCCATCAACCACTGTCTTTTTAACTTTTTTACGAGGACGAGCAGCAGGTTTTGCCATGATAATTTTCCTGTCGATTCGCTGGGGCGATTACTTGCGGATCGGCTTACGCGGACCTTTACGGGTACGCGCGTTAGTCTTGGTACGCTGACCGCGTACTGGAAGACCACGACGATGACGCAGACCGCGATAGCAACCGAGGTCCATCAAACGCTTGATTTTCATGTTGATTTCGCGACGCAGGTCACCTTCAGTGGTGAACTTCGCCACTTCGCCACGCAGCTGTTCAATCTGCTCGTCGCTCAGATCCTTGATCTTAGCGGCTGGGTTTACCCCAGCAACTGCGCAAATTTTCTGCGCAGTAGTGCGACCAACACCATAGATGTAGGTCAGCGAGATAACAGTGTGCTTGTTATCTGGAATGTTAACGCCTGCAATACGGGCCATTCAGTGGGACTCCAATTGACAGCTACCTACGCCCCGGAAGCCAAGAAATAGGGCGCGAGATAATATCGCTGTAATAACAAATAATCAACCCGGCAGCGCACTAGCTGCCGGGCTTCAAGCGGATCACACTCAGCCTTGGCGCTGTTTGTGACGCGGTTCCGCGCTGCAAATTACTCGAACAACACCTTCGCGGCGAATAATCTTGCAGTTACGGCACAGCTTTTTCACCGATGCACGAACTTTCATCACCAACTCCTCGAACCTTATGGGGTACTCAGCGCAACATGCCGCTGCCGTAGCCCTTCAGGTTGGCTTTCTTCATCAGGGATTCGTACTGGTGCGAAACGAGGTGCGATTGTACTTGGGACATGAAGTCCATCACAACCACGACCACGATCAGCAACGAGGTCCCGCCAAGGTAGAACGGAACGTTTGCTGCAACCACCAGGAACTGGGGCAACAAGCACACGGCCGTCATATATAGAGCACCGAACAGGGTCAAACGGGTCAGAACGCCATCAATGTAGCGTGCCGACTGCTCACCTGGACGGATACCCGGAATAAAGGCACCGGACTTCTTCAGGTTTTCCGCTACGTCTTTCGGATTGAACATCAACGCCGTATAGAAGAAGCAGAAGAAAATAATCCCTGCACTAAACAGCAGAATATTCAACGGCTGACCAGGAGCGATCGACTGAGAGAGGTCCTGCAGCCAGCCCATATTTTCAGACTGACCAAACCAGGTACCCAACGAAGCCGGAAACAGCAAGATGCTGCTCGCGAAAATTGCCGGAATAACACCGGCCATATTCACTTTCAGCGGCAAGTGGCTGGTCTGCGCAGCAAAGACCTTACGGCCCTGCTGACGCTTGGCGTAGTGAACAGCAATACGACGCTGGCCACGCTCAATGAACACCACAAAACCGATAATCGCTACTGCCAGCAAACCGATGGCAACCAAGGCGAAGATATTGATATCACCCTGACGCGCAGACTCGAAAGACTGCCCGATTGCTCTCGGAAGACCGGCGACGATACCTGCGAAAATCAACATCGAGATACCGTTACCAACACCACGCTCAGTAATCTGCTCACCCAGCCACATCATGAACATCGCACCAGCCACAAACGTGGATACCGCGACGAAATGGAAGCCAAAGTCACCAGTGAACGCAACGCCCTGCCCTGCCAGGCCAACGGACATGCCGATAGCTTGAACCAGGGCGAGGACGACAGTGCCGTAGCGGGTGTACTGGCTAATCTTGCGACGGCCAGCTTCACCTTCCTTCTTCAACTGCTCCAGCTGCGGGCTGACGGCTGTCATCAGCTGCATGATGATCGATGCCGAGATATACGGCATGATCCCCAGTGCAAAGATGCTCATCCGCTCCAGCGCGCCGCCGGAAAACATGTTGAACAAGCTAAGAATGGTCCCCTCATTCTGTCGAAACAGGTCTGCGAGTCGGTCCGGGTTGATACCTGGAACCGGGATGTGTGCGCCTATTCGGTAGACGATAATCGCCAGGAACAGAAAACGCAGACGAGCCCAAAGTTCAGACATACCGCCTTTGCCGAGCGCTGAGAGAGCACCTTGCTTAGCCATTTATTCCTCGAACTTGCCGCCAGCTGCTTCGATAGCCGAACGCGCACCTTTGGTGGCGCCGATTCCCTTGCCGATAGTGACAGCGCGAGTCACTTCACCGGACAGCATGATTTTCACACGCTGTACGTTGACGTTGATCACGTTGGCATCTTTCAGGGTCTGCACAGTAACGATGTCGCCTTCCACTTTAGCCAGCTCGGACAGACGCACTTCTGCGCGGTCCATGGCTTTCAGGGATACGAAACCGAACTTAGGCAGGCGACGATGCAGCGGCTGTTGACCGCCTTCAAAGCCTGGAGCGATGGTGCCACCGGAACGGGAGGTTTGACCTTTGTGGCCACGGCCACCAGTCTTACCCAAACCGCTACCGATACCACGGCCCGGACGATGCTTTTCGCGACGGGAACCCGGCGCTGGACTCAGATCATTGAGTTTCATCGATTAACCCTCTACACGCAGCATGTAGTAAGCCTTGTTGATCATCCCGCGATTCTCGGGAGTATCCTGGACTTCTACAGTGTGACCGATGCGACGCAGACCCAAACCTTTAACGCACAATTTGTGGTTAGGGATGCGGCCGGTCATGCTTTTGATCAGCGTTACTTTAACGGTAGCCATGATCAGAAGATCTCCTTGACAGTCAGGCCACGCTTGGCAGCGATGGACTCAGGAGATTGCATAGCCTTCAGACCCTTGAAAGTGGCGTGAACCACGTTTACCGGGTTAGTCGAGCCGTAGCACTTGGCCAGAACGTTCTGAACGCCAGCAACTTCGAGGACAGCACGCATAGCGCCGCCAGCGATGATACCGGTACCTTCAGAAGCAGGCTGCATGTACACCTTCGAAGCGCCGTGAGCGGACTTCATTGCGTACTGCAGAGTGGTGCCGTTCAGATCAACTTGGATCATGTTGCGACGAGCAGCTTCCATTGCCTTCTGGATCGCAGCAGGCACTTCACGTGACTTGCCACGGCCGAAGCCAACACGCCCTTTACCATCACCCACCACGGTCAACGCGGTGAAAGTGAAGATACGGCCGCCTTTAACGGTTTTGGCTACGCGGTTAACTTGAACCAGCTTCTCAATGTAGCCTTCGTCGCGCTTTTGGTCGTTATTTGACATAACTTAGAACTCCAGCCCAGCTTCACGAGCAGCATCAGCCAGCGCTTTCACGCGGCCATGGTACTTGAAGCCAGAGCGGTCGAAAGCCACTTGCGAGACGCCAGCGGCCTTAGCACGCGTAGCGACCAGCTGGCCAACCTTTGTGGCCGCGTCGATGTTGCCAGTGGCACCATCACGCAGTTCTTTATCCAAAGTCGAGGCGCTTGCCAGGACTTTGTTGCCGTCGGCCGAGATGACCTGGGCGTAGATGTGCTGCGACGAGCGGAACACGCAGAGACGCACGACTTCGAGTTCGTGCATTTTCAGGCGTGCTTTGCGAGCGCGACGCAGTCGAGTAACTTTTTTGTCGGTCATTTGCTATGCCCTACTTCTTCTTGGCTTCTTTACGACGGACGACTTCGTCCGCGTAGCGCACACCTTTGCCTTTGTACGGCTCTGGTGGACGGAAGTCGCGGATCTCAGCGGCCACTTGACCTACCAGCTGCTTGTCGATGCCCTTGATCAGGATATCGGTCTGGCTAGGAGTCTCAGCAGTGATGCCCGCTGGCAGTTCGTAATCCACTGGGTGCGAGAAGCCAAGGGCAAGGTTCAAAACCGTGCCTTTTGCTTGCGCTTTGTAACCAACACCGACCAGCTGGAGCTTACGCTCGAAGCCTTGGCTTACGCCTTGGACCATGTTGTTTACCAACGCACGCGTGGTACCGGCCATTGCGCGAGTTTGTTGATCGCCATTGCGAGCAGCGAAACGCAGCTCACCAGCTTCTTCAACGATCTCAACGGACGAATGGATGTTCAGTTCAAGAGTACCCTTGGCACCCTTCACCGAAAGCTGTTGGCCTGCGAATTTGACTTCGACACCGGCTGGCAGCTTAACGGGGTTCTTAGCGACGCGAGACATGCTTATCCCCCCTTAGAACACAGTGCAAAGAACTTCGCCGCCGACACCGGCAGCGCGCGCAGCACGATCCGTCATCACACCTTTGTTGGTGGAGACGATAGACACGCCCAGACCGCCACGAACTTTCGGCAGATCTTCAGCGGACTTGTACTGACGCAGGCCTGGACGGCTAACGCGCTTCACTTCCTCGATGACCGAACGGCCTTCGAAGTACTTCAGCTCGATGGACAGCAGTGGTTTGATTTCGCTGCTGATCTGATAACCCGCAATGTAGCCTTCGTCTTTCAGGACTTTGGCAACAGCCACCTTCAACTTGGAAGATGGCATGCTTACGACGGACTTTTCAGCCATCTGGGCATTACGGATACGAGTTAGCATGTCCGCTAACGGGTCCTGCATACTCATGGGCTAGACGCTCCTAATACAAAAAAATTAGCCTTGCGGCTACATATGTCGCCGAGAATCTCCGAGCACAAAAAACACGGGCTCAGGCGAGCCGCGTATTTTAGACATACTCCAGAAATGAAACAAGCCCCAAAAGGGGCTTGATCCAGATTCAAGGTCACCGGCGGTCAGTATCTTGCGATTCCGACCACCTGGACGTTGAAAGTACTTACCAGCTGGCTTTAACCAGACCTGGTACGTCACCACGCATTGCCGCTTCACGCAGTTTGTTACGGCCGAGGCCGAACTTGCGGTAAACGCCGTGTGGACGACCGGTCAGGCGGCAGCGGTTACGCATGCGCGAAGCGCTTGCGTCACGTGGCTGCTTCTGCAGAGCAACTGTAGCTTCCCAACGCGCTTCTGGACTTGCGTTCAGATCAACGATGATTGCTTTCAGTGCTGCACGCTTCTTGGCGTACTTGGCAACCGTGAGCTGACGCTTCAGCTCGCGGTTTTTCATGCTCATCTTGGCCATGGTCCTACTCCAATCAGTTGCGGAACGGGAATTTGAACGCACGCAGCAGAGCGCGGCCTTCATCATCGTTCTTGGCAGTGGTGGTCAGGGTGATGTCCAGACCGCGGAGAGCATCGATCTTGTCGTAGTCGATTTCCGGGAAGATGATCTGCTCTTTAACGCCCATGCTGTAGTTACCACGACCATCGAAGGACTTGGCATTCAGGCCGCGGAAGTCGCGGACCCGAGGCAGGGAGATCGACAGCAGACGATCCAGGAATTCGTACATACGCTCACGGCGCAGAGTCACTTTGACGCCGATCGGCCAACCTTCACGGACTTTAAAGCCAGCGATGGATTTCCGAGCGTAAGTCACAACGACTTTTTGACCGGTGATCTTTTCCAGGTCAGCAACAGCGTGCTCGATGACTTTTTTGTCGCCGATCGCTTCGCCCAGACCCATGTTCAGGGTGATTTTGGTGACGCGCGGAACTTCCATCACGTTCCCGAGCTTAAGTTCTTCCTTAAGCTTAGGGGCGATTTCCTTCCGGTAAATCTCTTGTAGTCGTGCCATGGTCTAATCTACCTAGCAGTGTTCAAGCATCAACCGCTTTTTGGGTCGACTTGAAGACACGAATTTTCTTACCGTCTTCTACTTTGAAACCAACGCGGTCAGCCTTGTTGGTTTCGCCGTTGAAGATGGCGACGTTAGAAGCGTCCAGCGGAGCTTCTTTCTCGACGATACCGCCCTGCACGCCCGACATCGGGTTAGGCTTGGTATGACGCTTGACCAGGTTCAGACCACCGATAACCAGACGGTTATTAGCGAGAACCTTAAGCACCTTACCGCGCTTACCTTTGTCTTTGCCGGCGATCACGATGATCTCGTCGTCACGACGAATCTTTTGCATGTCGGATCTCCTTACAGCACTTCTGGGGCGAGCGAGACGATCTTCATGAACTTCTCAGTACGAAGTTCACGGGTCACTGGCCCAAAGATACGGGTGCCGATCGGCTCTTGCTTGTTGTTCAGAAGAACAGCAGCGTTGCCATCAAAGCGGATAATGGAGCCATCAGCACGACGTACGCCGTGACGAGTGCGGACTACAACAGCAGTCATCACTTGGCCTTTTTTCACCTTACCGCGAGGAATTGCTTCCTTCACGGTAACTTTGATGATGTCACCGATACCAGCGTAACGACGATGGGAGCCACCCAGCACCTTGATGCACATAACACGGCGAGCGCCGCTGTTATCGGCCACATCGAGCATGGATTGAGTCTGAATCATATAATTTCTCCGACCCCTAGTCCTTAGACTTCCACAGCGCGTTCGAGAACATCAACCAGTGCCCAAGACTTGGTCTTGGCCATCGGACGAGTTTCACGAATAGTGACTTTGTCGCCGATGTGGCACTGATTGGTTTCGTCGTGCGCGTGCAGCTTAGTCGAACGCTTAACATATTTACCGTAGATCGGGTGCTTAACGCGACGCTCGATCAAAACGGTGATGGTTTTGTCCATCTTGTCGCTGACAACACGGCCAGTCAGCGTACGGACAGTCTTTTCGGCTTCAGCCATGATCACTTACCTGCCTGCTGGTTGAGCACAGTCTTCACGCGAGCGATGTCACGCTTAACTTGCGAGAGCAGATGAGACTGCCCCAACTGGCCAGTTGCTTTCTGCATACGCAGATTGAACTGGTCGCGCAGCAGGCCGAGCAGTTGCTCGTTCAGCTGCTGTGCGGATTTTTCACGAAGTTCATTCGCTTTCATCACATCACCGTCCGTTTAACAAAGGAGGTGGCGAGCGGCAGCTTTGCAGCAGCCAGGGCGAAAGCCTCACGCGCCAGCTCTTCAGAAACACCCTCGATTTCATACAGGACTTTGCCTGGCTGAATCTGGGCTACCCAGTATTCCACGTTACCCTTACCTTTACCCATCCGAACCTCGAGAGGTTTTTTGGAGATCGGCTTGTCCGGGAATACACGGATCCAGATCTTGCCGCCACGTTTTACGTGACGGGTCAGAGCACGACGCGCTGACTCGATCTGACGAGCGGTGAGACGACCACGAGCTACAGACTTCAGCGCGAACTCGCCGAAGCTGACTTTGCTACCGCGCTGAGCCAGACCACGGTTGTGGCCTGTCATCTGCTTGCGGAACTTCGTACGCTTAGGTTGCAACATTTGGCGTACCCCTTACTTAGCAGCTTTTTTACGAGGCGCTGGTGCTTGTGGTTTCAGTTCTTCTTGGCGACCACCAATTACTTCGCCTTTGAAGATCCAAACCTTTACACCGATCACACCGTAAGTGGTGTGAGCTTCGTAGTTGGCATAGTCGATGTCGGCACGCAGGGTGTGCAGTGGCACACGACCTTCGCGATACCATTCAGTACGTGCGATTTCAGCACCGCCGAGACGACCGCTCACTTGGATTTTGATGCCTTTGGCACCAATGCGCATGGCGTTCTGTACGGCGCGCTTCATAGCGCGACGGAACATTACGCGACGCTCCAGCTGCTGAGCTACGCTCTGCGCAACCAGCATACCGTCGAGCTCCGGCTTGCGGATCTCTTCGATATTGATGTGCACAGGCACACCCATTTGCTTGGTCAGGTCCTGACGCAGTTTCTCAACATCTTCACCTTTCTTCCCGATAACGATACCTGGACGAGCGGTGTGGATGGTGATACGTGCAGTTTGCGCCGGACGATGGATATCGATACGGCTTACGGACGCGCTTTTTAGTTTGTCTTGGAGATACTCACGCACCTTCAGATCAGCGAACAAGTAGTCCGCATAAGTCCGACCGTCTGCGTACCAGACGGAGGTGTGCTCCTTGACGATTCCCAGGCGAATGCCAATGGGATGTACTTTCTGACCCATCTCTTCGACTCCGTTACTTGTCAGCAACCTTGACAGTGATATGGCAAGACCGCTTGACGATGCGATCAGCACGGCCTTTGGCACGTGGCATGATGCGCTTCAGCGAACGCCCTTCGTTGACGAAAACGGTGCTGACCTTCAGGTCATCAACGTCTGCGCCTTCGTTATGCTCGGCGTTGGCTACGGCCGACTCCAGCACTTTCTTCATGATCTCGGCGGCTTTCTTACTGCTGAAAGCCAACAGGTTGAGCGCTTCGCCCACCTTCTTCCCGCGGATCTGGTCGGCGACCAAGCGGGCTTTCTGGGCGGAGATTCGAGCGCCCGACAACTTAGCGGCTACTTCCATTTCCTAACCCCTTAACGCTTGGCTTTCTTGTCTGCCACGTGCCCACGATAAGTGCGGGTACCGGCAAACTCGCCCAGTTTGTGGCCGACCATGTCTTCGTTAACGAGAACTGGGACGTGTTGACGACCGTTGTGTACTGCGATGGTCAGACCGACCATTTGTGGCAGGATCATCGAACGACGCGACCAGGTCTTAACTGGTTTGCGATCGTTCTTTTCCGCCGCCACTTCGATCTTCTTCAGTAGGTGAAGATCAATAAAAGGACCTTTTTTCAGAGAACGTGGCACTGTCGTATCCCTCTATTTACTTGCGACGACGGACGATCATTTTGTCGGTACGCTTATTACCACGAGTCTTCGCGCCCTTAGTCGGGAAGCCCCATGGCGATACCGGATGACGACCACCAGAGGTACGACCTTCACCACCACCGTGTGGGTGGTCAACCGGGTTCATGGCAACACCACGAACGGTTGGGCGAACGCCACGCCAGCGTTTGGCACCAGCTTTACCCAACGAACGCAGGCTGTGCTCGGAGTTCGAGACTTCGCCCAGGGTCGCACGGCATTCAGCCAGTACTTTACGCATCTCACCAGAACGCAGACGCAGGGTCACGTAGACACCTTCACGAGCGATCAACTGAGCCGAAGCACCAGCGGAACGAGCGATCTGTGCGCCTTTACCTGGCTTCAATTCGATGCCGTGTACGGTGCTACCAACTGGAATGTTACGCAGTTGCAGAGCGTTGCCCGGCTTGATCGGTGCCAGAGCACCTGCGATCAGCTGGTCGCCAGCACTCACGCCTTTAGGGGCGATGATGTAGCGACGCTCGCCATCTGCGTACAGCAGCAGAGCGATGTGAGCAGTACGGTTTGGATCGTATTCGATACGCTCGACAGTGGCAGCGATGCCATCTTTGTCGTTGCGACGGAAGTCGACCAGACGATAATGCTGCTTATGGCCACCACCGATGTGACGAGTGGTAATACGACCATTGTTGTTACGACCACCAGACTTCGATTTTTTCTCGAGCAGCGGTGCGTGAGGAGCGCCTTTATGCAGCTCCTGGTTGACCACCTTGACCACAAAACGGCGGCCAGGGGAAGTCGGTTTGCATTTAACGATTGCCATGATGCACCCCTTCCTTACTCAGCACTGCTGCTGAAATCGAGATCTTGGCCTGGCTGAAGGGAGATAACTGCCTTCTTCCAGTCATTACGCTTGCCCAGACCGCGAGCAGTGCGCTTGCTCTTACCCAGAACATTCAGGGTAGTAACACGCTCTACTTTCACGCTGAACAGGCTTTCGACGGCCTTCTTGATTTCCAGCTTGGTTGCGTCAGTTGCAACCTTGAAAACGAACTGGCCTTTCTTGTCAGCCAGAACCGTAGCCTTTTCGGAAACGTGCGGGCCAAGCAGAACTTTAAATACGCGTTCCTGGTTCATCCCAGCAGCTCCTCGAATTTCTTCACGGCCGACACGGTGATCAACACCTTGTCGTATGCGATCAGACTAACTGGATCGGAACCTTGCACGTCACGTACATCAACGTGTGGCAGGTTGCGAGCAGCCAGGTACAGGTTCTGATCAACAGCTTCGGACACGATCAAAACGTCGGTCAGGCTCATGTTGTTCAGTTTGCCCAGCAGATCTTTGGTTTTTGGACTTTCAACAGCGAAGTCCTGAACCACGACCAGACGATCAGTACGCACGAGTTCAGCAAGGATGGAGCGCAGTGCTGCGCGGTACATCTTCTTGTTGAGCTTCTGAGAGTGATCCTGTGGACGAGCTGCGAAAGTGGTACCGCCGCCACGCCAGATTGGGCTACGGATAGTACCGGCACGAGCACGGCCAGTGCCTTTCTGACGCCAAGGGCGCTTACCGCCACCACGTACGTCGGAACGGGTCTTTTGCTGCTTGCTACCTTGACGGCCGCCGGCCATGTAGGCCACGACTGCTTGGTGAACGAGCGTCTCGTTGAATTCGCCGCCAAATGTCAGTTCGGAAACTTCGATCGCTTGAGCGTCATTTACATTTAATTGCATGTCAGCTTCCCCTTAACCGCGAGCCTTGGCCGCTGGACGTACAACCAGGTTGCCGCCAGTAGCGCCAGGAACAGCACCCTTGACCAACAACAGATTGCGTTCAGCGTCGACGCGCACTACTTCGAGGGACTGCACGGTCACGCGCTCAGCGCCCATATGACCGGACATTTTTTTGCCCTTGAATACACGACCAGGAGTCTGGCACTGGCCAATAGAGCCCGGGACGCGGTGGGAAACGGAGTTACCGTGAGTGTTGTCTTGACCACGGAAATTCCAACGCTTGATCGTACCCTGGAAGCCTTTACCCTTGGACTGACCGGTTACATCAACCAGTTGACCAGCGGCGAAGATTTCAGCGTTGATCAGATCGCCAGCCTGGTAGTCGCCGTCTTCAAGACGGAACTCCATGACAGTACGACCAGCTGCAACGTTTGCTTTAGCGAAGTGACCTGCTTGAGCAGCAGTCACGCGCGAAGCACGACGCTCGCCGACAGTGACTTGCACTGCACGATAGCCATCGGTTTCTTCAGTTTTGAACTGGGTGACGCGATTCGGTTCGATCTCAATGACCGTGACCGGAATGGAGACACCTTCTTCGGTGAAAATACGGGTCATACCGCATTTACGACCGACTACACCAATAGTCATGTTGTAAACCTCATGAGTGTACGGGGCTTTCACCCGCTATGGCCGCCCATTTCAGAGCGTTACACGACTAAGACCCAAGTCTTAGCCGAGGCTGATCTGTACTTCCACACCGGCCGCCAGATCGAGCTTCATAAGTGCATCAACGGTTTTATCCGTTGGCTGGACGATGTCCAGTACGCGCTTATGAGTACGGATCTCGTACTGGTCACGCGCGTCTTTGTTGACGTGCGGGGAGACCAGAACGGTGAACCGCTCTTTACGGGTAGGCAGTGGAATTGGACCACGCACTTGAGCACCAGTACGTTTCGCGGTTTCCACGATTTCCTGGGTGGATTGGTCGATCAGGCGATGGTCAAAAGCCTTCAACCTGATACGGATTTGCTGATTTTGCATTGGATTTCAGACTCCGGCTGCTATTCCCACCGGGCGCAATACGCCCGTTAAAAGGAGGCGCAATTCTATAGACGCCCTAGATAGGTGTCAACCCAATAAAAAAGGCCCCCGCTAAGCGGGGGCCTTTTCAAAACATCAGAGCTCACTCAAAAGAGAGATTACTCGATGATTTTAGCTACAACGCCAGCACCAACGGTACGGCCGCCTTCACGGATAGCGAAGCGCAGACCGTCTTCCATTGCGATGGTTTTGATCAGGGTAACAGTCATTTGAATGTTATCGCCTGGCATTACCATTTCAACGCCTTCTGGCAATTCGCAGTTACCGGTCACGTCAGTAGTACGGAAGTAGAACTGTGGACGGTAGCCTTTGAAGAACGGAGTATGACGGCCGCCTTCTTCTTTGCTCAGAACGTAAACTTCTGCGGTGAACTTGGTGTGCGGCTTGACCGAACCCGGCTTAACCAGAACCTGGCCACGCTCAACGTCGTCACGCTTGGTACCACGCAGCAGAACGCCGCAGTTCTCGCCAGCACGACCTTCGTCGAGCAGTTTGCGGAACATTTCAACACCGGTGCAGGTGGTGACAGTAGTGTCACGCAGACCAACGATTTCCAGTGGATCCTGAACGCGAACGATACCGCGCTCGATACGACCAGTCACAACAGTACCGCGACCGGAGATCGAGAATACGTCTTCGATTGGCATCAGGAACGGCTTGTCGGTCAGACGAACTGGTTCTGGGATGTAGCTGTCCAGAGTTTCAACCAGTTTACGAACGGCAGTGGTGCCCATTTCGTTTTCGTCGTTGCCTTCCAGAGCCATACGAGCAGAACCGATGATGATCGGAGTGTCGTCGCCCGGGAAGTCGTAAGTGCTCAGCAGATCGCGCACTTCCATCTCAACCAGTTCCAGCAGCTCAGCGTCGTCTACCAGGTCAGCCTTGTTCAGGAAAACCACGATGTACGGAACGCCAACCTGGCGGGACAGCAGGATGTGCTCACGGGTTTGTGGCATCGGACCATCAGCGGCCGAGCAAACCAGGATAGCGCCGTCCATCTGGGCAGCACCAGTGATCATGTTCTTCACGTAGTCAGCGTGACCTGGGCAGTCAACGTGAGCGTAGTGACGAATAGTCGAGTTGTACTCAACGTGCGCGGTGTTGATGGTGATACCACGAGCTTTTTCTTCTGGTGCGCTGTCGATCTTGTCGAAGTCAACACGAGCCGAACCGAAAACTTCGGAGCAGACGCGAGTCAGAGCAGCGGTCAGAGTGGTTTTACCGTGGTCAACGTGGCCGATGGTGCCAACGTTTACGTGCGGTAGGGAACGATCAAATTTTTCTTTAGCCACGACAATTAACTCCTTGCCTAAAGGACTGAATCAGCCTTGTTTTTTGGATACAGTTTCAGCGATGTGCGCCGGAGCTGTGTTGTATTTTTTGAATTCCATAGAGTAGCTTGCGCGACCCTGGGACATGGAGCGAACGTCGGTCGCATAACCGAACATCTCACCCAACGGAACCTCGGCGCGAATCACTTTGCCGGAAACCGTGTCTTCCATACCCAAGATCATGCCGCGACGACGGTTAAGGTCGCCCATGACATCACCCATATAGTCTTCAGGTGTAACAACTTCTACCGCCATGATTGGCTCAAGCAACTCACCACCGCCCTTCTGGGCCAGTTGCTTGGTTGCCATGGAAGCAGCCACCTTAAACGCCATCTCGTTGGAGTCGACGTCGTGGTAAGAACCGTCAAAAACGGTTGCTTTCAGGCCGATCAGCGGATAGCCGGCAACAACACCGTTCTTCATCTGCTCTTCGATACCCTTCTGGATAGCAGGGATGTATTCCTTAGGAACAACACCACCTACTACTTCGTTCACGAATTGCAGACCTTCCTGACCTTCGTCAGCAGGAGCAAAACGGATCCAGCAGTGACCGAACTGACCACGACCGCCGGATTGACGAACGAACTTGCCTTCGATTTCACAGTTCTTCGTGATGCGCTCACGATAGGAAACCTGAGGCTTACCGATGTTGGCTTCGACGTTGAACTCACGGCGCATCCGGTCAACCAGGATGTCCAAGTGCAGCTCGCCCATGCCGGAGATGATCGTTTGACCAGTCTCTTCATCAGTCTTGACGCGGAAAGATGGATCTTCCTGAGCAAGCTTGCCCAGAGCGATACCCATTTTTTCCTGGTCATCCTTGGTCTTAGGCTCTACGGCAACCGAAATAACCGGCTCCGGGAAGTCCATGCGAACCAGGATGATTGGCTTGGCAGCGTCGCACAAAGTCTCACCAGTGGTGACGTCCTTCATGCCGATCAGGGCCGCGATGTCACCAGCGCGTACTTCCTTGATCTCTTCACGGGCGTTTGCGTGCATTTGCACCATACGACCCACGCGCTCTTTCTTGCCTTTAACCGAGTTGATCACGCCGTCGCCGGAGGCCAACACGCCCGAGTAAACGCGAACGAAGGTCAAAGTACCCACGAATGGGTCGGTAGCGATCTTGAACGCCAGAGCCGAGAACGGCTCGTTGTCATCGGCGTGACGCTCCATTTCTTCTTCCTCGTTATCAGGGTTGGAACCCTTGATAGCAGGAATGTCGGTTGGAGCAGGCAGGTAGTCGATAACGGCGTCGAGAACCAGGGGAACACCCTTGTTCTTGAACGAGGAACCGCAAACAGCCAAGACGATCTCACCAGCGATAGTACGCTGACGCAGAGCGGCCTTGATTTCCACGTTGGTGAGCTCTTCACCTTCGAGGTATTTGTTCATCAGCTCTTCGCTGGCTTCGGCAGCAGCCTCAACCATGTTGTTGCGCCACTCATCAGCCAGTTCCTGAAGTTCTTCAGGGATAGGCTTACGAACAGGAACCATACCCTTGTCGGAATCATTCCAGTAAACAGCTTCCATGTTGATCAGATCGATCTGACCCTGGAAGTTGTCTTCGGAACCGATAGCCAACTGGATAGGCACCGGAGTGTGACCCAGACGCTGCTTGATCTGACCGATCACGCGCAGGAAGTTGGCACCAGCACGGTCCATCTTGTTTACATAAACAAGACGTGGAACACCGTACTTGTTGGCTTGACGCCATACGGTTTCCGACTGAGGCTCAACACCCGAGGTGCCGCAGAACACAACGACAGCGCCGTCGAGTACGCGCAGGGAACGTTCAACTTCAATGGTGAAGTCTACGTGGCCCGGGGTATCGATTACGTTGAAGCGATGCTCGTCTTTGTACTGCTTCTCGGAACCTTTCCAGAAGGCGGTAATAGCAGCAGAAGTAATGGTAATACCACGCTCCTGCTCCTGAACCATCCAGTCCGTGGTCGCGGCGCCGTCATGCACCTCGCCCATTTTGTGACTTTTGCCGGTGTAAAACAGTACGCGCTCGGTGGTGGTGGTTTTACCAGCATCCACGTGAGCGACGATACCGATGTTACGGTAGCGGCTAATCGGAGTAGTACGAGCCATAAAGCCCTCGCAAAATTAGTGAAGCTAAAATTAGAAGCGGTAGTGCGAGAAAGCTTTGTTGGCTTCAGCCATACGGTGCACGTCTTCACGCTTCTTAACAGCAGCACCTTTACCTTCAGCAGCGTCCAACAGTTCGCCGGCCAAACGCAGAGCCATAGACTTCTCGCCGCGCTTACGGGCGAAGTCTACCAACCAGCGCATTGCCAGAGCGTTACGACGGGACGGGCGAACTTCAACCGGAACCTGGTAAGTAGCACCGCCTACACGGCGCGACTTCACTTCGACCAGCGGAGCGATGGCGTCGAGAGCTTTCTCGAAGATTTCCAGGGGGTCGCTGTTCTTGCGTTCTTTAACCTTTTCCAGCGCGCCATAAACGATACGCTCGGCAACGGCTTTCTTGCCGCTTTCCATCACGTGGTTCATGAACTTGGCCAGGATTTGGCTTCCGTATTTTGGATCGTCAAGCACTTCGCGCTTGGCTGCTACGCGTCTTCTTGGCATGGATAAGCCCTCAAACGGTCTTCAGGTTCGCTCGGAATCGGTGCCCTTTCGGGACGCCTCCGACCTTACTCTTATCGACTCAGAAAATAAGATGATTCAGGTTTACAAAAAGCCGCTACTACTTAGGCTTCTTGGTACCGTACTTCGAACGACCCTGGTTACGACCTTTAACGCCGGAAGTATCCAAGGAACCGCGTACGGTGTGATAACGAACACCTGGCAAGTCTTTTACACGACCGCCGCGGATCAGTACCACGCTGTGCTCTTGCAGGTTGTGGCCTTCACCGCCGATGTACGAGGAAACCTCGAAACCGTTGGTCAGACGCACACGGCATACTTTACGCAGTGCCGAGTTAGGTTTTTTCGGCGTGGTGGTATACACACGGGTGCATACGCCACGACGTTGCGGGCAGTTCTGCAGCGCAGGTACGTCGGATTTCTCGACGATACGCTTACGCGGCTGACGTACCAGCTGGTTGATAGTTGCCATCTACTAGCTCCACTGTTGTCTTGCGACGCTATTGTCTTGCAAGAAAAGCAAAATGGCAGGAACGAATTCCCGCCAAATTTAGGGGTACAAGAGTCTAAAGAGGATCTTGTCCCCAGTCAAGGCAAGGCCCCGACCTCCCCTCGCGTCGAACCGGGGCAAAAATGCCTCGATCCGACGAACGGGAGTGCCAGGGCCCAGACTCATCTATCGCAGAACTCAGTTACCGCTTGAGTTCAGCGCTTCGGTCAGTGCAGCTTCCACTTCACTGGCGCTTACGCGCAGCGGCTTGTCAGCATCACGGCGACGCTTACGCTCGCTGTGGTAAGCCAAACCGGTACCTGCCGGGATCAGACGACCCACGACTACGTTTTCTTTCAGGCCGCGCAGGTAATCGCGCTTGCCGGTTACCGCTGCTTCGGTCAGTACGCGAGTGGTCTCTTGGAAGGAGGCCGCCGAGATGAACGACTCAGTGGACAACGACGCCTTGGTGATACCCAGCAGCACGCGAGTGAACTTGGAGACAAACTTCTCTTCGTTCGCCAGGCGCTCGTTTTCTACCAGTACGTGAGTCAGTTCCATCTGGTCGCCCTTGATGAAACTGGAATCGCCGGATTCAGCGATTTCAACTTTACGCAGCATCTGACGCAGGATGGTCTCGATGTGCTTGTCGTTGATCTTCACGCCTTGCAGACGGTAAACGTCCTGGATCTCGTTAACGATATACTTGGCCAGCGCACTCACACCCAGCAGACGCAGGATGTCGTGTGGATCGCTCGGACCGTCGGAGATAACTTCGCCGCGGTTTACCTGTTCGCCTTCGAACACGTTCAGGTGACGCCACTTCGGAATCAGCTCTTCATACGGATCGCTACCGTCGTTCGGGGTAATAACCAGACGGCGCTTGCCTTTGGTTTCTTTACCGAACGCGATGGTGCCGCTGACTTCAGCCAGAATCGACGCTTCTTTCGGACGACGAGCTTCGAACAAGTCGGCAACACGCGGCAGACCACCGGTGATGTCACGGGTCTTCGAAGTTTCTTGCGGGATACGCGCGATAACATCACCGATCGCGATCTTCGCACCATCCGCTACACCGACCAGGGCGTTGGCTGGCAGGAAGTACTGAGCGATTACGTCAGTGCCTGGCAGCAACAGATCCTTGCCGTTGTCATCGACCATCTTCACGGCAGGACGGATGTCCTTACCAGCAGCTGGACGATCTTTGGCGTCGAGTACTTCAATGTTGGTCATACCGGTCAATTCGTCAGTCTGACGCTTGATCGTGATGCCTTCTTCCATGCCCACGTAGGTCACGGTACCTTTCATTTCGGTAACGATTGGGTGAGTGTGCGGATCCCACTTGGCCACGATTGCGCCAGCGTCGACCTTGTCACCTTCTTTAACCGAAATCACAGCACCGTACGGCAGCTTGTAACGCTCACGCTCACGACCGTAGTCATCAGCGATGGCCAGCTCACCGGAACGGGACACAGCAACCAGGTGACCATCCACTCGCTCAACGTGCTTGAGGTTATGCAGGCGGACGGTACCGCCATTCTTCACCTGAACGCTGTCGGCTGCGGAGGTCCGGCTTGCCGCACCACCGATGTGGAACGTACGCATGGTGAGCTGGGTACCCGGCTCACCGATGGACTGGGCAGCGATAACGCCGACCGCTTCACCGATGTTCACCTGGTGACCACGAGCCAAGTCACGGCCATAGCACTTGGCGCAGATGCCGTAGCGGGTTTCGCAGCTGATCGGCGAGCGAACGATCACTTCGTCGATGCTGTTGAGTTCGATGAACTCGACCCACTTCTCGTCAACCAGGGTGCCGGCAGGAACGATAACTTCCTCGGTACCTGGCTTGAATACGTCACGGGCAATAACACGACCCAATACGCGCTCACCCAGCGGCTCTACAACGTCACCGCCTTCAATGTGCGGCGTCATCAGCAGGCCGTGCTCGGTGCCGCAATCGATCTCGGTTACAACCAGATCTTGTGCAACGTCTACCAGACGACGAGTCAGGTAACCGGAGTTAGCGGTTTTCAACGCGGTATCCGCAAGACCCTTACGAGCACCGTGAGTGGAGATGAAGTACTGAAGTACGCTCAAACCTTCACGGAAGTTCGCAGTGATCGGCGTTTCGATGATGGAGCCGTCCGGCTTGGCCATCAGGCCACGCATACCGGCGAGCTGACGGATCTGCGCAGCAGAACCCCGTGCGCCCGAGTCGGCCATCATGTACATCGAGTTGAAGGACTCTTGGTCAACTTCGTCGCCGTGACGGTCGATGACTTTCTCTTTCGAGAGGTTGGCCATCATCGCCTTGGACACTTCGTCGTTGGCCTTGGACCAAAGGTCGATCACCTTGTTGTACTTCTCGCCCTGGGTTACCAGGCCGGAGGCGTACTGGCTCTCGATCTCTTTCACTTCGTCAGTGGCAGCACTGATGATGCGGGCTTTTTCATCCGGGATAACGAAGTCGTTAACGCCGATGGAAACGCCGGAGATAGTCGAGTAAGCGAAACCTGTGTACATCAACTGGTCAGCGAAGATAACGGTCTCTTTCAAACCAACCACGCGGTAGCACTGGTTGATCAGCTTGGAGATCGCCTTTTTCTTCATCGGCAGGTTGACGACGTCGTACGACAGACCTTTTGGCACAACCTGGTACAACAGCGCACGGCCGACAGTGGTGTCGACGATACGGGTGTTGCTCACGCTGCCGCCGTCACGGTCGTTGACGGTTTCGTGGATCCGCACCTTGACCTTGGCGTGCAGTGCGGCTTCGCCGGCACGGAACACACGGTCAACTTCTTGCAGGTCAGCGAACACACGACCTTCGCCTTTGGCGTTGATCGCTTCACGAGTCATGTAGTACAGACCCAATACAACGTCCTGCGACGGAACGATGATTGGCTCACCGTTGGCTGGCGACAGAATGTTGTTGGTCGACATCATCAACGCACGCGCTTCCAACTGGGCTTCCAGTGTCAGCGGTACGTGCACGGCCATTTGGTCGCCGTCGAAGTCGGCGTTGTACGCGGCACAGACCAGAGGGTGCAGCTGGATAGCCTTACCTTCGATCAGCACCGGTTCAAACGCCTGGATACCCAGACGGTGAAGGGTCGGTGCACGATTGAGGAGAACCGGGTGTTCGCGAATCACTTCAGCGAGAACGTCCCAAACCTCTGGCAGTTCGCGCTCGACCATCTTCTTGGCCGCTTTGATGGTGGTCGCGAGACCGCGCATTTCCAGCTTGCCGAAGATGAACGGCTTGAACAGCTCGAGTGCCATCTTCTTAGGCAGACCGCACTGGTGCAGACGCAGGGTCGGGCCTACGGTAATTACCGAACGACCGGAGTAGTCAACACGCTTACCGAGCAAGTTCTGACGGAAACGACCTTGCTTACCCTTGATCATGTCAGCCAAGGATTTCAGAGGACGCTTGTTGGAGCCGGTGATAGCGCGGCCACGACGACCGTTGTCGAGCAGGGCATCGACCGCTTCTTGCAACATACGCTTTTCGTTGCGCACGATGATGTCCGGAGCGGACAGATCAAGCAGGCGCTTCAAGCGGTTGTTACGGTTGATCACGCGGCGGTACAGGTCGTTGAGGTCGGACGTCGCGAAACGACCACCGTCCAACGGTACCAGCGGACGCAGGTCTGGCGGCAGAACCGGCAGAACGGTCAGCACCATCCACTCTGGCAAGTTGCCGGAACCCTGGAAGGCTTCCATCAACTTCAGACGCTTGGACAGCTTCTTGATCTTGGTTTCGGAGTTGGTTTGCGGAATCTCTTCACGCAGACGACCAATCTCGTGCTCCAGGTCGATAGCGTGCAGCAGTTCGCGGACAGCTTCGGCACCCATGCGGGCATCGAAATCGTCGCCGAACTCTTCCAGCGCTTCGAAGTACTGCTCGTCGTTCAGCAGCTGACCTTTTTCAAGGGTGGTCATGCCTGGATCGATAACGACATAGCTCTCGAAGTAGAGAACACGTTCGATATCACGCAGGGTCATGTCCATCAGCAAGCCGATACGGGACGGCAGCGATTTCAGGAACCAGATGTGGGCAACCGGCGAAGCCAGTTCGATGTGCGCCATGCGCTCACGACGAACTTTGGCCAGTGCGACTTCAACGCCACACTTCTCGCAGATCACACCACGGTGCTTCAAGCGCTTGTACTTACCGCACAGGCACTCGTAATCCTTTACCGGGCCAAAGATCTTGGCGCAGAACAGGCCGTCACGCTCAGGTTTGAACGTACGGTAGTTGATGGTTTCCGGCTTTTTAACTTCACCGAACGACCACGAACGGATCATCTCAGGCGATGCCAACCCAATACGGATGGCGTCGAACTCTTCGACTTGACCCTGGTTTTTCAGCAAATTCAGTAGGTCTTTCAAGGCCTTTCCTCCTGGCGGAGCAGAGAGCGGGCTAAACAGCCCCGCTCTCGATTCGCGTCACGTGTTATTCGGTTTCCAGATCGATATCGATGCCGAGGGAACGAATTTCTTTGATCAACACGTTGAAGGACTCGGGCATGCCCGGCTCCATACGGTGATCGCCGTCCACGATGTTTTTGTACATCTTGGTACGACCGTTCACATCGTCCGACTTCACTGTGAGCATTTCTTGCAGAGTGTATGCAGCACCGTATGCTTCCAGTGCCCAGACCTCCATCTCCCCGAAACGCTGACCACCGAACTGAGCCTTACCACCCAGCGGCTGCTGGGTAACCAGGCTGTACGAACCGGTAGAACGAGCGTGCATCTTGTCGTCTACCAAGTGGTTCAGCTTCAGCATGTACATGTAGCCAACAGTAACCGGGCGCTCGAACTTGTTGCCGGTACGGCCGTCGAACAGCTGCATCTGGCCGCTTTCTGGCAGGTCTGCCAGTTTGAGCATGGCCTTGATTTCGCTTTCCTTGGCACCGTCGAACACCGGGGTAGCCATTGGAACGCCGCCGCGCAGGTTCTTCGCCAGATCCAGGATTTCCTGGTCGGAGAAGGTGTCCAGCTCTTCGTTGCGACCACCGATCTCGTTGTAGATCTCGTGCAGGAACTTACGCAGGTCTGCGACCTTGCGCTGCTCTTCGATCATACGGTTGATCTTCTCGCCCAGACCTTTGGCCGCGAGGCCCAGGTGGGTTTCAAGGATCTGACCAACGTTCATACGCGAAGGTACGCCCAACGGGTTGAGGACGACGTCGACCGGGGTGCCATTGGCATCGTGCGGCATGTCTTCAACCGGCATGATCACAGAGACCACACCCTTGTTACCGTGACGACCGGCCATCTTGTCGCCCGGTTGGATGCGGCGACGGATTGCCAGGTAAACCTTGACGATTTTCAGCACGCCTGGAGCCAGGTCATCGCCCTGCTGCAGTTTGCGCTTCTTGTCTTCGAACTTGTCGTCCAGCAGACGGCGGCGATCAACGATATAGGCCTGGGCCTTCTCGAGCTGCTCGTTCAGAGCATCTTCAGCCATGCGCAGTTTGAACCACTGGCCGTGCTCAAGACCGTCGAGGATTTCGTCGGTGATGTCCTGACCTTTCTTCAGGCCTGCGCCGCCTTCAGCCTTGTGGCCTACCAGAGCGGAACGCAGACGTTCGAAGGTCGCGCCTTCAACGATACGGAACTCTTCGTTCAGATCCTTGCGGATCTCGTCGAGCTGGGTCTTCTCGATGGACAGTGCACGAGCATCACGCTCAACGCCGTCACGGGTGAAGACCTGTACGTCGATAACAGTACCCTTGGTACCGGTAGGTACACGCAGGGAGGTGTCTTTAACGTCGCTGGCTTTTTCACCGAAGATGGCACGCAGCAGCTTCTCTTCCGGCGTCAGTTGAGTCTCACCTTTCGGAGTGACCTTACCGACCAGGATGTCGCCAGCGCCAACTTCAGCACCTACATAAACGATACCGGCTTCGTCCAGCTTGTTCAGTGCAGCTTCACCCACGTTCGGGATGTCTGCAGTGATTTCCTCAGGCCCAAGCTTGGTATCACGCGCCACACAGGTCAGTTCCTGGATGTGGATCGTGGTGAAGCGGTCTTCTTGAACCACACGCTCGGACAGGCAGATGGAGTCTTCGAAGTTGAAGCCGTTCCATGCCATGAACGCGATGCGCATGTTCTGGCCGAGAGCCAGTTCACCCATGTCGGTGGACGGGCCGTCAGCCATGATGTCGCTACGCTGAACGCGATCACCCTTGCTCACCAGCGGACGCTGGTTGATGCAGGTGTTCTGGTTCGAGCGGGTGTATTTGGTCAGGTTGTAGATGTCGACACCGGCTTCGCCAGTTTCTACTTCGTCATCGGCAACACGAACCACGATACGGCTGGCATCAACGGAGTCGATCACGCCGCCACGACGAGCCACGACGCAAACGCCGGAGTCACGTGCTACGTTGCGCTCCATGCCGGTACCTACCAGCGGCTTGTCAGCACGCAGGGTCGGTACAGCTTGACGCTGCATGTTGGAACCCATCAACGCACGGTTGGCGTCATCGTGTTCCAGGAACGGGATCAGCGACGCTGCAACCGAAACTACCTGCTTCGGAGAAACGTCCATCAAGGTGACGTCTTCCGGCGCCTTGACGGTGAACTCGTTCAAGTGACGAACAGCTACCAGCTCGTCGACCAGGACTTTCTTGTCGTTCATCGTGGCCGAAGCCTGAGCGATCACGTGATCAGCTTCTTCGATGGCGGACAGGAATACGATCTCGTCGGTGACCAGGGCGTCTTTCACCACACGGTATGGGCTTTCGAGGAAGCCGTACTGGTTGGTGCGCGCATAGGCAGCCAGGGAGTTGATCAGACCGATGTTCGGACCTTCCGGCGTTTCGATCGGGCATACACGACCGTAATGCGTCGGGTGTACGTCACGGACTTCAAAGCCAGCACGCTCACGGGTCAGACCGCCCGGGCCCAGTGCAGAAACACGGCGCTTGTGGGTGATCTCGGAGAGCGGGTTGTTCTGGTCCATGAACTGCGAAAGCTGGCTGGAACCGAAGAACTCTTTCACCGCCGCAGCCACTGGCTTGGCGTTGATCAGGTCTTGCGGCATCAGGCCTTCGCTTTCAGCCATCGACAGACGCTCTTTGACCGCACGCTCAACACGCACCAGGCCAACGCGGAACTGGTTCTCGGCCATTTCGCCTACGCAGCGAACACGACGGTTACCCAGGTGGTCGATGTCATCGACGATGCCTTTGCCGTTACGGATGTCGACCAAAGTCTTCAATACCGCGACGATGTCTTCCTTGCACAGCACGCCCGAACCTTCGATCTCGGTACGACCGATACGACGGTTGAACTTCATCCGGCCGACCGCAGACAGGTCATAACGCTCAGGGCTGAAGAACAGGTTGTTGAACAGGGTTTCGGCAGCGTCTTTGGTTGGCGGCTCACCAGGACGCATCATGCGATAGATTTCGACCAGCGCTTCCAATTGGTTGCTGGTGGAGTCGATCTTCAGTGTGTCGGAGATGAACGGACCGCAGTCGATATCGTTGGTGTACAGGGTCTCGATGCGAACAACCTGGGCCTTGGCGATTTTGGCCAGGATCTCGGTGTTCAGCTCGGTGTTGCACTCAGCCAGGATTTCGCCTGTAGCCGGGTGAACGATGACCTTGGCGGTAGTGCGACCCAGAACGTAGTCCAGAGGCACTTCCAGCTCTTTGATACCGGCTTTTTCGATCTGGTTGATGTGGCGCGCAGTGATACGACGGCCAGCCTCAACGATGACCTTGCCTTTTTCATCCTGGATGTCCAGGACGGCAATTTCACCACGCAGACGCGAAGCGATCAGCTCCAGCTTGAGGGTTTCATCCTTCAGGCTGAATACGTTGGTGGTATAAAAAGCGTCCAGCACTTGCTCAGTGGTATAGCCGAGTGCGCGCAGCAGTACCGAGGCCGGCAGCTTGCGACGACGGTCGATACGTACGAACACGCAGTCTTTCGGGTCGAACTCGAAGTCCAACCACGAACCGCGGTACGGAATGATCCGCGCGGAGTACAGGAGTTTGCCGGAGCTGTGCGTCTTGCCGCGGTCGTGGTCGAAGAACACGCCCGGGGAACGGTGCAGCTGGGAAACGATTACACGCTCGGTACCGTTGATTACGAAGGTACCGTTCTCGGTCATCAATGGGATTTCGCCCATGTAGACTTCTTGCTCTTTGATGTCCTTGATCGCTTTGTTCGACGATTCTTTGTCGAAAATGATCAAACGGACTTTTACCCGCAAAGGTACGGCGTACGTAACGCCACGTAACACGCATTCTTTGACATCAAATGCCGGTTCGCCCAGGCGATAACCGACGTACTCCAGCGCAGCATTGCCGGAGTAGCTGATGATCGGGAAAACGGATTTGAAGGCCGCATGCAGGCCCACGTCGCGGAACTGATCTTTGGTCGCTCCCGCCTGCAAGAATTCACGATACGAATCCAGCTGGATAGCCAGAAGGTACGGGACATCCATGACGTCCGGCAACTTGCTAAAGTCCTTGCGGATACGTTTTTTCTCAGTATATGAGTAAGCCATCAGCGTTCCCCAGCTTGGTCACCTGCTTGTTTGGCCCCTCCGACGGGAGCAGCCAGAAAATCTTGCAAACCCCATGGTTTGCACCACCGCTTCGGGTGGCTACAGCGCGTTAATGGCGGCGACCGAGTCGACAGCCAAGAACGGAAAAAGGCCGGTGGCAAGAGCCACCAGCCATCAGCCTTCAGCTTAACGCTTGGGCTGGAGACGCAAGGTCGATGCTTACTTCAGCTCGACTTTAGCGCCTGCTTCTTCCAGAGTAGCTTTGGCTTTGTCAGCTGCGTCTTTAGTAACAGCTTCCAGAACCATGGCAGGAGCGCCGTCAACTACAGCCTTGGCTTCTTTCAGGCCCAGACCGGTCAGTTCACGTACTGCCTTGATCACGTTTACTTTCTTCTCGCCAGCTTCGGTCAGCATGACGTTGAATTCGGTTTGCTCTTCAACAACGGCAGCAGCAGCAGCTGGACCGGCGGAAGCAGCGGCAGCGGAAACGCCGAATTTTTCTTCGAAAGCTTTGATCAGCTCAACAACCTGCAGAACCGACATTTCAGCTACGGCGTTGAGGATATCGTCTTGGGAGATAGACATTGCTGTATTTCCTGAATTGGGGGACGGCCTACGCGGCCATCGAAATAAACAAAAATACGCGAGAGAGGTTGCTCAGCCTTAGGCTGCGGCAGCTTCTTTTTGCTCGCGAACTGCAGCCAGAGTACGAGCCAGCTTGCTGGTAGCGCCTTGAATCACGCTCATCAGCTGCGAAATGGCTTCGTCGCGGGTCGGCAGTGTTGCCAGTACGTCGATTTGGTTAGCTGCGAGGAACTTGCCCTCGAACGCAGCTGCCTTGATCTCGAACTTATCCTGACTCTTGGCGAACTCCTTGAACAAACGGGCAGCAGCGCCTGGATGATCTTTAGAGAACGCGATCAGAGTCGGGCCAGTGAACACGTCGTTGAGAACACTGTATTCAGTGTCAGCAACGGCGCGCTTGAGCAGGGTGTTACGTACAACACGTACGTATACGCCAGCTTCACGAGCCTCTTTACGGAGTCCGGTCATAGCGCCTACTGTCACACCACGGGCATCAGCCACGACAGCGGACAGAGCAGCTTTGGCAGCCTCGTTGACTTCAGCGACGATGGCCTTCTTGTCTTCGAGATTAATTGCCACGGGTTTAACTCCTGCTTGTTACCGTTTCATCTGGCCTAGGCCTGATGTCGTTTTGGTGTCTGATTCGGTAAGGAACCGGGAGCACCATCTGCGTAGGCTTGTTGGTTTAAGACTTGCGTCGCCTACGGTCTTGGATAGCCCCCGCCAGGCAGGGACCCCAATCTTTCAATTGGCGCAATTACTTGCGCCAATTTATGTCTTATACGTCCAGCGAGCCTTGGTCGATGACCAGACCTGGGCCCATAGTGGTGCTCAGGGTAACGCGCTTGACATAGATACCTTTCGAGGAAGCAGGCTTGATACGCTTCAGATCAGCGATCAGGGCTTCAACGTTTTCCTTCAGCTTGACGGCATCGAAGCCGACTTTGCCAACGGAGGTGTGAATGATGCCGTTTTTGTCGGTGCGATAACGAACCTGACCAGCCTTGGCGTTTTTAACCGCGGTAGCTACGTCTGGAGTTACGGTGCCGACTTTAGGGTTAGGCATCAGGCCACGTGGACCGAGGATCTGACCCAACTGACCTACAACGCGCATTGCATCCGGGGAAGCAATTACGACGTCATAGTTCAGGTCGCCGCCTTTCATTTCGGCAGCCAGGTCGTCCATGCCAACGCGATCAGCACCAGCGGCCAGAGCAGCTTCAGCAGCTGGGCCTTGGGTGAAGACGGCAACACGTACAGTCTTGCCAGTACCGTGTGGCAGCACAGTAGCGCTACGAACGACCTGGTCGGATTTACGTGGGTCAACGCCCAGGTTCACAGCAACGTCAACAGACTCGCTGAACTTGACAGTCGACAGCTCGGTCAGCAGGGCAGCAGCGTCTACGAAGTTGTAGGACTTGCCCGCTTCGATTTTGCCGGCGATAGCCTTTTGGCGCTTGGTCAGCTTAGCCATTACACACCCTCCACGTTAAGGCCCATGCTACGAGCAGAACCGGCGATGGTACGCACGGCTGCATCCATATCAGCTGCAGTCAGATCCGCGTTTTTGGTTTTCGCGATTTCTTCCAGCTGAGCACGGGTTACAGTGCCAACCTTAACGGTGTTAGGACGAGCGGAACCGCTGGTCAGACCGGCAGCTTTCTTCAGCAAAACCGAAGCCGGGGTCGACTTAGTTTCGAAGGTGAAGCTACGGTCGCTGTATACAGTGATGATCACTGGAGTCGGCAGACCTGGCTCAAGACCCTGAGTACGGGCGTTGAAGGCCTTGCAGAATTCCATGATGTTCACGCCGTGCTGACCCAGAGCTGGACCGACGGGTGGGCTAGGGTTGGCCTGAGCGGCCTTCACTTGCAGCTTGATGTAAGCGGTAATCTTCTTGGCCATGAGGCACTCCAATTACGGGTTCAAACGCCTCGAAAGGCTCCCCGGTTACTTGCGCGTTTATCCCAGTGACGACAAAACCCCACAGCCTAGGCTGCGGGGTTGGGATGCTTGTCCTGCTAGACCTTTTCGACCTGGCTGAACTCCAACTCTACCGGGGTAGAGCGACCGAAAATGAGCACTGCCACTTGGATCCGGCTCTTTTCGTAGTTAACTTCTTCGACGGTACCGTTAAAATCAGCGAACGGACCGTCTGTAACGCGAACAACCTCACCCGGCTCGAACAATGTCTTCGGCTTGGGCTTGTCGCTACCGTCAGCAACACGACGCAGAATTGCTTCCGCCTCTTTGTCGGTGATCGGAGCAGGCTTGTCGGCAGTACCGCCAATAAAGCCCATGACGCGAGGGGTATCCTTGACCAAGTGCCAAGTACCTTCGTTCATGTCCATCTGTACCAGCACGTAGCCAGGGAAGAACTTGCGTTCGCTTTTGCGCTTCTGCCCATTCCGCATTTCAACCACTTCTTCAGTGGGAACCAGAATTTCGCCGAAGCCATCTTCCATGCCTGCCAGCTTTACGCGCTCCAGCAAAGAGCGCATAACATGCTTCTCGTAACCCGAGTAAGCATGCACAACGTACCAACGCTTAGCCACGGGACACCCTTAGCCAACAATCAAGGAAACAAGCCAGCCGAGCAGGGAGTCAAGCCCCCACAACAGCAACGCCATAACCAGAACAACAGCCACGACAATCAATGTGGTCTGAGTGGTTTCTTGGCGAGTCGGCCAAACGACTTTACGGATTTCGGTGCGAGCTTCCTTAACCAGTCCCGCGAAGGACTTGCCTTTGGCAGTCTGCAGGCCTACAAAGGCAGCTACAGCAGCGAGGGCAAGCAAAGCGAGTACACGGTACAGGATCGGCGAAGCAGAATAGTACTGATTGCCAACAACGCCTACGACCACCAAGGCGACTACAGCGAGCCACTTTACCAGATCGAAACGAGAGCTTTGAGCTTCAGCCTTAGGAGTCATCTATGAAGATCCTGTGAAAAGAAAGCCAGACACACCACGTGAATCTGGCAGGTCAGGAGGGAATCGAACCCCCAACCTACGGTTTTGGAGACCGTCGCTCTGCCAATTGAGCTACTGACCTAAAACAAAATCAGGCCGACCATTATGCAGGCCTGAAAAAGACTTTACAACAACCAACCCCACAAGACCTGAAACACCGAACAACATTCAAGCCGAGGCAGCTGTTAAAACAAAGGCAGATATTTTCATATCTGCCTTGTCATATGGAGCTCTTGAGCGGATTTGAACCGCTGACCTCACCCTTACCAAGGGTGTGCTCTACCAACTGAGCTACAAGAGCGAAACACCTTGCACAACCTGCAAACTTGGAGCGGGTAGCGGGAATCGAACCCGCATCATCAGCTTGGAAGGCTGAGGTTCTACCACTAAACTATACCCGCGGAGCTTGCAGCTCACGCTAAAAATGGTGGAGGGGGAAGGATTCGAACCTTCGAAGTCGTAGACGTCAGATTTACAGTCTGATCCCTTTGGCCGCTCGGGAACCCCTCCTAAGCGAGCCGGCATTTTACATCACGCCGACCTTCTGTCAAGCATTTTCTCATTTAAATTATGAGGTTAGCTGCATTGACGGTAGCTTCGCACTGTAGCCCTTAAAGGTCTTCACTGCGAAGCGGGCGCCATTCTATGCAAACTATTCGAGAGTTGCAATGCCTTCGCACAGCATTATTTTATGTTTTAACTCATTGAATTCATTAGCAAGGCTTTCAAAGGGCAGATCGTCAGCCAGGCGACGGCTTTCAGGGGCCACACGCAACCAATAACCCGAGGCGCTCTGTGCATTCAGCAACTGGACCGTGACCTTTATATCCAGGCTCGTGAGCCTCTGCTCAAGAGAAGAGGCTTGGCGTCGATCCGAGAAACCGCCGATGTACAAGCAGGTATTCTGCGCCTCCGCCGACCTCGCTCGATCACGCCGAGCCACCGCATCTGCCGACTCACTCAAGAGGCGAATATCTTGCTGCGCTCCTCGATGGAGATTCAAGGGCGTGACATCCTTGGCCCGCAATGGCGCCTCTTGCTGATGCCAGACGTAATAAAAAACATTGAGAACCAGTAAAAGTAAAAACAGCCAGCGCATAATCACCTCAAGACAAAGGACACGCCATCGCCAAACCAACAAACACCAGGTCCGGGACCAGCCGAGCCTGCGGCGCAGCATCCCTGACCAGGTCGGCATCGCCTCCAGTGAGGAAGACCGTGAAATCCTCCCCCCAATAGCCTCGCGCCAACTCGAGCTGAGTCAGCACGAAACCTCTAAGCATGAGCGTACAACCACGCTCGACGGCCTCTACGGTCGTGCGACCTGGAGAGAGACGCTCCAGCGCCCGCTCAGCGGCCGCGTCGTCATAACGTATCTTGCGAGTATGGGTTCGCAGTTGATTACGCATAAGCGGCATACCCGGGCAAATAAACCCCCCCAGGTGCTCACCGTCCGGACCGATAAAATCTGCGGTCGCCGCCGTACCAAAATCGAGTACCAGACATGCACCTGACGCCAACTTGAACGCGCCTAGCATGGCCAGCCATCGATCCATTCCTAGGCGCTGGAAGTCTTCGTAGCCGTTGCGTACTCCGCTCATTTCTCGAGCAGAGGTGGCACAGGAAACAGCAACGCCAAATGCCCCTACCAACGCTGCTATCAACTTATCGGTCTCCTCAAGCGCGCGAACACTCACCAACCGACAACGCGTGAGCAATAGACCAGGCAAAGCCACCAAACTGTCGATCAGCGCAATATCCGAACCTGCGATGCCTTCGGCGCGGACACTTGCATCACTCGACTCAAGAACACGCCACTTGATAAAGCTATTTCCACAGTCGAGCTCAAGAATCATCACGCAACCTCAGACTTAGCTCACCACCGCTGTATATTTTCTCAACGCCACCGACATCCAAACGCAACGCGCCCTGACAATCCACACCGAGCACAACCCCATCAATCCGATTGACACCCGCGATAAGCGACACACACTTCCCTTGCCACGCGTGATGCTGCTGCCATTCTGCTTGCAGCCCGGCAAAACCCGCAGCCTTGTGTCGGTCCAGGTAGGCTTGTAGTTGCAAGCCCAGTCGCGCCACCAGGTGATTGCGATCAACAGAAGAGCCCGTCTCGAGCTGCATCGAGGTCCACTGCTGATCAACCTCTACAGCCTTCTGCATATTCACATTGATACCTATCCCTAGCACAACGTGACAGATATCTGCGGGATCTCCCACCAACTCAAGCAAGATGCCTGAGATTTTCTTGTGCCCAACCAGGACGTCGTTTGGCCACTTCAAAGCTGCGCCCTCCACGCCCGACTCACGCAGAGCCTGCAGGACTGCCAACCCCACCACCAGACTCAGCCCTTCCAGTTGCCGCAGGCCGCCCTCAACACGCAATACAAGGCTGTAGTAAACGTTTTGCGCAAATGGACTGACCCATTTGCGGCCTCGTCGCCCCCTACCAGCCGTCTGCTGCTCCGCTAGCACAATAAAAGGAGCCGCACTGCCCGCATCGACAAGACGTAAAGCCTCAGCATTAGTGGAGTCAATGGAGTCGAAAATGTGAACGGGCCAAGCCAAGGAAGCCGCCCTCTGAGAAATTTCCTGCGCATTCAAAAACATCAATGGCGCAGCCAATCTATATCCGCGCCCCCGGATCTTATGAATGGGGAGATTCAATTCTGCCTCAAGATGCTGAAGCTGCTTCCACACGGCACTGCGACTGACGCCTAGGGCGGCACCAAGCGCTTCTCCAGAATGAAAGCGACCATCTTTCAGAAGTTTCAACAACGTCAGCATGCACATATCGCCTCAGAATGAGGCACGCATGATAGCCATGCGCAGGGTCATTGCATAGAAAGGCTGGATATCAGTCATGATCGACGCCCCACCAGATTTTCGAGCGCCCAAAACAAAACCCCAACTGCTTTCGCAATTGGGGTTTCGGAA
>JACRYN010000042.1_pt1 | contig 48944 bp, 48 predicted proteins | sample 8023231 | NCBI WGS metagenome assembly JACRYN01 (sample SAMN15756473, study PRJNA655841) | gut metagenome | isolation source: fecal sample D84 from domestic dog with diarrhoea | host: Canis lupus familiaris | place: South Africa: Mmabatho, Mahikeng | collected 2019-09
GCGCAGCACCGTGCTGTCGTTCCAGGGCGGCTATCACGGCATGAGCCAGGGCGCGCTGAGTTTGATGGGCAGCCTGGGGCCAAAGAAACCCTTGGGCGCCTTGCTCGGCAATGGCGTGCAATTCCTGCCATTCCCGTATGACTACCGTTGCCCGTTTGGGCTGGGTGGCGCCGAAGGTGTGCGGGTCAACCTGCATTACCTGGAAAACCTGCTCAACGACCCGGAAGCCGGCGTGCTGTTGCCAGCGGCGGTGATTGTCGAAGTGGTCCAGGGTGAGGGCGGCGTAATCCCGGCGGACCTCGACTGGCTGCGTGGCCTGCGCCGTATCACCGCGCAAGCGGGGGTGGCGCTGATCGTCGATGAGATCCAGAGCGGTTTTGGGCGTACCGGCAAAATGTTTGCCTTCGAACACGCCGGCATCATTCCGGACGTGGTGGTCATGTCCAAGGCGATTGGCGGCAGCCTGCCGCTGGCGGTGGTGGTGTATCGCGACTGGCTCGACACCTGGCTGCCGGGCGCCCATGCCGGGACGTTCCGCGGCAACCAGATGGCGATGGCGGCGGGCTCGGCGGTGATGCGCTACCTCAAGGATCACGACCTGGCAGGCCATGCGGCGACCATGGGCGAGCGCCTGGGCGAACACCTGCGCATCCTGCAGCGCGACTTCCCGCACCTGGGGGATATCCGTGGGCGTGGGCTGATGCTGGGGGTGGAGCTGGTAGACCCGACTGGCACGCCTGATAGTCAGGGCCACCCACCGGTGCATCGCCAGTTGGCGCCGCTGGTGCAGCGCGAATGCCTCAAGCGCGGGCTGATCCTGGAACTGGGCGGGCGCCATGGCAGTGTGGTGCGTTTCCTGCCACCGCTGGTGATCACCGCTGGCGAAGTCGACCAGGTGGCTGAGATTTTCGGGCGTGCCTTGGCGGCGGCCGTGGCCAGCCTGTAATTTTCCAGGCCCTTGGTACGTTTCTACAGATATCGGTGCTGCGCGTGGTGCGCAGCCAGCCTTTGAGCGACGGAGAACAGCAATGACCTCAGTATTTGACCGCGACGACATCCTCTTTCAGGTAGTGGTCAACCATGAAGAACAGTATTCGATCTGGCCCGACTACAAGGCCGTGCCGGAAGGCTGGCGCACCGTGGGCAAGAGTGGCATGAAGAAGGAATGCCTGGCGTATATCGAGGAAGTGTGGACCGACATGCGGCCGTTGAGCCTGCGCCAGAAAATGGATGGCGCGGCCCTCGCCAACTGATTCACCCCAATACACTGTAGGAGCGAGCTTGCTCGCGAAGAACGCAAGAACGCCGCGTTTACCCTGAATAAACGCGGCGTTCTGAAGTTTTTCGCGAGCAAGCTCGCTCCTACAGGGGGGTATGGGTATAGAGGTAATCCGTCGCCAACGACGCCAGCGTCCTCACGCCTACCACCAACGCCGACTCATCCACAAAGAACCCTGGGTTGTGATTCGGCGCCGCCTTGCTCATGTCCTGATCCCTTGGGGTCACCCCCAGGAAGACAAACAGCCCCGGCGCCTCCTTGGCATAGAACGAGAAGTCTTCGGCGCCACCCACCAACGGGCCTTGCACCACATCATCCTGAGCCGCCCAGCGCAGGCTCGGCAGCATTTTCTCGGTCAGCGCCGGGTTGTTGATGGTGGGGTCGTACTTCTCGATGATCGTCACTTCGGCCTTGGCGCCACCGCTTTCGGCGATTTTCTCTACGGTTTGACGCACGTCTGCATGCAGCTTCTGGCGGATACCGTAGTCGTAGGAGCGAATGGTGCCGCTCATGTCCACCGACTCGGGGATGATGTTATAGCGGGTGCCACCGTTGATGGTGCCGATGCTCACCACAGAGGGGAATGACGAAATATCGGTACGGCGGCTGACCACGGTCTGCAGGCCGACAATGGTTTGAGCGCCAACGGTGATCGGGTCGATACCGTCCCAGGGGCGGCCGGCGTGGGTCTGTTTGCCGAGGATCCTGATGCGCAGGTCATCGGAGCTGGCCAGGGTTGGGCCCGGGCGGTAGGCGATTTGCCCGGCAGGCACACCGGCCCACACATGCAGGCCAAATACCGCATCGGGCTTGGGCGCTTTCATCACGCCTTCCTGCACCATCATCTTCGCACCCCAGGTGTTCTTGCCGTCGGGGATAAAGTCGCTGGGGCCTTCTTCGGCCGGTTGGAAATAAAACACCACGGTGCCGGGCAGGCGCTCGCGCATCCCGGTGAGAATCTTCGCAGTGCTCAGCAGGATAGCGGTATGGGCGTCGTGGCCGCAGGCGTGCATCACGTCGACTTCTTTGCCCAGGTAGGTGCCCTTGGCTTTGGAGGCGAAGGGCAGGTCGGCCACTTCCTTGACCGGCAGCGCATCCATGTCTGCGCGCAGGGCCACGGTCGGGCCGGGCAGGGCGCCTTTCAAGATGGCGACGACGCCAGTGCGGGCCACCCCGGTCTTCACCTCAAGGCCGAGTTCGCGCAACTGTTTGGCGACCAACTCGGCGGTGCGGGTTTCGGTATTGCCCAGTTCCGGATGGGCGTGGATATCGCGGCGGGTTTCCAACAGGCTGGGTTCGAGGATTTTTGCCTGGGCGGCAATGGTTTCCCGGGCACTGTCCTGGCCGCTGCTGGCGGCGATCACTGCACTGCTCGCGACCGCGCCGAGCAGACCCAAAACCCATTGGTGTGTCAGACCGTTCATTCGCATACCAACCTCTCCTTGCTTATTGTTGTGGATCTTTCTCCTGCACGCTGCCGGCAGTCTGCACCTGCACGCTCAAGCGCGGTGTCGCCAGGTCCAGCCCAGCTTCATCCAGGTGCCGCTTGAGCGACAGGTTGAATGCCCGCGACACTTCCCACTGCTTGATCGGCGCGGTCTTGAAGCGTGCGCGCAGGATCGCGCTGCCGGACTCGAAGCTTTCCACGCCCTGGATCTCCAGCGGCGACCAGATATTGCGGCGTTGCAGCGGGTCGTTGCGCATGGCATGGCCGACCTCGCGCATCAGTTTGATCGCGTCGTCGATTTCCATGTTGTAAGGGATCGCCACCCGGAAGATGGCGTAGCCGAACTCGCGGGAGTAGTTCTTGATGCTCTTGATTTCGCTGAACGGGATGGTGTGCACGATGCCGTCGATATCGCGCAGGCGCACGGTACGGATGGTCAGGCCCTCTACGGTACCGAGGTGGCCGCCGACGTCCACGTAGTCGTCGATGGCCAGGGAGTCTTCGATGATGATGAACAAGCCGGTGATCAAGTCGGCTACCAGCGATTGCGCACCAAAGCCGATGGCGATACCGATCACGCCCGCACCGGCCAGCAGGGGCGTGACGTTCATACCCATGTTCGCCAAGGCCACGATGGCGGCGATGATGAAGATGGTCACGAACAGCACGTTGCGGATCAGCGGCATCATGGTTTGCGCACGCGCGTTGGCCAGGCCTTTGCGCGAACGGGTCAGGGCGTGGTGAATCGCGGTGTCGCTGAGGATCCAGATCAGCCAGGCGAACAACAAGGTCCCACCGAGGCCGAACAGCTTCACGGCTATTTCATGGCCTTCACCTTCGGTAAAGCGAATCATCGACAGGCCCCAGACCCGCAGCCCCAGTTCGATAAATACCAGCCACACCACCAGGTGCACCAGGGTGTAGACAAAGCCTTTGAGGCGTTCGGAGTACAGCGCGTGGCGTTTGTGCCCGCGTTGCGGCTTGAGAGCGTGGCGGCGCACCAGGCCGTTGATCACCATGCACAACACCAGCAGCACCGTGCACAGCAACGACTGGCGCAGGGCGGTGCTGGTGTCGCCGGCCGACAGGAAGGTGGCGAACAGTGAGATACCCACCAGCAGAAGAGCCGGGATGTACCAGAAGGTGCCGATGATCGACAGAGTATCGGTGAGGGCGCGGCGCGTCAGTCGGCGCGACAGCGGTTGGTTGCGGATCAGGTGCGCGATGGGCCGGCGGAAACGCAGGATAAACACCCCGGTGGACAACGCCGCCATTACATTGGCCACGGTCGCGGCGGTGTGGGCCAGATGCTGGCCGAGCGCGGCAACCAGGCGCGGGTCGCTCAAGGCTTCGCCGAAGGCGGCAAAACTGCCGATCCACCACAGCGGGCGGAACGCCTGGTGGCGCAGGATATACAAGGCGCGGTGGCGGTGCGGGCCGTCGAGTACGGAGAAGGCAATCACGCAGATTGCCGAGAAACAGGTGCCGACCACCAAGGCATAGGCCAGCACCATGGCCAGGGATTTGCCCAGGGAGGAAGGCAGGGCGTAACTGAGGTAAACCGTAATCACCAAAGCGATCAGCCAGGGGCCCAGCTTGCGCAGGGCAAAGCGCAGCATGTCCCAGGTGCGCGGGTGCTGCGGCAGCTCTTCGGGCAGGCCGAAGCGCTCGCGCACTCGGTGGCTGAGCCAGATCAGCGCAGCGGCCAGCAGGCTCCATACGGCCAGGATCACGGCAAAACCGAAGATGATCGGCAGCCATTCGCTGGCCGGCAACATCAGGGCGGCCAGTTCATCCTTGGCCAGGTCGACTTCATTGGACCAGCGCCCCAGCGGGCTGTCGGCGCCGGAAAACTGCTGCTCAAAGCCCGACAGCGTACTGCCGATCAACCCGAGTACCCCGAGTTCGGCGGCGGGCTGGGCCTTTTGCGTGGCGGCGCGCAGTTTCTTCAGGTCGCTGAGCAACTGGGTGCGTTGCTGGTCGTTTTCCAGGGTTTTGATCACTTCGTCCAGCGACTGCCCCAGGGGCACTTCCGCCTGGGGTTGGGTCTTGCTGGAACCGCCCAGCATCCCGGGCAGGCCCACGGCTTGGGCGGGCATCACTGGCAGCAGCGTGAGCAGGGCGATCAGCAGGTAGCAGGGCAGGGCAAACAGACGGGAGAACACGAGGCGGTCAACCTTGAAAACGACGAATTGACCGAGTGTACGAGGCCGCTATGCCCAATGCGAGCGCATTTGTCACTGCGCCAGTTTGGCGAGGATCTTGTAGAGCACGGTGCCGAGGATCAACAGCATGCCGATCCACATGCCAAACACGCCCAGAGGCTTGTCGCGAAAGTTGAAGCCGACCGCGAGCATGATCATACCGATCACGATGGGGATCAGCATGGCGTGGAATGAGGACATTGAGATCATGGCGAGGGGCGGCCTTGTCGGACTGGAAGTTCTGACAAGTCTAGGCCGGATTGGCAGAAGTGCAGTTGATGTGAGTCAGATAGCCTTATATCTGTTTGGAAACCCATCGCGGGCAAGCCCGCTCCCACACTGAAATGCATTCACAGATCAAATGTGGGAGCGGGCTTGCCCGCGATGGGCGCGCTTCGGTCTCAGGGTAAATCGCGGCTGGCGTAGAACGCCCCCAGCACCTTGACCAGATGCGCCAGGTCATGGCTGCCGCACAGCTCGCGGATCGAGTGCATGGCAAAGGTCGGCAAGCCGATGTCCACGGTGCGCACGCCCAGGTGGCTGGCAGTGATGGGGCCGATGGTCGAGCCGCAGCCCATGTCGCTGCGCACCACGAAGCTTTGCACTGGCACTTCCTGGGCCATGCACAGGTGGCGGAAGAACCCGGCGGTTTCGCTGTTGGTGGCGTAGCGCTGGTTGCTGTTGACCTTGATCACCGGGCCGGCGTTGAGTTTCGGGCCGTGGTTGGCGTCGTGTTTCTCGGCGTAGTTGGGGTGCACACCGTGAGCGTTATCTGCCGACACCAGCAGGGATTTCTGAATGGTGCGTACGAATTCTTCACCTTCGGGCAGCAGGCGACGCAGGGTCTGTTCCAGCATCGGGCCATCGGCACCGCAGGCCGAGCAGGAGCCGACTTCTTCGTGGTCGTTGCACACCAGCACGCAGGTTTCATCGGTGTCGCTGGTGAGCAATGCTTGCAAACCGGCGTAGCACGACAGCAGGTTGTCCAGGCGCGCACCGGCAATGAAGTCGCCATTGAGGCCGATCACGGCAGCACTTTGGGTGTCGTAGAAACTCAGCTCGTAGTCGAGTACCACATCGGCATTCAAACCATGCTCGCGGGCCAACTGTTCGGTGAGCACGGCGCGAAAGTCCACGCGCTCGTCACCGGCAAACTGCGCCAGGATCGGCGGCAGCTCGGTCTGGGCATTGATTGCCCAGCCCTGGTTGGCTTCACGGTTGAGGTGAATGGCCAGGTTGGGAATGATGGCGATCGCCAGCTTGAAGTCGATCAGTTGGCTCTCGACCTTGCCATCGCGGCGGAAGGTAACACGGCCTGCCAGGGACAGGTCGCGGTCGAACCAGGGCGCCAGCAGCGCGCCGCCGTAGACTTCCACGCCCAGTTGCCAGAAGCCGTGGCGTTGCAGCTCCGGCTGGGGCTTGACCCGCAGGCACGGGCTGTCGGTGTGGGCGCCGACCATGCGGATACCGTCCTGCAGCGGCGATTGGCGGCCGAGCTTGAAGGCGATGATCGAGGAATCGTTGCGGGTCACGTAGTAGCGACCGTTGGCCTCGGTGGCCCAGGTGTCGCGCTCGTCGAGGCGCTGGTAACCGGCCGCTTCCAGGCGTTGGGCCAGGGCGGCAGTGGCATGAAAAGGAGTAGGGGAGGCCTTGAGGAAGTCGATCAGGCCTTGATTCAACGCTTCGCGCATAAATAGCTCCAGACAGCAGTGGCGAGAGTTTACCGTATTGGCCAGATATTTGGAGTGAGCGTGCAGGGCCGAGAACCACACCAAACCCTGTGGGAGCTGGCTTGCCTGCGATAGCGGTCTTTCTGTGCCAGATGTATTGGCTGGCACGCCGATATCGCAGGCAAGCCAGCTCCCACATTTGACCGCATCAGCCCTTCAAAAAGGGGCTGGGCACTCGAAACGCAGGCGCTCGCCGCTTTGCGGATGGGTGAAGCTGAGCATGCTTGCATGCAGGCACAGGCGCGGCCAGGCGGCCAGGGCTTGTTCATGGGCGTACAGACCATCGCCCAGCAACGGATGCCCGATGGACAACATATGCACGCGCAACTGGTGTGAGCGCCCAGTGATGGGTGTCAGCTCTACGCGGCACCAGTCGCCGCAACGCTCCAGCACTTTCCAGAAGGTCAGGGCATGTTTGCCGAACTCATGGTCGACAACGTGGCGGGGCTTGGTCGGCGGGTCATAGCGCAGGGGCAGGTCGATGCTGCCGCTGTCCAGTGCCGGTTGGCCCCAGGCCAGGGCGGTGTAGGCCTTTTCGGTCTCGCGGTCGTGAAACTGGCGGGACAGTTCGCGGTGGGTGTCCGCGTCCCGGGCCAGCAGGATGATCCCCGACGTTTCCCAGTCCAGGCGATGGACGATGCGGGCTTCGGGGTAGCCGTTTTCCTGCAGGCGAGTGATCAGGCAGTCCTTGTTGTCGTCGGCGCGACCAGGCACCGAGAGCAGCAGGGTCGGCTTGTTCACCACCAGGACGGCGTCGTCCTGATGCAGGATATGGATATTGGACAGCGGCATTAAACAGCCTCGTAACAAACGCCAACGGCGGCTCCACTGACTGCCCCCTCACCCTGTAGGAGCGAGCTTGTGTGGCGAGGGAGCTTGCTCCCGCTGGAGTGCGTAGCACTCCCAAACCGCTCAACGAGTTGCAACTGATGTAACTCGATCGTTCAGTCTGGGGCCGCTTCGCAGCCCAGCGGGAGCAAGCTCCCTCGCCACACAAGCTCGCTCCTGCAGGACGTGGGCCGTCAGTGGAGCCGCCGTGGCGACCGCCCGTTCGATCAACGATCGGGCAGGGTGATATTGAGTTCCAGAATCGAGCAGCTGCCGTCATTTTCCAGGGCGACATGCACGTCATCGTTGCCGATATTGACGTACTTGCGGATCACCTCGACCAGTTCCTTCTGCAAGGCTGGCAGGTAATCCGGCGTGCTGCGTTGGCCGCGTTCGTGCGCCACGATGATCTGTAGACGCTCTTTCGCTACCGACGCGGTACTTGGCTTTTTGTTGGCGCGAAAGAAGTCGAGAAATTTCATTGTTTAGTTGCCTCCAAAGATACGCTCGAAGAATCCCTTCTTCTTGACATCGAGGAAGCGGTGTTCCACGGTCTTGCCCAGCAAGCGATCAACTGCATCGCTGTACGCCTGGCCGGCGTCGCTCTGGTCGTCGAGAATCACCGGTACGCCCTGGTTGGATGCCTTCAGGACGGCCTGGGATTCCGGAATCACGCCCAGCAGGGTCACGGCGAGGATTTCCTTCACGTCTTCAACACCCAGCATTTCGCCGTTGTTGACGCGCTCCGGGTTGTAGCGGGTGAGCAGCAGGTGCTCCTTGATCGGGTCCTGGCCTTCTTCGGCGCGCTTGGACTTGCTGGCCAACAGGCCGAGCATGCGGTCCGAGTCACGTACCGAGGAGACTTCCGGGTTGGTTACCACGATGGCTTCGTCGGCGAAGTACATCGCCAGGTGAGCACCGGTTTCGATACCGGCCGGAGAATCGCAGACCACGTATTCGAAGGTTTCCTTGAGCTCGGCGAGGACTTTGCCGACGCCTTCTTTGGTCAGCGCGTCTTTGTCACGGGTCTGGCTGGCAGCCAGCACGTACAGGTTCTCAAGGCGCTTGTCCTTGATCAGGGCCTGTTGCAGGTTGGCTTCGCCGTTCACCACGTTGACGAAGTCATACACCACGCGACGCTCGCAGCCCATGATCAGGTCAAGGTTACGCAGACCGACGTCGAAGTCGACGATGACTGTCTTGTGGCCGCGCAGAGCGAGGCCGGTACCGATAGCGGCGCTGGTGGTGGTCTTACCCACACCACCCTTGCCGGATGTAACCACGAGAATCTTGGCCAAGGTGTTTCACCCCTAAGGAAAAAGGACTTTCGGTCCCTGAAAAACATCTCTTGGAACTCGCCGCAGGCGGACAGCCTTTGCAGGAAAAAGACGGGGTTTCCATGGGGAAACACCAACTTCCAAAAAGTCCTACACAAGTCTTGCCGGTTTCGCTTTGCTATCAGAGTCTAGAGATGCTTGGAAAATGCGGCAGTATCCGTTAAAGACGGATGATGTTCAACACATCGCCCGACAGGTTGACCTGTACCGAAGCGCCCCACAGTGGATCGCGGCGCAAATCTTCGGAAACCTTGTACTGACCCGCGATAGAAACCAGCTCGGCGGTCAACTGCTGGCAAAAAATACGTGCCTTGGTATCACCCTTGATGCCGGCCAGGGCGCGTCCGCGCATCGGGCCGTATACATGGATGTTGCCATCGGCAAGAAGTTCCGCCCCCGGGCTGACCGAGGAAACCACCACAAGGTCGCCGCCCTGGGCGTAAATCTGCTGCCCGCCGCGTACCGGCGAGGTGATGATCTTTGTAGGCCTGATCGCAGGCTCCGGTGGTTTTTCCGGTTTTTTCTTTTCTTCGCCGACCAATGGTTCCAGAGGGCGCTCACGGGCGCCGGACGGTGGCAGTACTGGCAGTTCAATGGCGATGGCGGCGGCAATGTCTTCGATGCGGCTGGCGCGAATCGCCAGTGTGCGCAGGCCATGGGAACGGCATACACGCATCAGGCCGGGCAAATCAATCACTCCCTGGCCAGCCGGCAGCTTGTCCAGCGCCAGCACCAGCGGGGCGTTGTTGAAGAAGTTCGGCGCCAGGGCGACCTTGGCGGCCAGTTGGCGGTCCAGGGCGTCGAGGTCATTGCGGGCCAGTTCCAGCACGGTAATGGCGAGCATGCTGCCTTTTAGCTGGAACACGGGATCTTGGTCTAGCGGTTCGGTTTGGCTCATGGTCGGCGAAAGCGGCTTGTCACGAAAAGTGTCGAGACTTATAACGAGAACACTCACCCGCCGCAAGCCGAGTCGAACCGTTGTAGAATGCGCGGCCCTTGTCTTTACCGGAATCTGTAATGGATCGCCCGCGTTTTCGAGCTGTATTTCTTCACCCGCGTTTTTGGCTGCTATGGCTGGGGCTCGGCCTGCTGTGGCTGGTCACTCAATTGCCGTATCGGGCGCTGTTGACCATTGGTCGCCTGCTGGGCGCGGGCATGTACCGCGTGGCAGGTGATCGTCGCCGCATCGCGGCGCGCAACCTAGAGCTGTGCTTCCCGGAAAAATCCGTCAAGGAACGCAAACGCCTGCTCAAGGAAAACTTCGCTTCCACCGGCATCGCCTTCTTTGAAATGGCCATGAGCTGGTGGTGGCCCAAGCCGCGCCTGGCGCGCCTGGCCCATGTCGAAGGGCTGGAGCACCTCACGCAGGCGCAGTTGGACGGCAAGGGCGTGATCCTCATGGCGCTGCACTTCACCACCCTGGAAATCGGCGCGGCGCTGCTGGGGCAGAAGCACACCATTGACGGCATGTACCGCGAACACGGCAACCCGCTGTTCGACTTTATCCAGCGCCGTGGCCGTGAACGCCACAACCTCGATTCCCTGGCCGTGGAGCGCGACGACGTGCGCGGCATGCTCAAGCTGCTGCGCGCCGGCCGGGCCATCTGGTACGCACCGGACCAGGACTACGGCGCCAAGCAAAGCATCTTCGTGCCGTTGTTCGGCATCCAGGCTGCTACCGTTACCGCTACCAGCAAATTCGCACGCCTGGGCAAGGCGCTGGTGGTGCCGTTTACCCAGGAGCGCCTGGCTGACGGCAGCGGTTACCGCCTAGTGATCCATCCGCCGCTGACCGACTTCCCGGGTGAAACCGACGAGATCGACTGCCTGCGCATCAACCAGTGGGTCGAAGCCTCGGTGCGCGAATGCCCCGAGCAATACCTGTGGACCCATCGCCGCTTCAAGAGTCGGCCGCCGGGTGAGCCCAAGCTGTACGAAAAGCGCCGTCGATAAGCCCAACCCTTTCTCACATGGATTGATGCAATGCGCCCAGCTGAACCGGTCACAGGCTTGATTCTTTCTGGCGGCGGGGCGCGAGCGGCGTATCAGGTGGGGGTGCTGGCGGCGATTGCCGAGTTGCTGCCTGCGGGGACAGCGAATCCTTTTCCGGTGATCGTCGGCACCTCGGCTGGTGCAATCAATGCGGTGAGCCTGGCCAGCGGCGCCAGTGATTTTTCGGCAGCCATCCAACGGCTGACCGCATTCTGGCAGGGCTTTCGCAGCCATCAGGTGCTGCGCAGTGACTGGCCGGGGGTGATGCGCCAGGCCAGTCGTTTCCTGATCCATAGCCTGTTGGGCCTGGGTAGCCAGGTGCCGGTGGCGTTGCTCGACAGCTCGCCGCTGCGCGACCTGTTGCAGGAACGCTTGAACTTGGACGGTATCGACGAGGCTATCCGCCGCAAGCACTTGCAGGCGGTGGCGGTGACGGCCTTTGGCTATGAGTCCGGGCAAGCGGTGACCTTCTATCAGGGCGGCGGCACCATCGATGCCTGGTTGCGTCATCGGCGCATTGGGGTACCGACCCAACTGACGGTAGAGCACCTGTTGGCAAGCTCCGCGATTCCGCTGTTGTTCGCTCCGATCAAACTTGACGAAGAGTACTTCGGCGATGGCGCCGTGCGGCAGTCAGCGCCCATCAGCCCGGCCTTGCACCTGGGGGCCAGCCGCGTATTGGTCGTCGGTGTGAGCGGCAACCCAAGGGGCAATGAAGCCTCGACGCAACGCACCTACACCGGCCAGCAACCGACCCTGGCGCAAATCGGCGGGCACATGCTCAACAGCACGTTCATTGACAGCCTGGAAAGCGATATCGAGCTGCTGGAGCGCTTGAATCAGTTCAGTCGGGTTGTCCCTGCCGATGCCGCGGTACAGGGCCTGGCGCCGGTGGATGTGCTGGTGATTGCGCCCAGCCAGCCCATCGATGAAATCGCCGCGCGACATCGCCAGGAATTGCCGGCGGCGTTGCGTGTGTTTTTGCGCGGGCCTGGGGCAACCAAGACCAGCGGGGCAGGGGTGTTGAGTTATCTGTTGTTCGAGGCGGGGTATTGCAGTGAGTTGATCGAACTGGGGCGCAAGGATGCGCTGGCCAAGCGCGAAGAAATCACTCGTTTCCTGGGCCTGACGCCGAACTGAATGTGGGAGCTGGCTTGCCTGCGATAGCGGTATGCCAGCCAACACTGTTGGCACAGACACATCGCGATCGCAGGCAAGCCAGCTCCCACAGGGAACCGCGGTCAACCTTTAGAAGTGGTATTTGACCAGGAAGCTTGCTGTGTCCTGGGTTGTCTTGAAGGCGCCGCTGTCTTCAATCCCGTACTTGTTCTTCCAGTAGTCGTATTCAAAACCCACATACAACTGCTTGTCGCCCCAATGCAGCGCCTTGCCCAGGTCGTATTTGACCTGCGGGTTGAAGTGCAGGTTGGCGTGATAAGTGCCGCGGGCGTTCTTGTCGTTATCCACCACCCAGTCCATGAAACCGTCGATCAGCACGTCGGAATTACCCACGGGAATGGTGTACGACCAGACCGGAGTGATCTGCCACACGCCGTCACCCGGGCGATTGCCTTCAGTCTGGCGCTGGTAGAAGTTCAGCTGGAAGTAGTCGAAACCGGGAATGTTCAAGTCGAATGCCGGACCCAGAAGGTAGGACTCGTTATCGCCCTCGCCGAACTCATAGGTGAAGGCCAGCAGCACGTCCTTGATCGGGCCGAACGACAGGTCCTTGTCCAGGATCTTGCCGAACGACAAACGCGGGCTGAACTCGCCGTAGTAAGTATTCGGGCCGACATTGCCGTCTTCCTTGCCGTTGTAAAAGATTCGGTCTAGGAAGAAGAAGTTGTCGCCGTACTTCCATGCGTCGGCATGTTCGAAGGTGACGGTTTGCTGGATCTGCGGGTTGACGGTAAAGCTCTTGCCCCACAGATAAGTCAGGCTGTTGTTTTGCCACTGCAACAAGTCACCGGCTACGGCCTGGCCACCGGCCAACAGTGATCCAGCCAGCATCAGGCCTTTGAACATAGGTTTCATTCGGTTGCTCCCGAGTTAAAATTTTATGGTTTTTCTTCTACGCAGGCGCTCTGGTGTGGCGCCTTTTGGTTCGCTGCAAAAATCGTCTGTTCGGTCAGCTTTGATGCTTTTAGCAAGAGCTGCGCCAAGGTGCTGAAAAAGCCAAAAAAATCCCCGTCGGCTGCAGCGGATGCAGTCGAATTCAGGGGACTTTTGTGCACTTTGGCAGCAAACATCAGGCCGGGATAAGTTGGCCTTGAGGTCAGCTTTTACATTCGCTGTTTTTTTTTGAGTCGATTCGAGCGGGCGCGGAGAATACTGGCTCCCAGGCCTGGGCTCAAGTGCGCTGTAACAGAGCGCGAGGGGCAAGAATGGGGCGCGGCGTGTGGCCGGCCCCATGTCAAGGTTGTGCATGTGGGGGTTCCCTGTTTGTTGTTATTTTTGTACTAACAAAGGAATCAATGCGTATGCGCGACTTCGGGGCGCTCAGCGCCGCCGAGGATGTTGAACAGGATGTTGAGCGACAGCGCGCTGAGGGTGGCCATGGCAATGCCACTGTGGGTAATCGGGCTCATCCACAACGGCAGCTGTGCGAAGAACTCGGGGCGTACCACGGGGATCAGGCCCATGCCGATGCTCACCGCCACCAGCAACTGGTTACGGCGGTCGGCGATGTCGGCTTCCTGCAAAATCTTGATCCCGGTTGCCGCCACCATCCCGAACATCGCAATCGCCGCGCCGCCGAGTACCGCAGGTGGAATTGAAGCCACCAGATAGGCCGCCTTGGGCAACAGGCTGAGCACGATCAAGAACGCGCCGGCCATGAGCGTGACCGAGCGGCAGCGCACGCCGGTCATCTGCACCAGGCCGATATTCTGCGCGAAGGAGGAGTGGGTAAAGGTGTTGAAGAAGCCGGCAAAGAACGATGCGCCGGCATCACACAATAGGCCTCGTCGCAGCATCTTCGGCGTGACCTCCTGGCCGGTGATCTTGCCCAGGGCGAGGAACATGCCGGTGGACTCGACAAAAATGATCACCACCACCAGGCACATCGACAGGATCGGCGCCAACTCGAACTTGGGCATACCAAAGTGCAACGGCGTCACCACCTGCACCCACGGCGCCTGGGCCAGGCCACTGAGGTCGACCATGCCGATCACACCACATAGCGCGTAACCCAGGCCCATGCCGATCAGTACCGAGATGTTCACCCAGAAGCCGCGCATGAAGCGGTTGATCAGCAAGATCGTGGCCAGTACCAGGGCGGCAATCGCCAGGTAGACCGGCGAGCCAAACGTGGCGGCGGCGCTGCCCCCGCCGGCCCAGTTCACCGCCACGGGAAACAGCGAAAGGCCGATGGCGGTGATCACCGTACCGGTCACCAGCGGCGGGAAAAAGCGCACCACCTTGGACATGAACGGTGCGATGAGCATGCCGAAGAACCCGGCGGCGATGGTCGCGCCGAAGATGCCCTGCAAACCGATGCCGGGCATGCCGGCCATGGCGACCATGCTGCCCACGGCGGCAAAACTGGCGCCCATCATCACCGGCATGCGGATGCCCATGGGGCCGATGCCGAACGACTGCACCATGGTGGCGATACCGGCCACCAGCAGGTCGGCGTTGATCAGAAAGGCGATTTCTTCACGGCTCAAGCCGGCGGCCTGGCCAATGATCAGGGGCACGGCGACAGCACCGCCGTACATCAGCAAGACGTGTTGCAGGCCTACCAGGATCAGTTGCAAGAGGGGCAGCCGCACCATGGCGGGCGCGGCAGGAGTCTGCGTTTCTAACTGGGACATGCAACACCTCGAATCTTTTTATTTTTGTGTTGTTTGGCATTCAATTGCCGGATGAAACTTAATCTTCAAACCATCACTGATCTCCCTTGTGGGAGCTGGCTTGCCTGCGATGGCGGTGTGTCAGTCACCGAAAATGTTGGTGATCTGCCGCTATCGCAGGCAAGCCAGCTCCCACATGGGAACGGTGTGAAACAGTCAGTTGGTACGGGCCCCCTGATTAATCCAGGTGCCGATCAAATCCCGTTCCTGCTGGGTCATCTGGGTAATGTTGCCCAGCGGCATGATCTGGCTGGCCACGGCCTGCGCTTGAATCCGCGCCGCCTGCTGCTGGATCTGTGCCGGTGTGTCGAACATCACCCCAGCCGGTGCCGTACTGAACAGCGGGCTGGTGGGCTTGGCCGAATGGCACACGGTGCAGCGTTGCTCGATCACGTGGTGCACCTGGCCGAAGTCCGTGGTGGCCTGGGCCGGTGCTGGTTCAGCGGCGGGTGCGGCAGGCGCGGCCGGTTTCAAGCCACCGCCCAGTGCGGTTTCTGGCAGGGGTTGGTACTCGATGGCAGCCGGTGCCTTGGCAATCGGTTCAGCCGGCTTGGGCCCGGTCACGTAGGCCAGGCTGATCATCGCCAAGGCGCCTACGGGCAAGGTCCACGCATACTTCTGGCTGTCATGCCGGGTGTTGAAGTAATGGCGCACCAACACTGCTGCCACCGCGATACCGGCCAGGATCAGCCAGTTGTATTGGCTGCCATAGGTGCTCGGGAAGTGGTTGCTGATCATGATGAACAGCACCGGCAAGGTGAAGTAGTTGTTGTGGCGTGAGCGCAGCAGACCTTTGGCCGGCAGCGCCGGGTCGGGCGTGCGATTCTCGGCGATGGCTGCCACCAGCGCGCGTTGGGCCGGCATGATGATACGGAACACGTTACCTACCATGATCGTGCCGATCACCGCACCCACGTGCAGGTAGGCACCGCGGCCGCTGAACACCTTGCTGAAGCCGTAAGCCGCCGCAATCAACAGCACGAACAGGATCAAGCCGAGCAGGGCAGGGCGTTTGCCCAGGGCCGAGTCGCAGAGGAAGGAGTAGATGAACCAGCCGGCGAACAGTGAACCGATGCCCAGCAACACGCCTTCGGTGCCGCTGAGGCTGCTGCCGGGGGCGAGCAGGTACAGCGTCGGGTTGAGGTAGAACACCACGCACAGCAGCGCGACGCCCGACATCCAGGTGAAATAGGCTTCCCATTTGAACCAGTGCAGGTTGTCCGGCATGGTCGGCGGGGCCAGTTTGTATTTTTCCAGGTGGTAGATACCGCCACCGTGGATCGCCCACAAGTCACCGGCCAGGCCGTTCTTGGGGTTGACGCGATTAAGGTTGTTTTCCAGCCAGACGAAGTAGAAAGAAGCGCCGATCCAGGCGACGCCAGTGATCATGTGAACCCAGCGCACGCTCAGGTTCAGCCATTCCAACAGATGTGCTTCCACAGTCTTTACCTCTCGCCTGTCACCCTTGTTGTCGGGTGATCAGACCTTCTCTTATTGGTGGGGGGCGAGGATCAAACGCTCATCCTCTTTGAAAAAATGCTCATCGCAGTTATTGCCTGTGCCACTGCGATCAACCACCAGGAAGTCATCCCGCTTTTCGATCGTCAGCACCGGGTGGTGCCAGACGCCGCGATGGTAATTAATGCCCTGCCTGCCGTTGGTGACGAAGGCGCGGACCAAGCCCGATACAGGTTCATCGCCAAGTGGCGCGACCACGATCAGAAAGGGGTTGCCGAGCAGCGGAATGAAAGCCTGGCTGCCCAGCGGGTGTCTCTCCAGCATGCACACGGTCAGCGGCATGTCCTGCGCGTCGGCGCGGAAGATGCTGATGATGGCGTGGTCTTCCGGCTTCGCGGTTTCGACCGTGGCCAGTTTGTGAAAGCGCATGGTCGACCCATTGTTGATCATGAAGTGATCGCTGCCATCGGTTTCGATAACGTCTCCGAAGGGGGCGAAGGCTTCTTTGGTCAGGGGTTCGATCATCAGTGTGCGCATGGCTGTCTTCTTGTCTTGTCTTTAGATCGTTCCCACGCTCTGCGTGGGAACGCTGCCCTGGACGCTCTGCGTCCGCTGTGTGACGCGGAGCGTCACGGGGTGCATCCCCACGCAGAGCGTGGGGACGATCGGGTGTTATTTGGCGATCTTGCCCAGGACGCGCAGGCGACTCACACCACCATCCGGGAACACGTTCAAGCGGATGTGGGTAATCGGCCCCAGCGCCTTGATCTGCTCGGCGAAGGTGTGTTCGGCGTGCATTTCCAGCTTCTGCGCCGGCAGCAGTTCGCGCCAGAACAGCGACTGGGTTTCGATCTGGCTGTCGGTGCCGCCTTTCACGAAGGCGCCCTGGATCGAGCAGGTGTCCGGGTAGTTGCCCTTGAAGTGCAGGGTGTCGACCACGATTTTCTCGATCTCGCCCGGGTGGCCCAGGGCGACGATCACCCAGTCATTGCCTGGCGTGCGACGACGTGCGGTTTCCCAGCCATCGCCCATGTTGATGCCGCGGCCCGGGTTGAGGATGTTGCTCATGCGGCCGAAGTGTTCGTCGGAACAGGCCAGGGCACGACCGCCATTGAGCGCGGCAGCCAGGTCGACCTGTTCGTTGTCGCCCACCGAAGACCAGTCGCGGAACGGCACGCCGTACACACGCAGACGGGCCACGCCGCCATCCGGGTAGATGTTGAAGCGCAGGTGGCTGAACGCCTGGTCGTTGTTGATCTCGTGGTAGTGGTGGCTGTTGCCTTGCAGCTCGACGGCTGACAGCACTTCCACCCACTGGGTGTTGGCATCCGGCTCGCCCGAGGCCAGGAAGCAGGCTTCCAGGGAAGCCGACGGCGGGAAGTTGCCGGTGAAGAATGAAGTGTCGATGTCCACGCCTTTGATCGAACCCGGCACGCCCAGGCGGATTACCGCACTGTCGTAGCCTTCGAAGCGCTTGCGGCGTGACTCCCAGCCGTCCATCCACTTGCCGTTGTCATCGAAAACGCCCTCCTTCCACACGGCCGGGGTCGGCTGGAACAGGCGGTTGGCGTCAGCGAACCAGTCATCGGTCACCGAGATGATCTTGGTGCCCAGGCGGGCGTCGGCCAGGTTGACGAACTTTTCGAAAGGTACGGCGTAAGCTTTCATTCTTCTTGTCTGCCTTAGATAGAGTGGCTGGGGATGGACTGCTAGAGGGTCAGTAAGCGGAACAACGCGATCTTGTTGATCTCGTCCAGCGCGCACTTGAACTCGGTGTCTGCCGAGTTGTGGATGCGCGTTTCGAACGCGGCGAGGATCTGATGCCGGTTGCTGCCTTTTACCGCCATGATGAAGGGAAACTTGAACTTGGCTTTGTAGGCCTCATTCAGCTCGGTGAAGCGAGAAAACTCTTCGGCCGTGCATTGGTGAATACCCGCGCCCGCTTGTTCATCGGTGCTGGCTTGGGTCAGTTGGCCCTGGACGGCAGCTTTTCCGGCCAGGTCCGGGTGAGCATTGATCAGCGCCAGTTGCGAGGCGTGATCAGCACTCAACAGGATATCGCTCATGCGCTGGTGCAGGGTTTCGATCTGGTCGATCGACGCGTCCTGGCCCAGGTCGAAGGCCTTTTCGGCCACCCATGGCGAGTGTTCATAGATATCGGCAAAGGCCTGGACGAAGGCGTCGCGGCTCAAGGTCGAAGGTTTCAGGGTCTGGAACGCAGTCATTTCGCCGCTCCCGGGAAAGGGTGGGTTTGGTGCCAGTGACGGGCGATGTCCACGCGGCGGGTGAACCACACCTGATCATGGCCTTTGACATATTCAATGAAGCGCTTGAGCGAGGCCAGGCGTGCCGGGCGACCGATCAGGCGGCAATGCAGGCCGATCGATAGCATCTTCGGCGCTTCGGCGCCTTCTGCGTACAGCACGTCGAAGGCATCCTTGAGGTACTCGAAAAAGTCATCGCCCTTGTTGAAACCCTGCACCTGGGTGAAGCGCATGTCGTTGGTGTCCAGGGTGTAGGGGATCACCAGGTGCGGCTTGCCGTTCGGGGTGTTGGGTTCCCAGTAGGGGAGGTCGTCGTCGTAGGTGTCGCAGTCGTACAGGAAGCCGCCTTCCTCCATCACCAGGCGACGGGTGTTGGGGCCGGTGCGGCCGGTGTACCAGCCCAATGGGCGTTCACCGGTAAGTTCGGTGAGGATGCGGATGGCTTCGAGCATGTGCTCGCGCTCCTGGGCCTCGTCCATGTACTGGTAGTCGATCCAGCGGTAGCCGTGGCTGCAAATCTCGTGGCCGGCGGCGACCATGGCGCGGATCACATCCGGATGCCGCTGGGCGGCCATGGCCACGGCGAAGATGGTCAGCGGGATGTCGAATTCTTTGAACAACTTGAGGATGCGCCACACACCGGCACGGCTGCCGTACTCGTACAGCGACTCCATGCTCATGTTGCGCTCGCCTTGCAGCGGTTGCGCCGAGACCATTTCCGAGAGGAAGGCTTCGGACTCTTTGTCACCGTGCAAAATGTTGCGCTCGCCGCCTTCTTCGTAGTTGAGTACGAACGACAGCGCAATGCGTGCCTTGCCCGGCCAGTGGGGGTGAGGAGGGTTACTGCCGTAACCGATCAGGTCGCGTGGGTAGTCAGCGCTCACTGCAGTCTTCCTTCTTGTTCGTGGTAGCAGGTGTGTGTGGCGTCCGGGCAGTGGAATGACTGAGTGGCGTCACAGCGATGAGTGATTGTATACAACTTATTGCAAACTTTGTAAGCCCGCATTTCTGCATTTTTTCTGAACGGGCTCTCTACGGGTCTCTGCAAGAAACTTGCCTGAGTGGTCAGGTTAAGATCAAAAAGCCCACTGTAGGAGCGAGCTTGCTCGCGAATAACCTGAGGGCGCCACTTTTCATCCTGGGAGCCCGCGTTATCGTTGGCGTTTTTCGCGAGCAAGCTCGCTCCTACAGGGGATTGAAGCGCTGTGAAATTTATTGTGTACAATTTTCTTTGAAAATGTCTTAATCAGCCATCGCCGGCTTTTTCACAGCCCTGAAAGAGTGCGGGTTTCTCTATGACTGACTTCGGGAGGCGCATAAAAGCCATGGGACGTTTGACCACACACGTTTTGGACGCCGCGCACGGTTGCCCCGGCAGCGCAATCAAGGTCGAGCTGTACCGCGTCGAAGGTGCGCAGCTTGAGCTGGTCGCTACCGCCACCACCAACAGCGACGGCCGCTGCGATGCGCCGCTGTTGCAAGGCGACGATTACCGCAGCGGTGTCTACCAGCTGCAATTCAACGCCGGCGATTACTACCGCGCCCGTGGCGTGCAGCTGCCGGAGCCGGCTTTCCTGGATGTAGTGGTACTACGCTTTGGCATCAGCGCCGAGCAAGAGCATTACCATGTACCCCTGTTGATTTCGCCTTACAGCTATTCCACCTATCGCGGTAGCTGAGTCGTCACCTCGCTTCATACCCCCAAATGCTCTTCGTTGGTTTCGCCCGCGCACACTGCGGGCTTTTTTTCGCCCGTGGTGTGTTCAATTATCTAACGCCTTTTGAGCCGCGACGCTGCCTAGGCTGGTGTTTGTCCTTCCATCAAGAAGAAAGCACCATGACTTCAGCCATCGGCAACATCTATTCAGATGATCCGGATATCACTGCCGAACGCGTGCAGCAGATGCGCGATCAACTGACTCGGCGCATCAACACTCATCCCCAGCCCGGCCGCCTGATCAACCAGCTCGCGGAGGCCGACCGGCGGTGTTTCCAGTCGACCAGAGTGCTCGCCCGCTTGATAGGTCATGCGCCCCGGGTTCTGGGAGTGATTCGTGCCGCGCTGCGCAAGGAATTTGAAATTGACCCCGACAGCCTGCTGTTTACCCAGGCGGCATTGCCGGGGGCGGCCGCCAAAGTTGACAGTTTGACCGACCGGGCGCTGCTGTCGCTGGCATTGCCTTCGGTACCGGACAACCTCAATCAATTCACCTCCTTGAGTGTCAAGGGCGATCCAAACCGTCGGCTGCCGTATACGCCTTTGCAGGTGTTGCGACGCATGATCGCGATGAACCTGCTGGAGCGGCTGCCTCAAGCGGTAACGGAATATTGGCAGGCCTTGGCGCATGGATCGTGGCACACACGTCAGGAACGCTGGGCTGAATCATACGCCGCAGCTTTTGCCGAGCAGGCTTTCATGGCACGGCAACTGGATGAGATTTCCATTGCGGGAATGACCCTGGTCCAGCAATTGGTGGATGCCCCCGACACCGAGGCGCGCCAGCGCGCCGGGGGCAGTTGGGCCAGCGTGCGGGTAAGCCAATTGATGTGGCCAGGCTTGCCTGCAGTCGCGATTCCCGGGGCACTGCATATTTATCGAGACGGCGACCCCGAGGGTGCGCCGCATGTGATTTACCTGCCGGGCGTGGCCCGCCATTTTTACGAGTACCCGTCGTTCTTCTCGCTTCAATGCGGCCTGTTGGCGTTGACCAGTCAGACGCTGTTCGATGAACTCTGGCAATGCTTGCCACTAAAGCGTCGTCACCAATTATGCCGACCCGATCACCTGAGCCCAGCCTCCGTTGTCGTGCGTGGCGCGGCGGTGACGGAGGATGCGTTGGCTCTGAGCGCCCGGGCGTTGCTGGATGGCCAGTGGGCGAATGAGTTGGCCTGCGCGCTGGCGATCAATCACGCGCATGTGTTCGCTGCAAGCAGGCCGCGGCCTGAAACGTTGTCGGCCACGGCCTTTCTCCGTTCGATCGAGCAAGCTCGCAAACGGCTGGCAGGCAGCGCCCGGCTGCACAACGTGTGCGACCAATTACTTATCTGGGACCGGCAGCGACGGGAGCCAGAAATCCTGTTTGCCAGTGCGATGCCCGAGCTGGCCCGGCTTACGGCAGAGCAACAGGTCAAACGCTATGAAAAAGGCCTGGTTGCGTTGCTTAACCAGGATGATCCGAGTGCGCAGAGCGCGGCGTTTGAGCAGGTGTTGGCGCTCGAGCGTCAGCGCAAGGAGCACACGCAGGTGTTGAGCGCACAGATCAAGGATGCGCAGCATCAACTGTTCGATTTGCCGTTCTGGCTTGCGCGCCCTGGGGGAGGGCGCAGGCGTGCTGCGCTGTTTTTGAGCGCCCAGGTCGAAGCATTGCGCTGTGAGGTTGAGTTGCAACACCAGCTCAAGCTCATATCCACGGCGCATCGTGACGTGATTAGCGAAGTGCTGGACCAGCCTGCAGCGCGCAAACGCCCTGGCAGTCAAACCCAGGTGCTGTCGGTCTCGGTGGGCAGCGCGCCGGATGCCTTCTATCCGCTGCATAACCTGTGGGTGGTGACGCGAGTGACCGCGCTGAAAAAACCGGCAGGCGCAATTCCGGTGGTGCTGTATGCGTTTGGAGATTATGGCGGGCTTATGGCTTTTTCCGGCCTGGAGGCGCTGACGCAGGGGCTCAAAGCGACACTGGGCAGCAGTGACTATTCCAGGTTATGGGGTTGTGTCGAACGGGATAAGCTCCACGACTTGCGCGCCCATGCGGTGCGCAACACGCTGGCTGTGCGTTACGAGCCTGTCTACATCAGCCCCACGGGTCTCTCGCTGAAAAACCTGGTGATGTACTACGCAGGGTTGAGCAAACGCATCGGTGGCATGACGGGGCTTTTCGGCGAGGTGAAGGATGCGATGGTCAGCCGCTTGTTGTGGGTGGTCGAGCTGCACCAACATCTGGCGTTTCCTCCCAACCATGCTTTGAGCCAGGCGTTGGCCAATGTGGACGTGCTGCGTAAAGTTGCGCTTGAGATGAAAAGTTCCCCAGCGTGGCTGGCCAGCGCAACGCCTACCCAAGTCAAACAATTCCAACGCCTCAAGCGCAGGTGCCTGGGCAGTGCCGCTGCCGCTGAAAGCGGGCTCGTGCAGATCCTGCCTGACCTGGACACCTTCGCCCGCAGTGCGTTGATCGCTCGTTTGACTGAAGACGGTTTTTACCCGGAACTGGACATCGACAAGCCGTTGATCGACTTGCCGGATGACACCTACAGCAGTTTTTGTGGCCACGAAAGTCGCTGCACGCCGGGCGATCGCAAAGTCATCGTGACACCCAGCCTCAAACGCCACACGTTCAGCATGCTGCAACTGGCGTTGCATAACCTTGACTCGCAAGCACCCTGGACACGCCCGCGATTGACACGCGGCCGCTATCTGCAACCGCAGTGGCGCCAGCGACTGAACGCCGATTATCTGATCAACACCGTGTCTTCGCTGGATATCGGCGGTAATTACGCGATACGGGCCCACCGTGCATTTTACCCTGCGGGGGCGAGCGGTCAGAGGGAAGAACGTATCCCTGTGCTGATAAATCGCACGTTGCGGGACTGCGCGCAGATGCAGCTTTTTTCAGCGGCCGCCCAGGGTTTGAGCGCCCAGGCGCAGAGCCTGTTCAAGGTTGCAATGGCAGCCCGCACGGCTGAAGACCTGTTAAAGAACGGGCATCGGCTGACGCTCAGTGTGGTTCATTTGGTAGGACACACGATGCTGCATGATCGTTACATCGCAGGCATTGTGGTGATGGCGGACCAGGCCAGCGGACGCTGCGTGGTTTACTGGCCGGCCGCGCCCCAAGCCTTGGTCATCAGCGAATACACCAGTGTGGGAGTAGCCCTGGCGGCGCTCAATCGTATGGCTGCAGAGCCCGATTACGTTAAGGTTCTGGCGCGACAGGTTGCACCGGGTTGGGCATTCGAGGCCATCGCCCATAACGTCGATGCAACAAACAAGACCAGCTCGATTTATGACGTGGACCCTATCCTCGCCGGTTTTTCATTCTTCGAAGGTGTGTGGAGGAGCTATGAGTTTTTCCGCTCATTCAAAATCACGCACCTTGAGCCTACGCCAGCGGTCAATGAAATCGAAGAGCTGATCCACGAGCAGATTGCCAGTGCACCGTCGAACTGGTTGGCGGTGGCGCCCACCACCTACCGTGACGCCAGGGCACTGCTGTACGCGGCCAGCTCGCTGGAGCTGCAAGGGCGGGTTCAAGCCGTCAGTAACTCCAGCTGGATGTTGGCGACTTATCGGGTTCAACGTCTTGAAGAGCAGAGCGAGGCCACCCGGCGCGGGTTGCTGGGTATTTTGATTCCGTTATTCGGTAAGGCTAACGACTTCCATGATTTGCTGTTGGCTGCCCGACGCTATCATCGCTTTGGCGACCCTAACGATGCCGTGGATGTGGCGTTCATGACCCTGTTTCTGGCGGTCGAACTGGCGACAGACTTTGCGCCTGTTCCCAAAGTGAAGGGCGGTAAGGTCATAGGTATGCGTTCGCCGATGAAGGTTCTGAGTCGTATCCGTCGCTTGCCGATGGCAATACGTAGTCATTTGCCCAGCGCGTCTTCGTCGCTGGTGACGCAATCGAAGCTCTTGGAGCGTTTCAGAATCAAGGGTAAGCCCGAGGGCGCCGTAGCGTTGAAAGGGCCGGGCAGGCAAGGCGTGCATGTCAAGAACGGCGAGCAGTTCATAGCGGACGATACGCACCATTACCCGGTTTACCAGCGCGAAAGCGAAGAGGTATTTCGCCTGCGAAATAGCCGGGAACCGGGGCTGGATGAGTTGGTCATCAACATTCAAGAGCCTAAAGAGTGGTTGTTGGGCATGAATGCGCCACAACCTGGGCCCAGCTCCGGGGTGCATAACCCATGGCCCGTTTCCCCATTGCCGGATTGGCAACCCCCTCGTACGCGCACGGCTACCGAGAACCGGATTGTGCAGTCACGTACAACGGATACTCAGTGGCTGAGTTGGCGTGTTCAAGTCCAACCCAGTCAAATTGTGGACTTTCCGGCGGCTGGCGTGTTTGAGGTAGGCGTGGGTCCCAGAGGTTCTGAGCTCAATGCCAGGTTTTTACGCGTGGCGCCTCCTTATACCGCCATCCAGGATCCGAACAGCGGTTTCTACCGGATGCTCCCGCAGGGTGATCGTGCACCGTTGAACGGCCTGGTGTTTATCACCCGAAATGAGCCACCGGGGCGATCCGCGCTAACCGATATCATGCGCTGGACAAGCACTGATATTCGCGACCAGCCTATTCCCGTATCACGCCTGCCTTCAGGCGGGTGGCAAAATCATCCGGCACTGTTCGACAGGCCGTTGAGGCAGTATGTGACCATGGCCTTTCCCACCCTGACGAATGACGCTCGAACGTTTGCCGTCATAAGGTTGGTTGAATTGTCAGGTCCTTCCCGGGCTGCCACGGCAAGCCATTTGCTCGACATCCGCGCGACGCTGGACGAATGGCTACCCGCGCCTCCTGCGAGGAGCGGTCAAACGGATGATTTACTGCGGATGTTGCGACCTAATGAACGGCGCAGCGAATATCTATACATCGGTTTTGAAGGCAAGGCGCCCGGCTTCACGCGTGTAGACTTCATACCGCCTCATCCGTTAGACCCGAGCCTGCAATATGCTGTCACACCGGTCAGGACGCAGAGGCTTGAAGCAGAGCGCGCCGCCGTCAGAACCGTGTTGGAGCAGCAGGGTTACCGCATTGTGGACTTGTCTGTGCGACGCCCAGGGTTACCTCTTGGAGAAAACAGTATTGAATCAGTCGTGACTCATCCCCGTTCGAGCACAATTTACTACGTGGCCTACCAATGGTTTGAGACAGGGCGAATTAGCGTGAGAACGAAGCTTTCGGACAAGTGGGTTCGGGTAGCCATCAACTCCCACCCTGACTCTGCTTTATTAAGGGCGGTTGACAACGCGATGCAAGAACAACGCTTGGTGCGGATTGTGGCCGGTATCCAGTGGCCCACAAAGGGACAGCTGGCCCCCACTGTTTATTTCGTCAAATTGAACCCTTAGCGTTGATGAGAGCCATTGCACCGGCGCCGCCAAACAGCGCAGCGCTGGTGCGGTTGAACCAGCTCTGGCCCGAACCGCTGCGCAAATACCGCGCGGCGCCATGGGCGCCCAAGCCGTAAGCCAACTTGCACAACAGGTCGAGCACCGTCCAGGTGGCGATCATGATCAACAATTGCGGTAAAAACGCCTGCTCGGCGCTGAGAAACTGCGGCAGGAAGGCCGCAAAAAACAGGATGTCCTTGGGGTTGCTGGCCCCCAGTACGAAGGCCCGGCCAAACAACGCACCAAAGCGCGGCACAGCCGGGGACGTTGGCACTTCGGCGCCTGCGCTCGGCAGCCGCGATTGCTGCCAGCTTTGCCAGGCGAGGTAGAACAGGTACAGCGCGCCGACGATCTTCAGTGCGCTGAACAATTGCTCGGATGCCAGCAACAGCGCGCCGAGGCCAAGTGCCGAGGCGCTCAGCAGACAGATCGAAGCAAATACGCCGCCCAGAAACGCCGGGTAAGAGCGGCGCAGACCGAAGTTGAGGCTGTTGCTGATCATCAGCAATGACAGCGGGCCGGGGATCAGGATCACCACCAGCGCAGCGCCGCTGAACAACAGCCAGGTATCCAGGTTCATCTACAGTTCTCCCTTACGTGCAAAAGCCCCACCCGAAGGTGAGGCGGTTTTTCAGCCCTTCCTGAACTACAGAAAGATGAACTTGGCGATAAAGATCGCGCACAGCACCCACAGGCTGATGGAAATCTCACGGTACTTGCCGGTGCCGGCCTTCAACGCCACATAGGTGATAAAGCCCAGGGCGATTCCGTCGGCGACCGAAAATGTCAACGGCATCATGATCGCGGTCACGATAGCCGGAATGCTGTCGGTGGCTTCATCCCAATTGATATGGGCCATGCTCGCCATCATCAGCATTGCCACGTAAATCAATGCGCCCGCCGTGGCATAGGCGGGAATCATGCCGGCCAGCGGCGCGAAAAACATCGCCGCCACAAACAGCATGCCTACGGTCACGGCAGTCAAACCGGTGCGGCCGCCGGCAGCTACACCGGCAGCGCTTTCCACATAGCTGGTCACGGGCGGCACGCCAACCATGGCGCCGAACACGCTGGAAGCACTGTCGGCCTTTAACGCACGAGACAGGTTGTCGATCTTGCCGTCTGCCTTGACTAGCCCGGCGCGTTGGGCAACGCCCATCAGTGTACCGGCAGTGTCGAACATGTGTACAAAAAGAAAGGCAAATACCACGCTTATCATGCTCACATTGAACACACCCATCACGTCCATGGCCATCCAGGTCGGTGCCAGGCTCGGTGGGGTAGAGAGAATGCCGTTGTAATGCACCAGGCCCAGGCCCCAGCCCGCCAGGGTCACGGCGATGATGCTGATCAGGATCGCGCCGAATACGCGGTGGTAACTCAGGATGGCGATCAGCAGGAAGCACACCGCCGCCAGCAGTGGGGCGGGTTCATGCAGGGAGCCGAGCTTGATCAGGGTGGCCGGGCTGTCGACAATGATGCCGGCGGTTTTCAGGCCGATCACCCCCAGGAACAGGCCCACGCCCGCGCCCATGGCATGACGCAGGCTGACCGGGATACTGTTGAGCAACCATTCGCGGATACGCGACAGCGTCAGGATCATGAACAGCACACCCGAGACAAATACCGCACCGAGGGCGGTTTCCCAGGTGTAACCCATGGTGCCGACCACGGTGTAGGTGAAAAACGCGTTCAAGCCCATGCCCGGCGCCAGTCCCACTGGCCAGTTGGCGTACAGGCCCATCAACAGGCAGCCCAGCGCGGCGGCGATGCAGGTGGCGACGAAAGCCGCGCCGTGATCGATACCGGCATCGGCCATGATGTTGGGGTTGACGAAAATGATGTAGGCCATGGTGATAAAGGTGGTGAGGCCGGCGATCAGCTCGGTCTTCACTGTGGTGCCATGCAAGCGCAGTTTGAACAGGCGCTCCAGCCAACCGCCTCGGGGCGCGGCCAGATCCAACGTAGGGGCTTCGGTTTTACGGCTATCCACAGCGAGTACTCCTCAATCGTTTTATTGTTATTTCCAGCGCCGGTTACATGAGTGGGCAACCGCGCTTTGAGGTACTGGCGGGCTTTGTTGACCAAAAGGTCAGGAACTCGCACGAAGCGAATTATGCTTTTGTATACAAATAAAGCAAATAATGTTTTCGATTATCTCGGCGAAAAGGGATGAAAGGCCCAGGCCAAGGGATTTATTCTGCACGACGCCTTGAAACAAGCCTTCGATACCCGCACCTTGTGGGCGCAAGCATTCGGTCAGCGCGGCGAAAAAGGGGAGCCCCATGTACAAGGTTTATGGCGATTACAAGTCGGGCAATTGCTACAAGGTCAAATTGATGCTCAATCTGTTGGGCATCCCGTATGAATGGATCGATATCGATATCCTCAAGGGTGATACCCAGACCCCGGCGTTCCTGGCCAAGAACCCCAATGGCAAGGTCCCGGTATTGGAGCTCGAAGATGGCACCTGCCTGTGGGAGTCCAACGCGATCCTCAACTTCCTCGCCGATGGCAGCGAATTCCTGCCGACCGAACCGCGCCTGCGCACGCAAGTCCTGCAGTGGCAATTCTTCGAGCAATACAGCCACGAGCCCTACATTGCGGTGGCGCGGTTCATTCAGTTTTACCTGAACATGCCCGAGGATCGGCTGGAAGAATACAAGACCACCCACAAAGGCGGTTACAAGGCCTTGAGGGTGATGGAGCGTCAGCTTCAAGCCACGCCTTATTTAGTGGGCGAGCAGTTTTCCATTGCCGATATTGCGTTGTATGCCTACACCCATGTGGCCCATGAAGGCGGCTTTGACCTTGCGCCGTATACGGCGGTGCAGGCGTGGTTGCAGCGCGTGGCCAGTCATCCCAAGTACGTGGCGATGCTCGACTGATTCCCTCGGTCCAATGTGGGAGCTGGCTTGCCTGCGATAGCGTCACCCTGGTGCCCCGGCTAAACCGAGGTGTCTGCATCGCAGGCAAGCCTGCTCCCACATTCAGCGCGGCGGCGTGTCAGGCAGTGCTTTGTTGAGCAGTTCAAAGCAGCGCTGCGCCGCCGGGCTCAAGCCCATCCCGCTACGGCTGATCAACCCGATCTCCCGATTCACCCCGGGATGATCGATGCTGATCCGCTTCAACCCTTCCAGGCTATCGGCCGCTGACTCCGGCAACACACTGATGCCCAGGCCCTGGCGCACCAAGGCCAATACGGTCGACATGTAGTTGGCCTCCATGCCGGCGTTCAGCGTCAACCGTGTCTCATCGAACAGCGTGTCCACTTGCTCGCGCACACTGCTGTCGCGCCCGGTCAGGATGATCGGCTGGTCCGCCAATTGTTCCAGCGTCAGTTGGCGATGGCGGGCGAGCGCATGGCCTGACGGCACAAATGCGCACAAACGATCATTAAGCACGGGCACGAAGTCCAGGCCGTGGCTCAGGCGGGCGCGCACGCCGATGCCGAAATCCACTTCGCCGTTGCGGACCTTTGCGTGAATGCGCTGGGCCACCAGGTCATGCAGGCGCACTTCGATGCCGGCGAAGCGTTCGCGAAACAGGCGCAAGGCCGGGGGCAGAGCGCCTGCGCAGACTGAGGGCAAGGCGGCAATGGTCACCACGCCGCGGCGCAAGGCGGCGAGGTCGCGGGAGCCAGTGACGATGTTGTCCAGGTCCAGCAGCAGTTTTTCCATGGGCCCGCGCGCCTCCTGGCCCGCAGCGGTAATGCTCACGTGGCGCGGGCTGCGGTCGAGCAGCGCGACGCCGAGCCAATCTTCCAGTTGTTGCACCTGCACGGTGAGGGCCGACGGCGAAAGGTGTAACTCGTTGGCCGCTTTGGTGAAACTGCCAGTGCGGGCCACCGCGAGGAACGCCTGGATGTGCTGGATCGAGTTTTTCATTTTGTTTTTCCGAACGTGCTAGGCCGAATATTCCAATTTACAAAGACTAACCCGCTTCCAATACTTCAGGGAAAACAATAACCGGCCAACCAGGCCGCCCTGGAGTAACCCATGCTCGCAACCCTGGGTGTCATCACCATCCTGTGCCTGCTCGCTGCCGTCATGAGCAAGCGCCTCTCGCCACTGGTGGCTTTGATCGCCTTGCCGATCATCGCTGCGCTGATCGGCGGCTTCGGCCTGCAAACCAGTGCCTTCATCATTACCGGTATCAAGAACGTCGCCCCTGTGGTCGGCATGTTTGTGTTCGCGATCCTGTTTTTCGGGATCATGACCGACGCGGGCATGCTCGATCCCATCATTGATCGCATCCTGCGCACGGTCGGCACGCGTCCTACACGGATTGTGGTGGGGACCGCGACCCTGGCGTTGCTGGTGCACCTGGACGGCTCTGGCGCGGTGACCTTTCTGGTGACGGTGCCGGCGATGCTGCCGCTGTATACGCGGCTGGGCATTGATAAACGCATCCTCGCCTGCGTGTGTGCGATGGCCGCCGGCGTCAACTTCCTGCCCTGGACCGGCCCGGTGCTGCGTTCGTCGGCGGCGCTGCATGTGCCAGTGGCCGACCTGTTCCAGCCACTGATCCCGGTGCAGATCGTCGGGTTGATCTTTGTCTTCGCCTGCGCCTGGTGGCTGGGCCATCGCGAAGAAAAACGCCTGGGCCTGGGCGCCGGTTCCAGCGTGGAGGCGGTGCCGCAACGAGTGCTCAGCGATGACGACATCAAGCTGCGCCGTCCACGGTTGTTCTGGGTCAACCTGGTGCTGACCGTGCTGGTGATGGTGGTGATGATCGCCGGCTGGGTCGACCCGGTGGTGATGTTCATGCTCGGCACCGTGGTTGCGTTGTGCATCAACTATCCCAACGTGGACGTCCAGCGTGCGCGCATTGACGCTCATGCGAAAACCGCCCTGACCATGGCCAGTATCCTGCTCGCGGCCGGGGTATTTACCGGCATCATGCAAGGCACCGGCATGCTCAAGGCCATCGCCGAAGTGGCGGTGGCGCAGATTCCGGCGGGCCACGGCAAGTTGATCCCGGCCGTCGTGGGCTTTTTGTCCATGCCCCTGAGCATGTTGTTTGACCCCGATTCCTACTATTTCGGCGTGATGCCGGTGATCGCCGAAGTCGGCAAAGCCCTGGGCGTCGACCCGCTTCAGGTGGCCCAGGCTTCGCTGCTGGGCGTGCACACCACCGGCTTCCCGGTCAGCCCGCTGACCCCTGCGACCTTCCTGCTGGTGGGCCTGTGCAAGATCGAACTGGCCGATCACCAGCGCTTCACCATTCCTTTCCTGTTTGCCGCCTCGGTGTTGATGACCCTGACGGCGTTGCTCCTGGGAGTGATTTGACATGAACACCTTGCGCATCGGCTCCGGCGCCGGCTACTCCGGCGACCGTATAGAACCCGCCGTGGAACTGGCCAAACACGGCGACCTGGATTACCTGGTCTTCGAATGCCTGGCCGAACGCACCATCGCCCTGGCGCAACAGGCGCGTATCAGCGACCCGCAAGGCGGTTATGACCCGCTGCTGGCTGAGCGCATGCGCCGTGTCTTGCCCTTTGTGGGGCAGGGGACGGGGCGTCGACGCCTGCGCGTGATCACCAACATGGGCGCGGCCAACCCGCTGGCGGCGGTCAGTGAAGTACGGCGCATTGCTGGCGAGCTGGGCCTGGGCCTCAAGGTTGTGGCGGTGGTCGGGGATGACGTGCGGCATACCTTGTCTGCCGAGCAGTTGCTGGATAACGGCCAGACCGTAGGCGCATTGGGTGAGCGGCTGATTTCTGCCAATGCCTACCTGGGCGTGGAGGGCATTGTTCAAGCGTTGCGCGCCGACGCCGATGTGGTGATCACCGGGCGCGTGGCCGACCCTTCGCTGTTCCTGGCGCCGCAGATGTTCGAGTTCGGCTGGGCCTTCGATGATTGGCCGCGACTGGGCCGGGGCACGCTGGTGGGGCATTTGCTTGAGTGCGCGGGGCAGGTCAGTGGCGGTTATTTCGCCGATCCAGGCTTCAAGGATGTGGAGGATCTGGCGCGCCTGGGCTTTCCCCTGGCCGAGATCGACGCCGACGGCAACGCAGTGATCACCAAGGTGGCAGGCTCGGGTGGGCGGGTCAGCCGCGCGACCTGCGTCGAACAACTGATTTATGAAGTTCACGACCCGGCAGCTTATTTGACCCCGGATGTGACGGCCGACTTTTCCCTGGTGGGGTTTGTCGAGGAGGGCGTGGACCGGGTGCGTGCCCAGGGAGCCAGTGGGCGTGCCCGGCCTGATCAACTCAAGGTCAGCGTCGGTTATCTGGACGGTTGGATTGGTGAAGGGCAGATGTCCTACGGTGGTCCCGGCGCTGTCGCGCGGGCCGAGTTGGCGCGGGAAGTGGTGCTCAAGCGTCTCGCGTTGATCGGCGTAAAGATGCAGGACCTGCGTGCCGAGTTGATCGGCATGGATTCATTGCACGGCCCTCGCAGCAGCGTCGAGCCTTGGGAAGTGCGCCTGCGGGTTGCCGCCCGGTGTGACGAGCGCAGCGACGCCGTGCGGGTCGGCAATGAAGTGGAGACCCTCTACACCAACGGCCCGGCCGGCGGCGGTGGGGCGAGCAAGAGCGTGCGTCAGGTGGTGGCGGTGGCGTCGTTGCTGTTGCCCCGTGAAGCGGTCAAACCGAGGATCGAAGAATGAAACTGCACAGGCTGGCCCATTCCCGCACCGGGGATAAGGGCGACACGTCGAACATCTCGATCATTGCCTATCGCGCCGAGGATTATCCGTTACTGTGTGAACAGCTGACGGCTGAGCGCGTGGCCGAGTTCTTTGCCGATTTACGCGATCCCGATGCGGCACCGGTTCAGCGCCATGAGTTGCCGAACGTGCAGGCGCTGAACTTTGTCCTGCCGGGAATCCTGCGCGGCGGCGTAACCCGCTCGCTGGCCCTGGACGCCCACGGCAAGTGCCTGGGTTCGGCATTGCTGGATCTCGACCTGACAATACCCACCTGATTTCTGTAGGAGCGAGCTTGCTCGCGAAGAACTCACAGGCACCGCGTTTATTCAGGCAGCCCCCGTTATCGTTGACGTTTTTTGCGAGCAAGCTCGCTCCTACATTGATCGCCGCGTACTTCAGATCGCAGCGAAGCGCTTGTCCAGGTAGTCAATGATCACCTTGGAGTCATACATCCAGGTGGTCTGGCCGTTCTCTTCGATGCGCAGGCACGGCACTTTGATCTTGCCGCCTTGCTCCAGCAGGGTCTGGCGGTCCTGCTCGTTGTTCTTCGCGTCCTTGAGCGCCACCGGCACATTCAGGCGGTGCAGGGTGCGACGGGTCTTCACGCAGAACGGGCAGGCGTGGAACTGATACAGGGTCAGGTCCTTGGCCGCAGCATTGACCTTGGCCTGTTGTTCGGCAGGGCGTTGCTTTTTGCGTGGGCGGGTAAGCAAGTCGCCCGCGATGATGACGTGGCCGAGGCCCACTCGAAGTGCTTTGACGAACATGGCTGAAACCTCTTGCCCATGACTGAGGGGGCGCAGCTTACCTGATTTCTGCAGGCGAAAAAAAACCGGCGATGAACGCCGGTTCCTTCCTGCCCAGCCGGTTACTTGATCAGGCTGAGAAATTCGCTGCGGGTGGCCGCGTTCTCGCGGAACTCACCCAGCATCACCGAGGTGATCATCGACGAATTCTGCTTCTCCACACCGCGCATCATCATGCACATGTGCTTGGCCTCGATCACCACGGCCACGCCCAGGGCGCCTGTCACTTCCAATACGGCGTCGGCGATCTGGCGGCTGAGGTTTTCCTGGATCTGCAGGCGGCGCGCATACATGTCGACAATGCGTGCGACCTTCGACAGACCCAGCACTTTGCCGCTCGGGATATACGCCACGTGGGCCTTGCCGATAAACGGCAGCAGGTGGTGTTCGCACAACGAGTACAGCTCGATGTCCTTGACCAGCACCATTTCGCTGTTATCAGAGCTGAACAAGGCACCGTTGGTGACTTCCTCGAGTGTCTGTTCATAACCGCGGCAGAGATACTGCATTGCCTTGGCGGCACGCTTTGGCGTGTCGAGCAGGCCCTCGCGGGACACGTCCTCGCCGAGTTGGCCGAGGATCGCGGTGTAATTCTGTTCCAGGGACATGAAACTACCTGTGGGATTTTCGCAAAGCGCAAGGTTACGGTGGCGGACACATCGCTGCAAGCCTGACGATGGCACTTGTTACTCGTCGCGCCCTTCCATCATGGTGCGCTTGAGCATCACATACACCGCGCCGGCACCGCCGTGACGAGCCTGGCAGGAGGTAAAGCCGAGCACCTGGGCATGCTGGCGCAGCCAGGTATTGACGTGACTCTTGATCATCGGGCGCTTGCCGTCCAACCGCACAGCCTTGCCATGGGTGACGCGCACACAGCGGATTTCGAATTTGGTCGCTTCGGCCAGGAAGGCCCAGAGGGTTTCCCGGGCTTTTTCCACGGTCATGCCGTGCAGGTCGAGGCTGCCTTCGAACGGAATCTGGCCGGCCTTGAGCTTGCGCATCTGGCTTTCCTGCACGCCGTCGCGCGCCCACATCAGTTCATCTTCGGGGCCGACGTCGATCACGAACTGGTCCGACAGGCCGTCCACGGTAGTGGCATCGGTGCGCACGGTCGCGGCCTGGCGCAGCTTGGCGATCTGCGCGCGGTCAGTCTTGGGTTTGCCGGTGTCGGCGCGGTCGTGCTTGATCGGCTTGACGCCGCGCAGCTCGTTTTTGAACAGGGAAAAATCGTCGTCTTGCATGTCAGCCTCCGCGAAGGGCGGGCAGTTTACCTAAATCGCGGCGGCCAGGGCGCAGGAAACGCTATCCAAGCGCCATCAGTCGTGCTTTTTCATCAGGTGAGAGGCGATATTCAACGACAGCGGCTGGCGCATTTTCCGGCGGCTGCGACGCCACAACCACACGCCCAACCACAGCACCAGCAAGCCGATCCCCAGCAGGAGTGCCGAGCCGCCCGGGCTGGCATTCAGTTCGCCCAGGGCGGGCGAATGCCCAAACAGACCGGCGCCACCAGCGCCCGCCAACAACAAGCCTACTAGCGCCAGCAACGCGGCAATGCACGCTACCAGGCGCAGACGCCAATTGCTCGGGCCCTTGGGGCGCAAGCGACGAGCATCAAAACCATCGGATATCTTCATTCCGACCTTTCCTCCAGGGTATCGGCCCTTCGACCGGAAGATACACAGGTTGTTCCGGGGGGAGAGGTAAATGCGCCAAATGAGAGGGCTTTGCGGATGAGCGGAGCAATAAACACGCCGCTCACCGCCAGCAGCATCAGATCAAGTCTTTGGCCAGCGCCAGGGTGGCGAAGTTGTCTGCCATGATGGCCATTTCGGTTTGCTGCACATGCTCGGCGCTCAGGATACCGCCCTTGTAGGGCAGGTCGCGGGTGGCGCAGGCGTCTTCCACCAGGGTGCAGCGAAAGCCCAGGTTCTTGGCCGCGCGCACGGTGGTGCTGACGCTGGAGTGGCTCATGAAACCGCAGACGATCAGGTCCAGGGAGCCGAGGTCTTGCAGGTGTTTTTCCAGGCCGGTGCCATGGAAGGCGCTGGGCAGCAGTTTGCCGATGATGGTTTCGTCACCCTCAGGCTCAAGGCCCGGAATGAATTCGCCGCGCTCGCCCTGGGGGTCAAACAGGCCGCCCACGGTGCCCAGGTGCCGCACATGCACAATCGGGCGCCCGGCACTGCGCGCTGCGGTCACAAGCTGCTTGATGTTCTCTACCGCCGCGTCCATGCCCGAGAGGGCGAGCGGGCCGCTGAGGTATTCTTTCTGGGCGTCGATGATCACCAGGGTCGCATGATTGAGGTTGGCTGCTGCGTAACCGCGACCGCTGAGTTGAAACATCGTCTTTGGAACGGACATTCTGGGGCTCCTGTGAGTGGGGCTTTTGCGACATTGTCCACTGGCTGAGCGCTTCTGTGAATCGCTACTATCGTAAGGTACGCCGTTGCTGGCGTGCAGCCATGTCAAGAGGCAGGCCTGTTTAACACAATGCGGGCAGATTCGATGAAATCCGACGTACGGCGCCAGGTTTTTCGTACATCGTCGGTACAGGTGAAGGCTGTTAGAATCGCCAGTCGTTTTTTCCAGGAGCTTGCCCCGTGATCACTTCCCGCCTGCGCACCTTGCGCGACCATATCCGTTGGGCTGTCAGCCGTTTCCATGGGGAAGACCTGTTTTTTGGCCATGGCACCGACAATGCCTGGGACGAAGCCCGGCAGTTGGTGCTGGGCGCCTTGCACCTGCCGTGGGAAATCGCCGACAGCTATTTGGATTGCAACCTGGAAGAAGAGGAAATCTCCCACGTGCAGCGCTTGCTGCATCGCCGTATCCATGAGCGAGTGCCAACGGCCTACCTGTTGAACGAAGCCTGGTTTTGCGGCATGTCGTTTATCGTCGATGAGCGCGTATTGATCCCGCGTTCACCCATAGGCGAGCTGATTGAAGACCGCTTCGAACCCTGGCTGGCCCAGCCGCCGGCACGCATCCTCGACCTGTGCACCGGCTCCGGTTGCATCGGCATCGCCTGTGCCTATGAATTCCCCGAGGCCGAAGTGGTGCTGGGAGACTTGTCCTTCGAAGCCCTGGAAGTGGCGAACCAGAACATCGAGCGCCATGGCGTCGACGAGCGGGTCTACACCGTGCAGGGCGATGGTTTTGACGGGCTACCCGGCCAGCGTTTCGACCTCATCGTATCGAACCCGCCCTACGTGGATGCCGAAGATTTCGCCGACATGCCCGATGAATACCAGCACGAACCGGAACTGGGCCTGGCCTGCGGCGACGACGGCCTGAACCTGGTACGCCGGATGCTGGCTGAAGCTGCGGACCACCTGACCGAGAAGGGCCTGCTGATTGTCGAAGTGGGCAACAGCCAGGTGCATGTCGAGGCGCTGTACCCGGAAGTGGATTTCGCCTGGCTGGACTTCAAGCGCGGTGGGCATGGGGTGTTTATGTTGACGGCTGAGCAGTGCCGCCAACACCAGGCCGTTTTCGCTGCCCGGATATAACTGCAGAAACTCGGTCAATGTGGGAGCTGGCTTGCCTGCGATAGTGGTGGGTCAGCTTGCACTTGTGCTACTGATACATCGCTATCGCAGGCAAGCCAGCTCCCACATTTTGATTGCATTTCAATCTATCAGCGGTGTGTGGCAATCCAGATCAACAACCCCGCCTGAAACACCGTAAACGCCACCAGACAGGTGATGGTGAAGCGCAGCCCGCTGTCTTCACGCTTGAACTTGGTGACTTTTTCCTCTTCCTTGCGCAGCTTCACTTCCTGCTCCGCCAGGTTCTGCTCTGCCTGTTGCAGCATCTGCGCGGCTTCCAGGATCTCCACGAACTGCACTTTCTCGGTGTTCCAACTGTCCAGCACGTCGCTGACCTTGCCGGGTTGCACATTGCCCTTGAGGTGCTGCACATCGGCGTAGGCCACATCGAAACCCTGGATACGCAGGAAGTGATCGCGGCGCAGGCGCGTGGCTTCGTTGAGGGCGTCCTTGTTGGCCAGATCCACGCCGTCGACGCGGTAGTGTGACCACTTCTTCTTCGCCCAGGCGGCGCCTTGGGCCACCAGGAAGCGCCCGATACCGCGGTTGGCCGGCTCGATTTCCAGGCTGTTGCCGGGCCCGAAATGCACGCGGTGTTTATCGTGATCGACCCAGATATCCAGGTGGTTCTGCTCGCGCCGTACTCGCTGGCCCGGTAACTGGATGACCATGCGCAACAGGCTGTGGTGTTTATCATGGCGCTCGGCATAGCCGAACTGCACAAAGCGCAACGGCCGTGCGCCGGTCGCGCGGTCGGTGGCCAGCGGGGCCAGGCGCAGCATCTTGAAATGTTCGGCGTGAACGTCGGCCCACGGCAGGGCCGCTGCGGCGCCAGCTTCGGTTGCGGCCGTAGTCTCGGCGGTAGATTCGGGTGTTGTTTCGGTGGTTGTCATGCGGCGCGATCCTGTCCAAGCCCTGCGAGCCGACAGTCTTTTTACTGTCGACTCTGGACTTATCGGCCGTTTTTCCCAGGACTGGAGGCCAATTGCCGCTTAACGGGGTTGAAGTCCTTCGATAAAGCTGACGATACGTTGGCCCAGCTCCGCAGCCAGCGGCAGTTTCGGGTCATTGTAGGAGGCCAGTTGCTGCTTCACGTTATTGGGCACGATGCGCATCACGTGGTTCATGCCTTCGATCACCGTCAACTGCGCGTCGGGCTTGGCCTGCTTCAGTTGCCGGGCGTCGCCTACGCCAACCTGGATATCGTTGGTGCCCTGAATGATCAGCGCCGGCATGTCCAGGCGCGCAAAGGCGGCCGACGGATCGGCGCGGAACAGGCTGATCAGATACGGCTGCACGCTGGGTCGGAAAATACCCTCCAATGGGCGCGGCACGTCGGCGTCCACCTGGCCGGCCTTGAGGTGATCGAGTATTTCATTGCTGCGCAGCAGCAGGGCAGGGGGCAAGTGATCGGCCAGTTGCTGACGGATAACCTGGTCCACCGGGCGGGCGCTGCCAGACAAGGAAATGACCCCGGCCGGTTCAAGTTGCGGCGCGGCGAGGGCGGCGACCAGCGCGCCCTCGCTGTGGCCCAGCACAATCAGCGGGCCCATGCGCTTGTCGGCCTTGAGTAATTTGCCCCAGGCCACGGCGTCGGCCACATACGCCTCCAAAGTCAGGTTGCGTTCATCCGGCGTGGCCGCCAGGCTCGCGGCCACGCCGCGCTTGTCGTAGCGCACGCTGGCGATGTTATGCCGGGCCAGTACCCAGGCCAGGCGCTTGAGGCTGTCATTGCGCGCGCCGTCGGCGCTGTTGCCGTTACGGTCGGTGGGGCCGGAGCCGGCGATGATCAGCACCACCGGCACCGGTTTATCCGATTGCGGCAACAGCAGGGAGCCAAAGAGTTGGCCGCTGCCGGTGTCCAGGCTGATCGGGCGTTGCAAGACAACAGGGGAGGCGGCCTGGGCCACGGCGGTGAACAGGGTGAGGGTGAACAGCAGAACTCGCAGCATCATAGCGCCATCATTGGAGAGGTGCCGGTTGGACCAACGTCTACCGGTAAGGTTTCGAGGATGAACTAGTCGGTTAGCCTGCGTATACTGGCTGTCTTAAGTTATTACGGTTGACTTGATTCAACTGATTTCACGGAGCGCCCTGCATGTCCGGCAATACCTTCGGCAAGCTGTTCACTGTCACCACCGCGGGCGAAAGCCATGGCCCGGCGTTGGTCGCCATTGTCGACGGCTGCCCGCCAGGCCTGGAGCTGAGCCTGGACGACCTGCAGCGCGACCTCGACCGCCGCAAGCCCGGCACCAGCCGCCACACCACCCAGCGCCAGGAACCGGACGAAGTCGAAATCCTCTCCGGAGTGTTCGAAGGTCGCACCACGGGCTGCGCCATTGGCCTGTTGATTCGTAACACCGACCAGAAGTCCAAGGACTACTCGGCGATCAAGGACCTGTTCCGCCCGGCCCATGCCGACTACACCTACCACCACAAATACGGCGAACGCGACTACCGTGGCGGTGGCCGCAGCTCGGCGCGTGAAACCGCCATGCGCGTGGCCGCTGGCGCCATCGCCAAGAAATACCTGGCCACCCAGGGCATCGTCATCCGTGGCTACATGAGCCAGTTAGGCCCGATTGAAATCCCGTTCAAGACCTGGGACAGCGTCGAAGACAACGCCTTCTTCTGCCCCGACCCGGACAAGGTGCCGGAACTGGAAGCCTACATGGACCAGTTGCGCCGCGACCAGGACTCGGTCGGCGCGAAGATCACCGTGGTGGCCGAAGGCGTGAAGCCAGGCCTGGGCGAGCCGATCTTTGATCGTCTCGACGCCGAACTGGCCCATGCGCTGATGAGCATCAACGCGGTGAAAGGCGTGGAAATCGGCGCCGGTTTCGCCTGCGTATCCCAGCGCGGTACCGAGCATCGCGATGAGATGACCCCTGAAGGTTTCCTCAGCAACAACGCGGGCGGCATCCTCGGCGGTATTTCTTCTGGCCAGCCGATCGTCGCGCACCTGGCGCTCAAGGCCACGTCGAGCATTACCACGCCAGGCCGTTCGATCGATGTGCACGGCAACCCGGTGGACGTGATCACCAAGGGCCGCCACGACCCGTGCGTCGGCATCCGTGCCACACCGATTGCCGAAGCCATGATGGCCATCGTGCTGATGGACCATCTGCTGCGCAACCGCGGGCAAAATGCCGATGTGCGCGTGAGTACCCCGATACTGGGCCAACTGTGATCGCCTGGGGCAATGAGCGAGCGTGTTGTGGCGAGCGAGCTTGCTCGCGCTGGGCTGCGCAGCAGCCCCAATAACATGCTCCCACCGCTCCCATACTGGCGCCTCTCCAGCTTCTACCTCTTCTATTTCGCCCTGCTGGGGGCGACCGCGCCGTTCCTGGCGCTGTACTTCGATCACCTCGGTTTCTCCAGCGCGCGCATCGGCGAACTGGTGGCCATCCCCATGCTGATGCGCTGCGTGGCCCCCAACCTGTGGGGCTGGATCGGCGACTACACCGGCCGGCGCCTGGCCATTGTGCGATTCGGCGCGGTGTGCACCCTGGCCAGCTTCTGCCTGATTTTTGTCAGCAAGACCTACGCCTGGCTGGCGCTGGTGATGGCCCTGCACGCGTTCTTCTGGCACGCGGTGCTGCCGCAGTTTGAAGTCATCACCCTGGCCCACCTGCACAAGCAAACCTCGCGCTACAGCCAGATTCGTCTGTGGGGCTCCATTGGTTTCATCCTCACCGTGGTGATCATGGGGCGCCTGTTCGATTGGCTGAGCCTGGATATTTACCCGGTGGTGGTCGTGGTGATCATGGCCGGCATCATCGGCGCCAGCCTGTGGGTACCGAACGCGCAGCCGGCCAGCCACGGCAACCGCTTTGCCGGCGATGGCTTTCTCAAGCAATTGCGCAGCCCCGGCGTGCTGGCGTTTTATGCCTGCGTGGCGTTGATGCAAATGAGCCATGGCCCGTATTACACCTTCCTCACCCTGCACCTGGAGCATTTGGGCTACAGCCGTGGCGTGATCGGCCTGCTGTGGGCGCTGGGGGTGGTGGCGGAAGTACTGATGTTCCTGGCCATGAGCCGTATTCTTGCGCGCTTTTCGGTGCGCCGGGTGCTGCTCGCCAGCTTCTTGCTGGCGGCGCTGCGCTGGTGGCTGCTGGGTTCATTTGCCGAGGTTTTCTGGCTGCTGCTGGTGGCGCAGTTGATGCACGCCGCCACGTTCGGCAGCTTCCACGCGGCGGCAATTGCCTTTGTGCAACGCAGTTTCGGTGACCGCCAGCAAGGCCAGGGCCAGGCCCTTTATGCCGCGCTGGCCGGCACCGGCGGTGCGCTCGGCGCCCTGTATTCCGGTTACAGCTGGAACCTGCTGGGGCCAACCTTCACGTTCAGTATCGCCAGCCTCGCGGCCCTGGCCGCCGCCATTATCATTGGCCTTCGATTGCAAGAGCCGAACCAAGGAACCGTGCAATGAGCTATGTAGCCGTCTACTCCATCGCCACCCCGGACACCCCGAACAAAGTGTTGACCCATGCCGACGACATCCAGTCGACCCTGGCCGAGCACGGTGTGCGGTTCGAACGCTGGCAGCCCAGCCCAATCGAAAAGGGCGCCAGTGCGGCGCAGATGATCGCCGCGTACCAGGCGCAGATCGATGCTCTGGGCTACGCCGCTGTTGAAGTGGTCAGCGTGACCCACGACCATCCACAGAAAGACGAGTTGCGCGCACAGTTCCTGGATGAACGTACCTACAGTGAAGATGAAGTGCGTTTCTTCATCGCAGGCCAGGGGCTGTTTACGCTGCACATAGGCGACTATGTGTACAGCTTGCGCTGTGAGAAGAATGACTTGCTGATCATCCCGGCCGGTGTACCGCACTGGTTCGACATCGGCGAAAACCCGCACTGTGTGACACTGCGTTTGTTCAACACGGCCCAAGGCGTTGTGCCCTCTTTGACCGGTGATGCGATTGCCGCCCGCTTTCCAAGGCTGGATGACTAAGCATAGATAACTGAATGTTCAACCCTGGCAAGTTGGAAGTTGCTGTGGGAAGAAACTTAATTATTTGTAGGGCAACGCTGTTTGTTCGGTGCTGTGCGCTTTGATTCCACTCTTTATGTAACTCTCTGTTCGGCGTCAATGTTTATGCCATCTGTCAATGGGAGGAATCCGAAAGATGGCAGCGCATCAGCAGATATAAGGAGAGAACAATGAGTGGCCCCGAGGAGACGTATCGCCCGTTGGTTATCGTGCCGACGGCTATCAGAAAACGCATGAGCTTGTCCGGCAAGCCCCTGACTTCCACCGAGCTGGAAATCCTGCGATGGGCCTCCGAGGGCAAGACCGTCTGGGAAATCAGCCAGATTCGCGCCACCTCTGAAGCCACGGTTAAATTTCATCTGCGCAACATCTACGGCAAGTTGGATGTCACCAACCGTGTACAGGCAAAGAATGAGGCCGCACGCCAGGGCTTATGTTAACGGCATGAAAAAGGGCCGCGACGCTGAGTAGCGTCGCGGCCCTTTTTTTTCGGATTTTCAGCTTAGGCCGAATGATAAGTCGGCAGCGCAAAGCGGTTCTGGCTTTGCAACATCGAAATCTGCGGCAGTTCGCTGGCTTGTTCAGCCAAGTCACGGCGAATGGCGCTGATGACCCAGGTCAGTTGATCGGCGGTGTGCAACTGCTGATAAGAGATCGAGCGCTTGACCTGTTTACCTTCGCTGTTGCGCAGGGTCAACAGGATACCGCCGTCCGGACGTGGCTGGGTGGTGACGTCGTAGTTGGAGAATACCGAAGCGAATTTATCTTGGATCAGGCTCATGTCTATCAGCTCCATTGGCTCAAGTTGGCAAGCATGGAGTGATAGGTGCAGTGATTGTGCCAGTATTGGATTTTCTAGAAAATCCTTACAAATCAGTCATTTATAAATTTATAGGATTTTCATTTTCGTGCAATTTGCATGAAGGGCCATCGTGCATCCTGCATTTTGCGCTATCTGCCCGGTGATTTTCCGGGCCGGAGGGGAAGGGCTGTAATGATACTGACCGCCTTTTGCCAGGAAAAATCCCGGTCGGCTGGCAGGCCGTCATCGCAGGCAAGGCGGCTCCCACATTTAAATGGTGGAGTGTCAGGGGGATAGGCATCGGGCGGCCGCCACGGGATACAAAACTTTTCAAATCCCGCGTGTACAGCCAAAGAACCGCTGACGTATTTTCCGCTACACCAGTCGATGTACCTGGACCAGACCAAGAATAAGAAAAGGGACGTCCCTCCATGACTCATCAGCAAGTCGACATGATCACCTGGCGCATGATGCTGCGTAAGGTGCCTGCCATTGTTCGGGCGCTCCCACGGGTGGTGCGCGGCATGCGTGCGGCCAACGTCACCGACCCCAACCAACCCTGCGGCCTGGGCTGGCATTTCGAACAAGCCACCTTGCGTAACCCTGACGGTGCTGCCCTGCTGTATGGGGACAGCGTGATCAGCTACCGCGACGCCAATCAGTGCGCCAATCGCATTGCCCATCACTTGCAGGCCCAGGGCATCCGCAAGGGCGATGTGGTAGCGCTGTTTATCGAGAATCGCCCCGAGTTGCTGCTCAACGTGCTGGCCGTGGCCAAGCTGGGCGGCATCTGCGCCATGCTCAACACGGCGCAAACTCAAGGGGCGCTGGTACACAGCCTGACCCTGGTCAAGCCGGTTGCCATTGTGGTCGGTGCCGAATTGCTGAGCCCTTACGCAGCAGTGCGCGATCAAGTCCAGATCCCGGCCGAGCGCACTTGGTTCGTGGCCGATCAGCCGGGCAGTAGGGTGCCCGACGGCTACATCGACCTGATGGCCGCCAGTGCCGAAAGCCCGGTGGACAACCCGGCGAGTTCCGCGCAGGTGTTCTTCCACGATCCCTGCTTCTATATCTACACCTCCGGCACCACCGGCTTGCCCAAGGCCGGCATCATGAAGCACGGGCGCTGGACCAAAACCGCCGTGAGCTTCGGCAGTATCGCTCTGGACATGGGGCCGCAGGACGTCCTCTATTGCACCTTGCCGCTATACCACGCCACCGGCCTGTGCGTGTGCTGGGGGGCGTCGATTATCGGCGCGTCCGGCTTTGCCATTCGGCGCAAATTCAGCGCCAGCCAGTTCTGGGACGATGCACGCCAGTTCAAGGCGACCACTCTGGGCTATGTCGGTGAGCTGTGCCGCTATCTGCTCGACCAGCCCGCGAGTGCGCAGGACCGCGATAACCAGGTGACCAAGATGGTCGGCAACGGCCTGCGCCCCGGTGTGTGGGCGCAGTTCAAGCAGCGTTATGGCGTGGAGCATATCTGCGAACTCTATGCCGCCAGCGACGGCAATATCGGCTTTACCAACGTGCTGAATTTTGACAACACCATCGGCTTTTGCCTGCAGCATTGGGCGCTGGTGGATTACGCCCATGACACCGGCGAACCGCTGCGCGGCAACAATGGGTTCATGGTCAAGGTGCCCACTGGCGGGCAGGGCCTGTTATTGGCGCGCATTGATGATAAGTCGCCCTTCGACGGTTACACCGACCCGGAAAAGAACCGCAAGGTGGTACTGACCGACGTATTCGAAAAAGGCGACCGCTATTTCAACACCGGCGACCTGGTTCGCAGCATCGGTTTCGGCCATGCGCAATTTGTCGATCGCCTGGGGGATACCTATCGCTGGAGGGGCGAAAACGTCTCGACCACCGAGGTGGAAAACGTCCTGCTGAAACACCCGCAGATCGCTGAAGTGGTGGCCTATGGCGTCGAGATCGACAACACCAACGGCCGCGCAGGCATGGTCGCCATCACCCCCAGCGAATCCCTGGCCAGCCTGGACATGCGCGAACTGCTGCAATTCGCCCACGGTCAGCTGCCCCCTTATGCGGTGCCGTTGTTTTTGCGGATCAAGGTGAAGATGGAAACCACCGGCACGTTCAAGTACCAGAAAGTGAAGCTCAAGGAGCAAGGGTTCGACCCGGACAAGGCTGGCAATGACCCGGTCTACGCCTGGTTGCCGGGTTCGGACACCTATGTGCCGGTGACCGGGCAATTGCTGGCGCAGATCCAGGGCGGGCAATTCCGTTATTGATTCTGGCTATGGCGACTTTTGACAAAAAAGCCATGACACCGGGGAACTCCATCGCGACACTGGGCGCCTTAAACAGTTATGTCAGTCGCCTCAGCAAGGAGCCCCCATGTCAGATCAGCCTAAACAAATGACCGAAGACGAAGCCGCCGAGTTTGCCGAGCAAGTCTTCGACGTCGCGCGGCGCGGCGACGCCGCCATGCTTGCCGCACTGTTGGCGAAAGGCCTGCCGGCCAACTTTCGTAATCACAATGGCGACACCCTGTTGATGCTCGCGGCGTACCACGGCCATGCCGAGGCGGTCAAAGTGCTGCTGGAGTTCAAGGCCGACCCCCTGATCGCCAACGACAAGAACCAGTTGCCGATTGCCGGCGCGGCGTTCAAAGGCAATCTGCCGGTGGTCCAGGCGTTGATCGAGGGCGGCACGCCGATTGACGCGGCCTCCTCGGACGGGCGTACGGCCTTGATGATGGCGGCGATGTTCAACCGCGTTGACATGGTTGACTATCTGCTTGGTAAAGGCGCAAACCCCAAGGCCACCGATGCACAAGGCGCGACGGCACTGGCCGCGGCGCAGACCATGGGCGCGGTGGATACGGCGGCGCAGTTGCAGAAACTGGTGTAGGCTACGCGCCCTTCAAAACTTGCCCGTTACAGGATCGCCCCATGAAAACCGCCCTCGTCGAACTCATCAGCAAAATCAGCGCCGGCGTCATGGGGGACGATGAAGTAGCGCGTATCGCCGAAGAAGCGGCCCAGGCCTACGCGGACCCGGCGGCGTTCCTGGCGGCCAATCCGGATATCAACTACGACGACAGTTTCCCGATCCCGCTGGGGGAGTGGGTGGTGGTCGGTAGCCTGCCGGACACGGTGTTGTTCCAGGCCGATACCTATGGCGACCTGTTTGCCCAGATCGTTGCGTCGTTCGGTCCGGGCGTGGCGTTCAACCTCAAGCCCAAGCAACTGGCCAAGACCGAAGACCTGACCGCGCTCAACCGCATCCAGATCCAGATGAGCGCCCTGAGCCCGGAAGATGGCGGTTATGTGCTGATGAACTTCAGCCAGTTGTTGGATGACGAGATCCAGGCAGTGCTGGTGTTCGGCAACGACCTGGCGCGAGTGCTGGAACTGTGTGCCGAAGTCGGCATCAAGGCCGAGCCCTCGCTTGAAGCCTTGAAGATTGCCGTACACGTCTGAAATAAAACGGAACCCGCGCCAAGGCTGACTATCCTACAAGTGCATGCCCTCACTTAGGAGCGACACCATGGGTTCCACGTTTAATAGTCTGATTGGCCTGATCATCCTCGCGCTGGATATCTGGGCGATCATCAACGTGTTCAAAAGCGGCGCCAGCACCGGCGCCAAAGTGTTGTGGATCCTGTTGATCCTGCTGTTGCCAGTGCTGGGCCTGATCATCTGGGCTATCGCCGGGCCGCGCGGTAACGTGCGGATCTGACGACCCACTCGATTTGGAGCGGGCACAGTCAATGTGGGAGCTGGCTTGCCTGCGATAGCGGTGGGTCAGCTTGCATTGTATTGGTTGACACACCGCTATCGCAGGCAAGCCAGCTCCCACAGTGGGGTTTACGGCGTTAATTAAATTTGTGTGTCGAAAGTATTCGCCGCACGAAATTTTCACATCCCATCCAAGACAATTCTCCGGCTTTATCCGGCTGCCAGGGCTCTATCTCCAGTGCCCTTAAAGGCAGGGCTGTGGCATGCGTTCAGTAATTAATAGCCTTGCCGGCCTTGATCGGGCACCATTTGTGCCACCGCGTTAACCGCCTACCCCAGCCAGCCTGGGCGAGGGACGGACGCCACTGCATTATTTCGCAACTTAAACTTCCAATGGGTCCTAAAACGACATGGCAAACCCGGACGCCCTGAATCAGCAGCGAGCTTCAAATCGCCTGCTGCAACCGACCGTCAAATCCCATCTGGCGTACACGCTGCTCTGCGCACTGGTCATGATGGTGATGTTTTCCCTGCTGCGCCTGGCGTTGCTGGTCTACAACCGCGAGATGATCCTCGATACGCCGGCCTCGACGTTCCTCGAAGCCTTCGCCAACGGGCTGCGCCTGGACATTCGCCTGGTGATGTACCTGCTGATCCCGCTGCTGTTGGCGCTGTTCAGCGTGCGGGCCATGGCAGCGCGCGGGTTCTTCCGTTTGTGGCTGACCGTCGCGTCCAGCATCGCCTTGTTCCTTGGCCTGATGGAGATGGACTTCTACCGCGAATTCCACCAGCGCCTCAACGGCCTGGTCTTCCAGTATGTGAAGGAAGACCCGAAAACCGTGATGAGCATGCTCTGGTACGGTTTCCCGGTGGTGCGCTACCTGCTGGCCTGGGCCGTGGGCACGCTGATCCTGAGCATGGCCTTCAAGGGCGCTGACCGCGCAACGCGCCCACGGGGCCCCTTCAGCGGCGGCACTATCAGCACGCGCCAGGTGGCGCCATGGTACAGCCGCATCGCAGTGTTCATGGTTTGCCTGCTGGTCGCCGTGGTCGCCATCCGTGGCACCCTGCGCCAGGGGCCACCGCTGCGTTGGGGTGACGTCTACACCACCGATTCGAACTTCGCCAACCAGCTGGGCCTCAATGGCACCTTGTCGCTGATCGCGGCGGCCAAGGCGCGCTTCGGTGAAGACCGCGCCAACATCTGGAAGGCGACCCTGGAACAACCGCTGGCCACCCAGACCGTGCGTGACATGCTGGTGCTGCCGCAAGAGAAGCTGGTAGACACCGACACCGCTGCCGTGCGTCGTGACTTCACGCCACCGGCCGAGAAAACCCTGCCGATCAAGAACGTCGTGGTGATCCTGATGGAAAGCTTCGCTGGTCATTCGGTGGGCGCATTGGGACGTCCGGGCAATATCACCCCGTACTTCGACAAGTTGACCCACGAGGGCTTGCTGTTCGACCGCTTCTTCTCCAACGGCACCCACACCCACCAGGGTATGTTCGCCACCATGGCCTGCTTCCCGAACCTGCCGGGTTTCGAATACCTGATGCAGACTCCGGAAGGCAGCCACAAGCTGTCGGGCCTGCCGCAGTTGCTCAGTGCGCGTGATTTCGACGATGTGTATGTCTATAACGGCGATTTCGCCTGGGACAATCAGTCGGGCTTCTTCAGCAACCAGGGCATGACCAACTTCATCGGCCGCAATGACTTCGTCGACCCAGTGTTCTCCGACCCGACATGGGGCGTGTCCGACCAGGACATGTTCAACCGTGGCTTGGAAGAACTGAAGGCGCGCGAAGGCGGCAAGCCGTTCTACGCACTGCTGCAAACCCTGTCCAACCACACGCCGTACGCATTGCCGACCCCGTTGCCGGTAGAGAAAGTCACCGACCGTGGCAGCCTCAACGAGCATTTGACGGCCATGCGCTACTCCGACTGGGCCTTGGGCCAGTTCTTTGAAAAGGCCCGCAAGGAGCCGTACTTCAAGGAAACCCTGTTCGTGATCGTCGGTGACCACGGCTTTGGCAATGAGCAGCAGATCACCGAGATGGACCTGGGTCGCTTCAACGTGCCGATGCTGATGATTGCACCGGGCATGCGCGAGAAGTTCGGTGAGCGTGACCACACCGTGGGTACCCAGATCGACATAGTGCCGACCATCATGGGCCGCCTGGGCGGCGATACCTTGCACCAGTGCTGGGGCCGCGACCTGCTGAACCTGCCGGAAGGTGACAAGGGTTTCGGCGTGATCAAGCCATCGGGCAGCGACCAGACCGTGGCCTTGCTCACCGGCGACCGCGTACTGGTATTGCCCAAGGAAATGCCACCCAAGTTGTGGGAATACACACTGGGCGCCGAGCCGACTGGCAAGGTGATTCCTGAGTCGCCGGACGAAGCTGTGCTCAAGCAGAAGCTCGAGTCGTTCCTGCAGACCGCGACCAAGAGCCTGCTGGATAACACCGCAGGTGTGGTAGATGGCAAACCGGACTAACTGACCGGCAATAAAAAAGAGGCCCTCTAGAGGGCCTCTTTTTTTTGCTTTCTTACTTGTAGGAGAGAGCTTGCTCGCGAAGAAGGTCAATGATAACGCGCGTCCTGAATAAACGCGGCGCCTGTACCTTTTTCGCGAGCAAGCTCGCTCCTACAAAAAGCGTAGCGCCGTGTTTATATCTTGCCGAGCAACAACAGCACCAGCAGAACAACCAGTACCACACCCAGGATACCCGACGGTCCATAACCCCAGTTACGCGAGTGCGGGAACACCGGCAGACCACCGACCAGCAGCAGGATCAGGATAATAATCAGAATGAGGCTCATGGTTTTATTCCTTATAGGTTCTTTGCAAAAACCGGCTGTTTAACCGTTGGTTCGTCCATGTACAGTGGGACGCCTTACCCATTCCGACT
>JACRYN010000011.1_pt1 | contig 48568 bp, 43 predicted proteins | sample 8023231 | NCBI WGS metagenome assembly JACRYN01 (sample SAMN15756473, study PRJNA655841) | gut metagenome | isolation source: fecal sample D84 from domestic dog with diarrhoea | host: Canis lupus familiaris | place: South Africa: Mmabatho, Mahikeng | collected 2019-09
TTTGCTTACTTTTGCGCTTTTCAAAAGTGAGCCGCCGTCAGGGCGGAACCCTAAGTGGCCGTTACCTAAATAACGGATATGTACGCGGTCAAATCCAACATCCCGGTCGGCAGTCAGGCCGCCTTCGCGAGCAAGCCCGCTCCCACAGTTTGATCGCGGGGCGTCAGATAGATAGGGGCCGGCTGTGAGGCCGTCATCGCAGGCAAGCCAGCTCCCACAATTTGATCGGGTTGTGTCAGGTAGATAGGCTTCGGCTGCAGGCCGTCATCGCAGGCAAGCCAGCTCCCCCAGGTGATCGCATTTCAACGTGGGAGCGGGCTTGCCCGCGATGGCGTCAGCCCAGGCGACACAAGGCTTAAACCATCCCACCCAGCTTCAGCTCGCTCTTCAGATAGGCATAGTAAATCGGCCCCGCCACCACCCCCGGCAGGCCGAACGCTGCCTCAAACACCAGCATCGCCAACAACAACTCCCATGACTTGGCACTGATCTGCCCGCCGACGATTCGCGCGTTGAGGAAGTACTCGACCTTGTGGATCACGATCAAATACCCCAGTGCCGCCACCGCCACCCAGATCGACAGCGACAGCGCCACGATGGTGATCAGGGTGTTGGAGATCAGGTTGCCAATCACTGGCAGCAGACCGAGCAGGAAGGTCAGCACGATCAGGGTCTTGGTCAACGGCAGGTGAATGCCGCATAACGGCAGCACCACTGCCAGGAACACCGCGGTGAAGGCGGTGTTGAGCGCGGCGATCTTGATCTGGGCGAACACGATATTGCGAAACGCCTGGACCAGCAGGTGCAGGCGGTCGAACAGCGCGGCGGCCAAGGGTTTGCGCTTGGTCAGGTCGGGCACGCGCTGCAAGGCGATGATCGCACCCAGCACCATGCCGATCAGCAAGGTGACGAACATGTGGGCGGCGTCTTTGCCGACCAGTTGCAGTTCGCTCAAGTGCTTGCTTAGCCAATCGCCAATGGCCACGCGAAACTCCGCGGCGCTGGCGGGCAAATAGGCGTCGATGGACGGCGGTAATTGACCGCGCGCGCGGTCGACCACGCCCATGAATTTGTCCAGGGAAGCCCCCGGGTTTTCCGCTTCGTGGAGCAGGAAGCTGATGGCGCCGGCGAAGATCAAGGCCAACACGCTGACGATCAGGGTGCCCAGCAAGGCCACCGCCAGCCAACGCGCGCGCCGGCCTTCGATCAGGCGTTGCAGTTGAGGGGTGAGCATGTTGACCAGTTCATAGACCAACAGGCCGGCCAGCAGGCTGGGCAGCAATTTCAGCGGCAGTACCAGCAGCAACCCGCCGAAAATGATGATGTAGCTGGACAGCAACAACACATGACGCTGAGAAAACGTTGGCATACAGCCTCAAAACAAACGGCGTTGAAGGATGTTGTAGGAGCGAGCTTACTGTGGCGAGGGAGCTTGCTCCCGCTGGGCTGCGAAGCAGCCCCAAACCATTGAGCCGGTGTGCACCAGGCATACTCGTCTGTTCGGTTTGGGAGCGCTTCGCGCTCCAGCGGGAGCAAGCTCCCTCGCCACACTTACTCGCTCCTACAAAGGGGCTGTGTGCGAGTGTCGCAGCCTTCTATGGCCCGGGGCTATTATTTCTTCAGGCAAGTGCTCATGAAGGTTTTGCGCGCATCACCGGCCAAGGCTTGGGTTTTCGCCGACGCATTGCAATCTTTCATCTTCTGCTGCTGCGGGGTCAGGGTCTTGGCGTCGTTGGCGGCAGGTGCCGACAGGCAGGTCTTCATGAAGGCCTTACGGTCATCGCCCTTGAGCGTCTTGGTGGTGGCCTCGGCATTGCAGGTGGTCATTTTGTTCTGCTGGGCAGTGGCGGCAAAACCCTGGGCACACATCAGCAGGCCCATCATCAACAACGGAATACGCAGCATCTTCATGGAGTTTTCTCCCTGTTACCGTGCCGACGGGCACGACCTACAGCGCAGTGTAGTCAAAACCTGTTACAACTTCACCGGCCACGAATATTCGCCCGCCGGTATTGCTCCGGCGTGCAGCCGGCGTGACGTTGGAACATGGCGATAAACGCCGAGGCGGTGCTGTAGCCCAGATCAAACGCCACGTGTTGCACACTGCGGTCGCTGTCCAGCGCCTCGATGGCCGCCAGGTAGCGCAGGCGCTGGCGCCATTCGCCAAAGCTCATGCCCAGCTCGCGCACAAACTGGCGCGCCAGGGTGCGCTCGCTCACATGCACCTGCTCGGCCCATTGCGCCAGTGGCCGGTTGTCTCCCGGCTCTGCCTGCATGCCCTCCAAGACCCCAAGCAATCCCGGGTGGCGGGCGTAGGGCAGGAAGCAGTCGTGGACCGGCGCCTCCCTGAGCTGGTCCACCAGCACCTGGGCCAGGCGGATGTCGGCGTCGGTGCGCGGTGCATTGACATCGCGCAGGGCGAAATCCTTGAGGATCGCCTTGAGAATGTCGCTGATCGCCAGCGTGCAAGGCTGCTGTGGCAACTGCTCGCACAGCTGCGGCGCCAGCCCTACGGAGTGGTAGACAATCGCCTCGGCATTGTAGGAGCTGTGCTCGGTATGCGGCGGCACCCACACCGCGTATTGCGGTGGCGACATGAAGCGATTGCCCGCCACTTCCATGCGCATCACACCGCTGGCCGAGTAATCCAGCGAGCCCCAGGTGTGCTGGTGCGGGGTGCATTCGGTGTCCGGGGCAAAATCGGAATACCGAAAGTACACCGGGCTTGGCAGGCGGGCAAAATCGGGCAGGCGCACGGTATGTCGGGACATATTGTCTGGATTCAACGCTTAGTTGTCTGGATCGCAGTATAGGCTTCGATCCAGACAGAGGATAATCCTGCCTCGTCAACACACTGGATTTCTTTTCAATGCAATACGCGTATCCGCTGCTGGCTATCTTTATCTGGGCCGGCAACACCGTGGTCAACAAATTGGCCGTGGGCTCGATCTTCCCGGCTGAAATCGGCTTTTACCGCTGGCTGTTCGCTGCGTTGCTGTTCACGCCGTTCATGCTCAAGCCGGTGATCGCCCACTGGCCGCAGATCCGCCCCAACCTGGGCAAGATCTTTATCCTCGGCGTACTCGGCATGGCGGTGTATCAAAGCCTGGCCTACTACGCCGCAACGCTGACCAGTGCCACCAACATGGGCATCATCCTCTCGCTGATGCCACTGATGGCGTTGACCGCCGCGATTATCAGCCTCGGCCAACGCCTGACCTTTGGCGCGCTGACCGGCGCGGTGCTGTCGTTCGCAGGCGTGGTAGTGGTGGTGTCGGCCGGCAGCCTGGGCGCCTTGCTGCAACATGGGGTCAACCTGGGCGACGGCATGATGCTGGTGGCGACCCTGGCTTATGCGGTCTACAGCACCCTGCTGAAAAAATGGCAACTGCGCCTGCCGCCCTTGGTGCTGCTGTATTTGCAGGTGCTGGTCGCGGTGGTGGTGCTGCTGCCGCTGTATCTGTTCTCGGCCAAGGCCGGTTTGGGCTGGGCGAATATTCCGCTGGTGCTATATGCCTGCCTGCTGGCTTCGATGCTGGCACCGCTGGCGTGGATGCACTCGGTCAAGACCCTGGGGCCAAGCCGTACCACACTGTTTTTCAACCTGCTGCCGTTGATTACCGCGCTGATTGCAGCCGTGGTGCTGAAGGAGGAGTTGGCGCTGTATCACCTGGTGGGGGGCTTGCTGACCCTGGGTGGAGTAATTCTGTCAGAGCGTTGGACCACACCGGTCAGACGCCCTCAGGACACATCCTGTTAAATCCGATAAAACTTTTCGCCTGGCCCGGGACTCACAACCAATAGCGATCACGCCGGCAGAGCGTGGCGTACAACCGGATTAGCCCCAGGAGATTGAAATGACTGAAGCACGATTGACTGACGTTGCAACCCTGCGCAGCCGCGCCCGCCAGAACGTCGAAAACGGCGCCGTGACCGAAGGCTATGACGCCGACCGCGAAGAAATCATCCGCCTGCTCAACGAGTCGCTGGCCACCGAACTGGTCTGCGTGTTGCGCTACAAGCGTCACTACTTCATGGCCAACGGCCTCAAGGCCAGCGTGGCTGCTGATGAGTTCCTGGAACATGCGACCCAGGAAGCCGAGCACGCTGACAAACTGGCCGAGCGTATCGTGCAACTGGGCGGCGAGCCGGAGTTCAACCCCGACCTGCTGTCGAAAAACTCCCATGCGCAATACGTGGCGGGCAACACCTTGAAGGAAATGGTCTACGAAGACCTGGTGGCCGAGCGGATCGCGGTAGACAGCTACCGCGAGATCATCCAGTACATCGGTGACAAAGACCCGACTACCCGTCGCATCTTCGAAGACATCCTGGCTCAGGAAGAAGAACACGCCGACGATATGGCGGATATTCTGCAGGATCTGTAATAACTAACACCGCAACATCCCCCTGTGGGAGCGGGCTTGCTCGCGATAGCGTTGGATCAGTTGATAAATCATTGACTGATACTCCGCTATCGCGAGCAAGCCCGCTCCCACAGTTACTTCACGGTCTTGGGCGCCTTGCCTTCCTTCATCTGTTGCAGCAACGGTGCGCACTCATTGGGCTCGCCACCGCTTGGGGCAACCAAGGCGAGCAAGCCAGCAGCAGGCCCGGCGATCACGCCGAGGGCGACCATGCCCGCACCGCGTAGCGCCAACGGAATGGCTTTCACGCCAGCATTGGGCTTGATGAAAGGTCCATTGACGTAGAGCGGTGAACGCAGGGAGAACAGGCGAAAGCCCTTGGATTCCGGCGTGATGGTCAGGTCCAACTGCTCGGTGGCCATATTCGCGGTGCCGTCGATGTAGATGATCGCGTTCTCGGTATCGAACACAAACAGCCGCGTGGTCGCCAGGCCAGTCTTGATGCCGAAGTCCGCCGCTGCGCAGTTGATCTTCACTTCCTCGTCGCCGAACAGGCGGCCGACCACGTAGTTGCCCACGTTGAGCCCGGCGATTTCCATCAGGCTTCGGCTGATGGCGCCATCGTTGATGAGCATCTTCAGGTCACCGTTGGACGTGCCCAACAGTGCCGCCACCGAGTTGCCGCGCCCGGAAATATCGGCATCGCCGTTGAGTTCACCGAAGCTGGTTTTCATCGGTTCGAAAGTCGGGAACAGCTGCTTGAGCTTGAAGTTGCGCGCCGTCAGCTTGGCGCGGCCCTCCATCGGCGTAGTGCGGCCGTTCAAGCGAATCTGCGCATCAAGCTTCCCACCGGCCACGCCAAAGCGCAGGGGTTCAAGGCTCAGTTGGCCGTCGTTGAGCACCAGGTGGGTGTAGAGGTCGGTAAAGGGCAAGTCGGCACTGTGCACGATACGCTTGCCGGTGAACTCCACATCGGCATCCATCTCGCGCCAGCGTTCGGTGCGGAACTCTTCAACCGGCAGCACTTTGGTCGCCGGTTGCTTGCTTTCACCGCCACGGGCTTTTTGCTCGGCATTGGAATCTGCGCCAATCAGCGGCGCCAGGTCATCCATCAGCAGTTGGTTGGACACCAGCGCGCCGCTGAGCTTGGGCCGTGGCTGGCTGGCAACATAGGCCAGGTCGCCGTGGATGTCGCTGTTGCCAATCTTGCCGTTGAAATTCTCGTAGCGAAAGGAGGCGCCGCTGGCCTCATGCAGTTTGGCGATCAGGTGGCCGTCGGTGGAATAGGCCGGCGAATCCGGCAGGGTCACGCCGGTCAGCGGATACAGGTTGCCCAGGCTGCTGCCCGACAGTTTCAGGCGCAGGTCCAGGGCACCGAGGTTCAGCGGGTCGGTCAGGGTGCCGGCCAGGGCGATGCTGGTGTCCGCGATCTTGACTTGGGCTTGCAGCGGGAACGGCTTGGCCGCGTCCTGCAAGGCCAGCAAGCCACCGATCTTGCCAGTGCCCGCGAGTTTCTGGCCGTGGTACTGGCCTTTGACCTTGAGGCCGAACGCGTAGTCCTGGGGCGCCGAGCCTTTTTCCAGGGCTTTTTTGGCATCGGCATCGCCGACGATTTCACCGAAGGGAATCGGCTTGCCCAGCGGGTCGATGATCACATCCAACTGGGTCTTGAGGCTTTGATCGTCAAGGGTCACATGGCCTTTGTCAAAGCCGATGGCGCCAATATCCACCACCCAATTGGACGGTTCGGCGTTGGGGTCCTTGGGGTCGAACTTGAACGTCCAGTTGGCGCGGCCATCAGCCAGGCGCTGCAACTGGGCACTGGGTTCGGTGAGGTCGATGCGCGGGATCACCACACGCTGCACCAGCAAGGCCAGGGGCGAAATGCGCAGCTCAACCTTCTTGAGCGTGACCATCTGCGGTTGTTTCGACCAATCGGGGTTACCCAGAGTCAGGTCTTCGGCAATCACATGGGGCCACGGCACCCAGCCGCGCCAGCCGCCTTCATCGGGCTCACGCTGCCACACCACGGCGAGGTTGCCGTTGATGGCGAACGGACGATGCAGTTCTTCGGAGACCTTGGCATTGAGGGGCGGTTTGATGCGGTTCCAGTCGAAGAACACCAACACCAGTACCACGATGGCAATCAACAGAACGAAGCTGGCGCAGCTCCAAGCGAGAATTTTACGAGTGCGCGTCATTGCACAGGACTCCTGAATACGACTGGCTGGGCAACAGCCTTTTAAACAGCTTATAGGACTACGACTGGCAAAGTGCCTGGGGGTTTAACACAACCGCGGATTTAACCGAAAAAAGCGATTTTCCTGATCAACCAGACAATTTTCCCCATCGACGACGCACCATTGTTACCCAGGCTCGTGTCGAAAATACCCACATCGGTGCAAAGCCGCGGGCTTGAGAGGCTCGATCTAGAGCCTCCGGCGAGAACAATCAATTCTGTTGATTATTACCATTGTGTTTATGAACTTTTATATCGACTTATCAAGGGTAACATTAGCCCTGTACCCACTTTATCGCCCTCCCTAGGAGCAACCATCATGAAACGCCAATTACTCGCTACCGTTCTGTTATCTGTCCTGGCTTCCAGCGCTTTTGCCCTGCCAGCTGCCGAACAGGCCACCCCGCAGAACAAAGCTCAAGCCGTGCAAACCAGCCAAACCGTGGCTCGCAGCGGTTCGCAAGAAGACGAAAACCGTGATTACGCCAAAGGCGCCGTAGCTGAAAATGGCTACAACCGCTTGCAAGAGAAAGGTCTGGTCGAAGGCGGTGCTGAACAAGCCAACAAACGCGCCTACACCGAAGGCGTTGCTGAAGGCGGTGCCGACCGTCTGCAAGAACTGCATCAAGCACAGAGCTAAGCCTGTGGTGGCCCAGAAAAAAGCCCGATCTGCCGATCGGGCTTTTGCTTTTATATAGAACGCGTCACGCCCCGCCCCTGCCAAGTTCGACGCCGGCAAAGCGCTTTTGCTAGAGTGCGTCGCTGTACTTGCCGACAAAGCTCATCCGCTCATGCTGCCCCGCGCCGAACAGAAGCAACAGACCCGCCTCGCCCTGATGGACGCAGCCCGCCATCTGATGGAGTGTGGCCGTGGGTTTGGCAGCCTGAGTTTGCGCGAAGTGGCCAAGACCGCGGGTATCGTGCCCACCGGTTTCTATCGCCATTTCGCCGACATGGACCAACTTGGGCTGGTACTGGTAAGCGAGGTCGGCCAGACCTTTCGCGCCACGATCCGCCTGGTGCGCCACAACGAATTCGTGATGGGCGGCATCATTGATGCCTCGGTGCGCATCTTTCTCGATGTGGTTTCGGCCAACCGCTCTCAGTTCCTGTTCCTGGCTCGCGAACAGTACGGCGGCTGCCTGGCCGTGCGCCAAGCCATCGCCGCCCTGCGCGAAGACATCACTCGCGACCTGGCCGCCGACCTGACACTGATGCCCAAACTTCAGCACTTGGATGCCGAAGGTTTGCACGTGATGGCCGACCTGATCGTCAAGAGTGTGTTCGCCACCCTGCCCGATATCATCGACCCACCGGCCCACGCCTTGCCGGCCCACCTTACGCCCCAGGCGAAAATCACCCAGCAGCTGCGCTTTATCTTTATCGGCCTTAAACATTGGCAAGGGCTGGGCAGTACCGAGTAAGTCAATCAACCCGCCGTGTGGAACCGTTTGGCGGTGGTGTAGTGCTTGTTCCAGTAGCTATTGCTCAATGAATCGATACGGATGGTTTTGCCGGTACGCGGCGAATGGATGAATTTGCCCTGGCCGATATAAAGGCCGACATGGCTGACCTGGCCCCGCCCGTTGCCTTTGAAAAACACTGCATCCCCTGGCTTTAAAGCACTGCGTTTGATGGTTGTCGCCGATGAACGGTGCATGGCGGCAGTGGTGCGGGGTAGCTGGATATTGGCTTGGGTCTTGAACAAGTACACCAGGAAGCTACTGCAATCGAAGCCCTGCTCTGCCGATGTGCCGCCCCACTTATAGGGCGTACCCAGCAACTCATGGGCGCGATCAATGACATCGTCGATAGAGGCCGGCTTGATGCTTTGCAGCGAAGAGCTGAAGGTGGCGCGGGGTTGGAAATTGGCCTTTGCCGATGAAATAAAGCAGGTCAGGCTGACAAGGCATACACAAAAAATTGATCGAAGCATGATGAACGTCGCGGTGGAATTAAACAGGCCGCATAGCCTAAAGAACCCGCAGGTAATCTCATGAGCTCCAAATCCTGATGACTCGTAGGAAAAATCCTAAAAAACACCAACAAAGAAAAAGATGAAAGAAACTTCATCAAACTGAGCGGCGCCATCAACGCAGAATGCCCTTCCCCGGTGCTATAAACCTCGGCACGCACCAAATTGATACACGCGCGGAAATCATCCGACGCCCTATTGAGCAGCATGCCTGCCTGACTACAGGGAATTCCTACTCGATTCCCTGATTGGCAAGCCCCTTGCTCTAGGTCTTTCATCGCTCACAGTTGGAAGCTCTCTGATGCTGGTGATACACCGCCGAATCGCCCCCCAAGCCCTCTGGGCCGCCGAGTTGCTGCTCAACTTCGAAGCCCGCAGCAAAAGCCGCCTGCGCTGTTTCAGTGCCGACGGTGAAGACGTCGGCCTGTTTTTGGAGCGGGGCCAGCCGCCCTTGCACGATGGTGAATTCCTGCAGGCAGAAGACGGACGCGTCGTACGGGTATGCGCCCGCCCTGAACAACTGCTGCACGTCACCTGCCGCAACGCCTTCGAGCTCACCCGTGCCGCCTATCACCTGGGCAACCGCCACGTGGCCCTGCAAGTCGGTGACGGCTGGCTGCGCCTGCTCGATGACTACGTGCTCAAGGCCATGCTCGAACAACTGGGTGCCGATGCGCAGACCCTCGAGGCGCCGTTTCAACCCGAGCACGGCGCCTATGGCGGCGGCCATCATCATTCACGGCATGGTGATGAAGACTTCAACTACGCGCCCAAGCTGCATCAGTTCGGCGTGCGTCTATGAACCCAGCCTGGGCGCTGCTGCGCCTGGCCAGTCCGCAACTGCCGATTGGCGGCTACAGCTATTCCCAAGGCCTGGAAATGGCGGTGGACAACGGCCGCGTGCAGGATGCCGCGAGCGCCCGGCGCTGGATCAGTGACCAGTTGCTGCTCAACCTGGCGCGTTTCGAAGCCCCGCTGCTGCTCGCCCACTGCCGCGCAGCCGTCGAACAGGACTGGGCCCAATTGGCGCAGTGGTGCGACGAGCATCGCGCCAGCCGTGAGACCCGGGAGCTGTATCAGGAGAGTCGTCAGATGGGCTATTCCCTGCAACAACTGCTCAACGGCTTGCCGGAACTGGACGACAGCGCCCGTGATTTTCTTGCACAACGCGACGAACCGCATCTGGCCCTGGGCTGGGCCTTGGCCGCACGCGCCTGGCACATCAACCCCGGCGATGCTCTTGCCGCCTGGCTATGGAGCTGGCTGGAAAACCAACTGGCGGTACTGATGAAAACCCTGCCATTGGGCCAGCAAGCGGCCCAGCGGTTGACCAGCGAACTGCTGCCGCTGCTGCAACAAGCACAGCAGGATGCCGAACGCATTAACCCTAACCATTTGGGCAGCGCCGCTTTTGGCCTGTCCCTGGCGTGCATGGCCCACGAGCGCCAGTACAGCCGCCTGTTCCGTTCCTGATTCTGGAGAAGCACATGAACACACAACCCCTGCGCGTCGGTATCGGCGGCCCGGTAGGCTCGGGCAAGACCGCCCTGACCCTGGCCCTGTGCCTGGCGCTGCGCGATCGCTACAACCTGGCGGTGGTCACCAACGACATCTACACCCGTGAAGACGCCGACTTCCTGGTGCGTAACCAGGCCCTGGCGCCGGAGCGCATCATCGGCGTGGAAACCGGTGGCTGCCCACACACGGCGATTCGCGAAGATGCCTCGATCAACCTGGAGGCCGTAGACCAACTCAACCGCCGTTTTCCCGGCCTGGACCTGATTCTGGTGGAGTCCGGCGGCGACAACCTGTCGGCCACCTTCAGCCCGGAACTGTCGGACCTGACCATCTATGTGATTGATGTCTCTGCGGGCGACAAACTGCCGCGCAAGGGCGGTCCCGGTATTTGCAAATCCGACCTGCTGGTGATCAACAAGATTGACCTGGCCCCGCTGGTGGGTGCCTCGCTGGAACTGATGAACAGCGACACCCAGCGCATGCGCAACGGCAAACCCTTTGTGTTCAGCAACCAGAAGACCGGGGTCGGCCTGGACGACATCGTCGCCTTCATCGAACGCCAGGGCCTGCTGACCGCCGCCTGATCAACCCATAAGGAACCTGTCCATGAGACTCAACAGACTTTTCGCCGCCGCCGCGCTGCTGCTCGCCCCTGCCTTGGCCTTCGCCCATCCGGGCCATGGCGACAATGGCCTGGTGGCCGGTATCAGCCACCCCCTGGGCGGCCTCGATCACTTGCTGGCCATGCTTGCGGTGGGCCTCTGGGCGGCCCAGCAAAAAGGCGCCGCGCGCTGGGCGCTGCCGTGCACCTTTGTCGGCACCATGCTGATCGGCGGGGTATTGGGTTTCGAAGGGCTGCAATTGCCGGCGCTGGAAGGCGGGATTGCTGCATCGGTGCTGGCCTTGGGCCTGGCGGTAGCGTTGGCGGTGCGGCCGCCACTGTTCGTGGCCGTGGGCGCCACGGCGTTGTTTGCGCTGTTTCACGGCGTGGCCCATGGCCTGGAACTGCCGGATATGACCAGCCCTTGGGCGTATGCGGCTGGGTTCGTGGGGGCAACAGCCGTGTTGCACGCTGCGGGTTATGCAGTGGTGCGCTTTTTGCCGGCATCTGCGGCACCCTTGGTGCGCGTGGCCGGGGCGGCTTCGGCGGCGACTGGGGTGTGGTTGCTGGCAGGCTGAGGAAAAGATCGTTCCCACGCTCCGCGTGGGAATGCAGCCTAGGACGCTCTGCGTCCCAAAGCATGACGCAGAGCGTCATAAAATGCATTCCCACGCAGAGCGTGGGAACGATCAGCCTGCTACCATGCGCGCCTACACCCCTGCCGTGACGACGCCAGCCAATGCCCATCGCTTCCCCCTCTTCCCTGACGCCTGTGCTCACGCACTTCCATGACCTGATCGTGCCTCTCTGGCAAGGCCCGGGCTGGAATGCCGACCTGGCACTGCCCTTTGAGGCACTGGATGCCGATCACCAGCCACTGCCCCCCCAGCGCTATCGCGCCATGGCCTGCGCCCGGCAGTTGTACCTGTTCGCCAGCCTGATCGGCGAACCCGGCGCGGCTTTCGCCGAAGAACGTGCGGCGGCGCTGTTTCGCTCCCTGCAACGGCACTTTCATGATGCCGAACACGGTGGCTGGTTCTACAGCATCGACCCCGCCGGCCAGCCGCTGGACGAGCGCAAAGACCTCTACACCCACGCCTTCATTATCTTTGCCTGCGCCCATTACTGGGCCAAGGTGCGTGAGCCGTTGGTAGAGTCAGTGCTCAACGCTGCCCTGGAAGTCGTCGCCCAACGCTTTGCCACCGGTGACGGCTTGTACGAGGCCGTACTGGAGCGCAACTGGGCCTCGCTCGACTCCGGCCCGTTGCAAAACCCGTTGATGCACCTGGCCGAAGGTTTCCTGGCTACCCTCGCGGTGCGTGAGGACGCCCAGGTACAAGCGGCCCTGCTGGCACTGGCGACGGCCATGCAGCAACGCTTCATCGACCGCGAGCACGGCGTGATGATGGAGAAACCTTTGGGCGCTGTGGATAACTGGTTTGAGCCGGGGCACCAGTTCGAATGGTTCTTTTTGCTGGAATCTTCAGCTGTGCTGCGCGGCACTGCACTGCATGAGTCGCTGACACGGGCATTTGCCTATGCCGAGCAAAAGGGTGTGGATAAGTTAAGCGGTGCGGTCAGCGGCATGCTGGCGCTGGATGGCACGGTGCGCGACGGTACCCAACGGATCTGGGCTCAGGCGGAGTACCTGCGGGCACTGACCTTGCGGCCAGGCAGCGAAGCGATGCTGCAGCGTCAGTTGCAGGCGCTGCAACAGCGCTTTTTGCATGCCAAGGGTTGGCATGAATGCCTGGATGCCGAGGGTAAGGTGAGCCGGCGGGATATGCCTTCGACTACGCCCTATCATTTGGCGACTTGCTATCAGGGTTTGGTCCAGCATCTGGGCTGACCTGCAGGGCTCCATCGCAGGCAAGCCAGCTCCCACAGTTGATTGTGTTCGCACATTTAAATGTGGGAGCTGGCTTGCCTGCGATAGCCTCACCTCGCTCTAACAGACTTTAGGCAATCCACTTGCGGTCGCCCGTAAAACTGATCGTCAACCACCGCGCCGCATCCGCCGCCCCCAGCCCTGTGGATATCTCTTCACGCAGCCCATCGAGGGTGGCGACGTTATCCACCGGGTAATCCGCTGGCAGCACCACATGAATCTCGATAAACCGCGCCCGCCCGTGCTTCTGCACATAGGACACGTAGTCGTCGAAACCATGCTTGGCCTGCGCCGCGTCCATCACCTCGCGGACCTTGTCGTCCAAGTGATCCGGCGCGATCCCCAACACTTCGCGCAGCGCCGGGCGCAGGATCTTGAACGCCGGCGCCAGCATGCTCAGGGCCAGCAGGATCAGGATCAACGGGTCCACGTAGACCGCCCACTCGCCATAGCCCTGGGACTTGAGCAACAGCGCCGCCAGGAAGCTGATCAGCAAGCCCACCGACAGCATCGCGTCCACCAGCCAGCTGATGTTGTCGAACTGGATCAATGACGATTTGAGTGTGCGATTGCGGTAGCGCACATAGAAGAAGTAGGCGAACTCCACGACGGTAAACACCGCCGCATAAATGATCACCAGCCCCAGCTCGATTTCGCGCCCGCCATTGATAATGCCGAACACGCCATTGAGGAACGCGTAGATGGCGATCAGCAGCAGGAAACTGCCTTCGATCAACAGCACCATCGGCTCCAGGTGCCAATAGCCGAATTGGAAACGCTCGTTGCTTTTCTTGGCGATCAGCTTGGCCGTGATCAGCATCAGCACCTTGATGGCGGTGGCGATCAGCGAGAAAAAGCCGTCGAACAGAATGGATTGGGCGCCGGATATCACACCCGTGACAATCCCTGCGATCGCGACTGCGAACATCAGGATAGTCGATTGTTTGAGCAGTGCCTGCTCACCTCGGTTACTCACATTGCCTCCTGTCAAAACCTTTAAACCGCTGGGTGCGGTGGGGTTTTCAGGCGGGCAGTGTACCTTATGCCGCATTTTGACCGATTTGCCACCACTGATCGTTCCCACGCTCCGCGTGGGAATGCATCGCGTGACGCTCTGCGTCACCAGCAGAAAGCGGGGCGCAGAGCGCCCCCGGCGGCATTACCACGCGGAGCGTGGGAACGATCAGCGTGTGTCGCGCAGGCGCTTAGCCCTTGGCCCCACGCTCAATAGCAAACCCCGCCCAAGTCTGGCTCACCGGCATCAACTCCAGGCGGTTGATGTTCACGTGCGCCGGAGTGTTCATCACCCAGAAAATCGTATCGGCAATGTCCTGCGGCTGGATCGGCTCCGCACCTGCGTAGGTGGCGTCATAACGCGCCTGGTCACCGCCGAAGCGCACCAGGGAGAACTCGCTCTCACACAGGCCCGGCTCGATATTGGTCACGCGCACGCCGGTGCCTTGCAAGTCGCAGCGCAGGTTCAACGAGAACTGCTTCACGAACGCCTTGGAACCGCCATACACATGGCTGCCCGGGTACGGGTAGTTACCGGCGATGGAACCCAGGTTGATGATCCCGGCACCGCGGCCATGGGCAATCAGGCGCGGCAACAGCAGGTTAGTGGTGGTCAGCAGGCCCTTGATGTTGGTATCGACCATGGTTTCCCAATCGTCGAGGTCGCACTTGGGCGCAGGGTCGGTGCCCACGGCCAGGCCGGCGTTGTTGATCAGGCCGCGCAGCGTGGCGAACGACGCCGGCAGGTTGGCGATGGCCTCCTCCATGCCTTTGCGGTCGCGTACATCCACCACCAGGCCATGCACTTCGGTCTGCTTGGAAAGCTCTTCGACCAAGGCGTTCAAGCGCTCGGCACGACGACCAGTGAGCACCAGTTTCCAACCGGCCTCGGCAAAGCGACGGGCACAGGCTTCGCCGAAACCTGAAGTAGCGCCAGTGATAAACAGCGTGTCGGACATGGTGTTCTCCTTGCGGGCATCGGGAAAAAAACAGCCAGCAGAATGCCTTTACGCCGCGTTTGCGGCAACCGCTGTGCACACACACGCATGCTTGGCTGATCATTTTTTAATCAATCGAAGCAAAGCCTTATAAACCGTAGCTTGCAGCCATATGCGCGCAGGTTATCCACAACTGCGCCCACAGTCTTTGGGGGCAAGTGCAAACGGCTCAAAGCCGCTGTGTACAAGGGTTTCAGGCGGTTTTATAAAGTTTTTTGCTTGACCTGGGCGAGCGCCTATGTAGCCGCTGACAAATGCAGAAAAACACAACGATGGCTCCAGGCCAGTCATTCCGGCCCCTGCGCAAGTCTTTCCAGAGTTTAGTCACAGACTTATCCACAGGCTGAAAGAACTTATTTCGTTCATATACCTGTGTCTTTAAACAGGTTGACAAACCCTTGAGACGGTCGTGAAAAACACCCTGATCGAAAAACAACCAATACGCTACAAGCCACGTGGTTAAAGGCTTTCAGCCAGCTACTCCCACGTTACCCACAGCCGGTTCCACAGTGGATGGGGACAAGTCAAAACTGTGACAAAACAGGGATTTGCGGCGGCTATATGTCGCGCTTTTGAGGTGGGCTGGATTTGTTTTCCACAATTTGGTGGAGGGCTTGTTGACACCGCAAAAACAAATGTGGGAACCGGCTTTGGGTGGGAGCTGGCTTGCCTGCGATGCGGCCACCTCGGTATGCCAGCTAAACCGAGGTGATGCTATCGCGGGCAAACCCGGCTCCCACATAAGGCCCGGTTCCCACAGGGTTGATGCGCCTGGATCTTAGGTCAGTGACCGCCCAGGTAGGCGTTGCGCACTTCCTCGTTCACCAGCAACTCCTTGCCGGTGCCTGTCAGGCGAATCTCACCATTGACCATCACATACGCCCGGTCCGACAGGCGCAACGCATGGTTGGCGTTCTGTTCCACCAGGAAAATGGTCATCCCGGTGGACGCCAGCTCGCGCAGGGTGGAAAAGATCTGCTTCACCACAATCGGAGCCAACCCCAGGCTTGGCTCATCGAGCAACAACAGCTTGGGCCGGCTCATCAGCGCACGGGCGATGGCGAGCATTTGTTGCTCACCACCGGACATGGTCATCGCCCGCTGGTTGCGTCGCTCCTTGAGCCTGGGGAACAGCTCGAACATGCGTTGCATGTCCTCGCTGGCGAACTTGTCGCCAATGGGGATGGTGCCCATCAGCAGGTTTTCCTCGACGGTCATGTCGGGGAACACCCGCCGCCCTTCCGGCGACTGCGCAATGCCGTTGGAAGCGATGTAGTGGGACGACTTGTGAGTAATGTCGACGCCGTTGTAGAGGATCTGCCCCGACTCGGCCCGAGGCTGACCGAAGATCGACATCAGCAACGTGGACTTACCCGCGCCATTGGAGCCGATCAGACTGACGGTTTCGCCTTCGTTGATGTGCAGCGAGACTTTTTTCAGGGCCTGGATCGGGCCGTAGAACACGTCCAGGTCCTTCATTTCGAGGATAGGTGCGCTCATACCAGCTCCTCTTCGTCCGCGCCCAGGTAGGCGGCGATCACTTTCGGGTCGTTGCGGATCGCATCCGGGCCGCCTTCGGCGATCACGTTGCCGTGGTCCAGCACCACAATGTGGTCGGAAATACTCATCACCATGCCCATGTCGTGTTCGATCAGCACCACCGTAAGGTCGTGTTCGTCGCGCAGCAGGCGAATCATCGCGCTGAGGGCTTCGGTTTCCTGCGGGTTGAGGCCCGCTGCCGGTTCGTCCAGGCAGATGATCTGCGGCCGCGTGCACATGGCGCGGGCGATCTCCAGGCGGCGCTGCTGGCCGTAGGAGAGCTCGCCGGCCAGACGGTTGGCGCAGTCCACCAGGTCGACCACTTCCAGCCAGTAGAACGCGCAGTCCAGCGCATCGCTTTCGGCCTTGCGGTAGCCCTTGGTGTTGAGGATGCCGGCAAGCATGTTGCGGTTGACCCACATGTGCTGGGCCACCAGCAGGTTTTCCAGCACCGACATTTCCTTGAATAGGCGAATGTTCTGGAAGGTGCGCGCCAGGCCGGCACGGTTCACCAGGTGGGTGCCGCCGAACATCTTGTAGTAAACGCGGCTGAGGAAGCTTTTGGGCGACACGAAGTCGGTGGCCTCAAAGCGCTCGCCGAGCAGTTGGATCACGTTGGTTTGCTTGCCGCGCACGTTGAGCTCGATCTTGCCGCCACTGGCTTTGTAGAAGCCGGTGAGGCAGTTGAACACCGTGGTCTTGCCGGCGCCGTTGGGGCCGATCAGGGCGAAGATCGAGTTGCGTTCAACCTTGAGGCTTACATCGCTCAAGGCTTTGATACCACCGAAGTGCATCATCAGGTGTTCGACGGACAGCACGACTTCCTTGCTCATGGCGCTACCCCTTTGCGTGGCGTCACACCGGTACGGCTAATCCGAATCAAGCCACGCGGTCGCCAGATCATCATCACCACCATCAACACCCCAAACAGCAGCACGCGGTACTCGGAAAAACTACGCAGCAGTTCCGGCGCCACGGTCAACACGAACGCTGCGATCACCACGCCAACCGTCGAGCCCATGCCGCCCAACACCACAATGGCGAGGATCAACGCCGACTCGAAGAAGGTAAACGACGACGGGTTGACGAAGCCCTGGTAGCTGGCAAAGAACACCCCGGCCAAACCGGCGGTGGACGCGCCGATGGTGAAGGCTGAGAGTTTGACCAGCACATGGTTCAGGCCCATGGAACGGCAGGCGATTTCATCTTCGCGCAGGGCTTCCCAGGCGCGGCCGACCGGCATGCGCGTCAGGCGATGCTTGATGTACAGCACGGCCAGCACCACCAAAAACAGCACGATGTAGATGAACATGAACTTGATGTTGGGGTTGTAATCGATGCCGAAAAACTCGTGAAACGGAATGCCGCCATCCTTCGCACGCTTGCCGAACTCCAGGCCCAGGAAGGTCGGTGACGGCACGGGCATACCGTTGGGGCCACCGGTGAACGACAGCCAGTTGTTGAGCACCAGGCGAATGATTTCACCAAAACCCAGGGTCACGATGGCCAGGTAGTCCCCGTGCATTCGCAGCACCGGGAAGCCGAGTATGCACCCCGCCAACGCCGCCGCGATGGCCGCCAGTGGCAGGACCGTCCAGAAGCCCAGGCCCAGGTATTGATAACCCAGCGCCAGGCCGTAGGCACCGATGGCGTAGAAGGCCACGTAACCCAGGTCGAGCAGGCCCGCCAGGCCCACCACGATGTTCAGGCCCAGGCCGAGCAACACGTAGATCAGCCCGAGGATCACCACGGTGAGCAGGTATTTGTTGGCGAAGATCGGAAACACGATGGCGATCACGATCAGCGCCGGGATGATCCAGCGCAGCCGCGACTTGTAATCCGGTGGCAGCACGTGCACGCCGGAGCCGCTGCTCTCGAACCCCTGCAGGATCTTCACGCCCTTGGGGGTTTGCAGGAACAGGCTGAGGGCAAAGCGCCCGGCCATCACGATGGCGACCAGCACGGCAACCCGCGCAGGTTCCAGGTTGAAGCTGTAGCCGTCGAGCACCACGCCGACAATCGGGCCGAACACGATCAGCGAAATCAGCCCCGCGAGTACCGTATCGACCACACTTTTCTTGATATCAATGGATTTGGCAGCAGACATGTTTACACCTTCGCCACGAGTGGGCGACCAAGCAGGCCCTGGGGACGGAAAATCAGAATCACCACCAGCAGGGAGAAACTGAACACGTCTTTGTAGTCAGAGTTGATCAACCCCGAGAACAGCGACTCGGAGATACCGAGGATGATCCCGCCCAGCATCGCCCCAGGCAGGGAGCCGATGCCGCCGAGTACCGCCGCGGTAAACGCCTTGATGCCGATGATGAAGCCGGCATAGAAGTCGAAGGTGCCGTAATTGAGGGTGATGAGCACGCCGGCCAGGGCGGCCATGGCGGCACCGATGACAAACACGTAGGAGATCACGCGGTCGGTGTTGATGCCCAGGATCGAGGCCATCTTGCGGTCTTGCTGGGTAGCGCGGCACATGCGGCCGAGCTTGGTGTATTTGATGATGTAGGTGAGCAAGGCCATGCCGGCAAAAGCGGCGACCAGGATGAACACTTTGGTGTAGGTCAGTTGCACGAACCCGGTGCCGATATCGACGCGCCAGGCGCCGGCCAGCAGGGTGGGAATGCCTTGTTGCTTGGCGCCCTGGGCGATCTGCGCGTAGTTCTGCAGGATCAGGGAGATACCGATGGCGCTGATCAGCGGTGCCAGGCGGGTGGAGTTACGCAGGGGTTTGTAGGCGACACGCTCAATCACCCAACCGTACACGCCGGTGACGACCACGGTGAAGATCAAGGTACCGAGAATGAGCAGCGGGAAGGATTCGATGCCGAAGTAAGCCAGCAGTGCCAGACTGATCGCCGCGAGGTAAGCGGAAATCATATAAACCTCGCCGTGGGCGAAGTTGATCATGCCAATGATGCCATAGACCATTGTGTAGCCGATGGCGATCAGGCCATAGACCGACCCGAGGGTCAGGCCGTTGACCAGTTGCTGCAGGAAAATACCATCCATAACGCAATCTCACGCGGTGAGCACCTGCACACCGGTGGGTGTGCGGCGCTTCTGGAGGAAAAGACAGGTTTGTTGCAATGGAGCAGGCAACCACGCCCTCTGTGGGAGCTGGCTTATGTGGCGAGGGAGCTTGCTCCCGCTGGGCTGCGAAGCAGCCCCAAACTGGGCAATCGAGATACATCAGATGTATTTCGGTAAGCGGTTGGGAGTGCTACGCACTCCAGCGGGAGCAAGCTCCCTCGCCACAGCAAGCCCCCCTAACCTTAGGCCCGTGGTGCTTGTACTTACTTCTGCTTTTCCAGCTGATGGTATTTGCCGTCTTTGTCCCACTGGTAAACCACGTAGTCAGAGACTTTCAGGTCGCCCTTGGTATCCCAGGCTTTTTCGCCCATGACGGTTTTAACCGGGTTGGCCTTGAGCCACTTGGCAGCGTCTTCGCCCTTGTTGGACTTGGCACCGTTGAAGCCGGCGGCCAAGGCCTGGATCGAAGCGTAGGCGTACAGGGTGTAGCCTTCAGGCTCGGTGCCGTTCTTGCGGAACTCTTCCACGACCGTCTTGCTGTCCGGCAGCAGGCGCGGGTCGGCGCCGAAGGTCATGTACACGCCATCGACGTACTGCGCACCACCTGCGGTGGACACCAACTCGTCGGTGACCACGCCGTCATCGGACATGAACTTGACGTCTTTCAAGCCCGCTTCACGGATCTGGCGCACCAGTGGGCCGGCTTCCGGATGCAGGCCGCCGAAGTACACGACGTCGGCGCCCAGGGAGCGGATCTTGGTGACCAGGGCGCTGAAGTCTTTCTCGCCACGGGTCAGGCCCTCTTCCAGCACCGGCTTGACGCCGCGCTTGGTCAACTGGGCGGCGGTGGCGTCGGCCAGGCCTTTGCCGTAGGTGTCCTTGTCGTTGATCACCGCGACTTTCTTGCCCTTGAGCACGTCGACGATGTAGTCGCCGGCGACGATGCCTTGCTGGTCGTCACGCCCGCACATGCGGAACATGGCGCCCAGGCCGCGTTCGGTCACTTGTGGGTTGGTGGAGCCTGGGGTGATGGCGATGATGCCTGCTTCGTCGTAAACCTCAGACGCCGGGATGGTATTGGATGAGCAGAAGTGCCCGACCACACCGATCACTTTGTCCTGGTCGGCCAGGCGGTTGGCCACGGCCACGGCCTGCTTGGGCTCGCAGGCGTCATCGCCCGCCACCAGCTTGATCTGCTCACCGTTGATGCCGCCGGCCTTGTTGATAACGTCGGCTGCCGCCTGGGCACCCTTCATGTACTGCTCACCGAAAGCGGCGTTGGCACCCGTCATCGGGCCCGCCACACCAATTTTCACATCAGCTTGAACAAACGTAGAAACACCCAGCGCCGCAGCAACGGCGAGGGCCAGAAAACCTTTCTTGTAAAACGTCTGGGACATGAGTGGTGCTCCGATATTTTTGATTTTTGGCACGACAACTTGCATTCAAACCTTTCACCGAAAGCTCAGAGCAAGCCGCGTGCCATTACTTTTTTATTCTTCAAAAAGACACGGTGTCATTGTTATTACAGGCGTTTCGACGCCTTTTGCCAGGACGTGCAACCGTCTAGCGTCTATAGGTGCAACCAACACTTCAAAAAAGTACAACCCTGGCAGGTCGCACCTGCAACCCCAGGCATAAACGACAGTTCCTGCAGCTGTAACAATGTGCGTAACGGAACTGCACATTTACAGTGCGTGATTGCTACGACTTGCACCAATACAGATGGGTAGCCTGCTAAGAAAACGCAGGCTTTTGAGGGGTATTTCGCTGATCAGATCACGATCCTCAGGCATTGCCCGGCGTGATAGAGCGAGAAGCCGGCTTCATACAGGCAGCTGCGCAAGCCCACCGCGGCCAAGGGTTGCATGGGCGTAAAAGGGATCGGCAAGGCTTGGGTGTCCTGGTGACACAGGTAGTCGGCAAACGCCTTGCCCACCACGCTGCCGGTGGTCACCCCGCGTCCGTTATAACCGGTAACCGCCACCAGGCCGGGGGCCGGTTCGAACAGGCGCATCAAGTGGTCGGGAGTGAATGCGATGCAGCCGGTCCAGGTGAATTCCCATTGCACCGGTTTGAGGTACGGGAAGTAGTGTTGCTGCACCCGATCGGCCCACGCTTTGAGAAACCATGCCGGTTTCTGGTTGCCGTTACCCAGGCTGCCCAGCAACAGGCGCCCGTCGGCATCGCGGCGAATACTGCTCAGGACCTGGCGAGTGTCCCACGAACCCTGGCCGCCGGGGAGGATCTGCTTGGCCGCGTCATCGGTCAGCGGCGCCGAGGCCACCTGATAGTAATAGCCGGGGAAGAAGTTACGCCGCAGTTCGGTCCATTCGCCTTCGGTGTAGGCGTTGGAGGCGATCACCACCTGCGCGGCCTGCACCGCGCCCTCGGCGGTCTGCACCGACCAATCGGCGCCTTGGCGTTCAAGCTGGGTGACCGGGGAATGATCGAACAACTGCCCGCCCAACGCTGCGGCGGCATTCGCCAACCCAGTGGTGTAGGCCATGGGGTTCAAGGTGCCTGCGCGCCGATCCAGCAATGCGGCGGCGATTTTCCGAGTACCGGTGGCTTGCTCGCAAGCCTGGCCGGTGAGTAACTCAACCGGTGCGCCACGGCGTTTCCACTGCTGCTCACGGCTGCGCAAATCCGCCTCGCCACGGGCGTTGTGCGCCATGTGCAAGGTGCCTTCACGGCGCAATTGGCAGTCGATGTTGTACTTGTCGATCAGGCTGAACACCAGGGACGGCGCCGCACCCAACATGCGGTTGAGCTGGCTGCCCACCGCCGTGCCGAAACCGGCCTCGATCTCGTCCGGTGGAATCCACAGGCCGGCGTTAACCAGCCCGACGTTGCGCCCCGAACCACCGTGGCCGGTGCGATGGGCCTCGAGTACGGCGACGCTTTTACCCTGTTCCAGCAAATGAATGGCCGCCGACAAACCGGTGATGCCAGCGCCGATCACGCACACATCCACCTTGACCGCGCCCTTGAGCGCGGCTCGGTCGGGGCGGCCTGGAGTGAGGTGTTCCCATAAACATGTTTCGCGCAGTGCCATTGCCAGACTCCGGGATGAATTCACCACCGCTCGTTCCCACGCTCTGCGTGGGAATGTAGCCTTGGACGCTCCGCGTCCGCATTGTCGTGACGCGGAGCGTCACAGAATGCGTTCCCACGCAGAGCGTGGGAACGATCAGTCTGGTCAGTCGAACGTGATGCCTTGTGCCAACGGCAGTTCCAGCGAGTAGTTCACGGTATTGGTCTGCCTGCGCATATACCCGCGCCACGCATCCGAGCCCGATTCACGCCCGCCGCCGGTTTCTTTTTCACCCCCGAACGCGCCACCGATCTCCGCGCCGCTCGGGCCGATGTTGACGTTGGCAATGCCACAGTCGCTGCCCACCGCCGACATGAACTGCTCGGCTTCACGCACGTCAGTGGTGAAGATGCAGGATGACAAGCCTTGTGGCACGGCGTTGTTCAGGCGCAGGGCTTCGGCGAAGTCGGTGTAGCCGACCACGTAAAGAATCGGCGCGAAGGTTTCGCTGCACACTACGTCGCTTTGCTCGGGCATTTCCACGATGGCCGGCGATACGTAGTAGGCGTTGGGGAATTTGTCTTGCAGTTGGCGCTTGCCGCCGAACCCCTTGCCGCCTTCGCTCAAGGCTTGCTCAAGGGCGTCCTGCATGTTGTCGAAACTGTGCTTGTCGATCAGCGGGCCGATCAGGTTGCCTTCCAGTGGGTGGCCGATGCGCACTTTGGAATAGGCGGCCTTGAGGCGGGTGACGATTTCTTCCTTGACCGACTCATGGGCGATCAGGCGGCGCAGGGTGGTGCAGCGTTGGCCGGCGGTGCCCACTGCGCTGAACAGGATAGCGCGCACGGCCATGTCCAGGTCGGCGCTTGGGCCGAGGATCATCGCGTTGTTGCCGCCCAGCTCAAGGATGCTGCGGGCGAAACGCGCGGCGACTTTGGGTGCCACTTCACGGCCCATACGCGTGCTGCCGGTGGCGCTGATCAGGGCAACGCGCGGGTCATCCACCAGCGCAGCGCCGGCGTCGCGGCCGCCGATGATCACTTGGCTGAGGTACTCGGGGGCACCGTCGAATTTTTTCAGTACGCGCTCGAACAAGGCCTGGCACGCCAGTGCAGTGAGCGGGGTCTTTTCCGACGGTTTCCAGATCACCGCGTTGCCGCACACCAAGGCCAGCGCGGTGTTCCACGCCCACACGGCCACGGGGAAGTTGAAGGCGCTGATCACGCCGACCACGCCCAGCGGGTGCCAGGTTTCACGCATATGGTGGCCGGGGCGCTCGGAGGCGATGGTCAAGCCGTACAACTGGCGCGACAGGCCGACGGCGAAATCGCAGATGTCGATCATTTCCTGCACTTCACCCAAACCTTCCTGGGTGATCTTGCCGGCCTCCCAAGAAACGAGTTCGCCCAGGTCGGCCTTGTACTCGCGCAATACGTCGCCGAACTGGCGCACCAGCTCGCCACGCCGCGGCGCCGGCACCTTGCGCCAGGCTTCGAATGCATGCTCGGCGCGACTGACCTGTTGCTCCACCTCGGCGGCGCCTTCCCAATGGACACTGCCGATACGGCTGCCATCAATCGGTGAATGCACGGGTTGTTTCCCAGCCTGGTACAGCGCCGGGTTTACCCCGAGACGATCAAGCAATGCGGCAACCATGGGTCACTCCTTCAAATCTGCGTAGAAAAATCGCGCCGCTGCTTGCACGGCGATCCTGAGCCTATTTGTAGCTGGCCCAAGACTTGCCAACAAACGACGATTAGGCGAGATATCATTCCCTTTATTCATGCAAAGAATAAAAAGAGGCATGCCGTGCTGAACAAAAGATATTTGCCCTCGATCACCGCCCTGCAGTGTTTCGAAGCGGCCACCCGCCACCTGAGCTTCACCCGCGCCGCCGAGGAACTGAACCTCACCCAAAGCGCGGTGAGCAAACAAGTAGCGCAGCTGGAAGAACTGTTGCAACACCTGCTGTTTCGCCGCGTGCGCCGCCGCTTGCAGATGACTCCGGCGGGCGACCTGTACCTGGTGGAAGTGCGCAAGATCCTCACCCAAGTGGAAATGTCCACCCACTACCTGCGCTCCTACGGCGGTGAAACCGAAGTGCTGCGCGTGTCCACGCCCTACACTTTTGGCGCACGCTGGCTGGTGCCGCGCCTCAAGGGTTGGCGTTTGCGCCACCCGCAGATCCACCTGGACCTGTGCAACGAACAGGAGCCGGACGAGTTACTGCAAGGCAAGGCCGACATGGCGTTCTATTTCGGCCAGGGCGCACGCCCCGGCACCGAGAGCCTGAAATTGTTCAGTGAAGAACTGGTACCGGTGTGTTCGCCCGACAGCCTGCCCTCCCAGCCCTTCACCGACCCCACACAACTGAGTGAACTGGTGCTACTGCAAAACGCTTCGAGGCCCCAGGGCTGGCATGACTGGTTCGCCAGCCAGGGTTTCCATACCGAGCACAGCTACCATGGGCCGCGGTTCGACACGTTTTATATGTGTATTCGTGCGGCGCAGGTGGGATGCGGCGTGGCGCTGTTGCCGCGTTTTCTGGTGGAGGAGGAATTGGCCGAGGGCAAGTTGGTGATCCCCTGGCAACATGCGATGCCGAGCCAGGATGCTTACTACCTGGCGTATCCCGAGCATTCGGCGGAGGTGCCCAAGGTGCGCGAGTTTGTGAAGTGGATGATGGAGCAGGTGCTTTAGCGCCTGGAGAATCGCCATCGCAGGCAAGCCAGCTCCCACCGTTTGGAATGCACTCCAAATGTGGGAGCTGGCTTGCCTGCGATGGCGCCAGTGGCCTTACTGAAAAAATCACTGGCAAAACCCCACAAGTCTATGCGCCACTAACCCCCTTCCTCAATTGTGCGTAAAGGCCGGCCTCCATCGCCGACCCGTCTGGAGATTCCCGTTATGAGCGAGAGTGTGTTTGCCGATCGCATCGTGCAGAACCTGCTCGACACCGACTTCTACAAGCTGACCATGATGCAGGCGGTGCTGCACAACTACCCGAACGTGGAAGTTGAATGGGAGTTTCGTTGCCGTAACAGCGAAGACCTGCGCCCTTACCTGGCGGAGATTCGTTACCAGATCGAGCGCCTCGCCGAGCTGAGCCTGAGCCCCGATCAATTGGGTTTCCTGGAACGCATCAGCTTTATGAAGCCGGATTTTCTGCGCTTCCTCGGGCTGTTTCGCTTCAACCTGCGGTATGTGCAAACCGGCATCGAGAACGGCGAGTTGTTTATCCGCCTGCGCGGACCGTGGCTGCATGTGATCCTGTTTGAAGTGCCAATGCTGGCCATCGTCAGCGAGGTGCGTAACCGCTACCGCTACCAGACCGTGATCCTTGAACAGGCCCGCGAGCAGCTGTATCGCAAGTTCGACTGGTTGACCGCCAACGCCAGCAGCGATGAGCTGTCGGAGCTGCAAGTGGCAGACTTCGGCACGCGCCGGCGTTTTTCCTACCGGGTGCAGGAGGAAGTGGTCAGCGTGCTCAAGCACGATTTCCCTGGGCGCTTTGTCGGCACCAGCAACGTGCACCTGGCGCGCGAATTCGATATGAAGCCGCTGGGCACCATGGCCCACGAGTGGATCATGGCCCACCAGCAACTCGGCCCGCGCCTGATCGACAGCCAGATCGCCGCCCTTGATTGCTGGGTGCGCGAGTACCGTGGCCTGTTGGGTATCGCCCTCACCGATTGCATCACCACCGACGCGTTCCTCGGCGACTTCGACTTGTACTTCGCCAAGCTGTTCGACGGCCTGCGCCATGACTCCGGTGATCCGATCCAGTGGGCAGAAAAAGCCATCGCTCACTACCACAAGCTGGGCATCGAACCGATGAGCAAGACCCTGGTGTTCTCCGACAGTCTGACATTGCCCAAAGCCTTGGAAATATTTCGGGCGTTGCGCGGTCGCATTAATGTGAGCTTTGGCATCGGCACCAACCTGACCTGTGATATTCCAGGGGTGGAACCGATGAGCATCGTGCTTAAAATGACCGCCTGCAATGGCCAGCCCGTCGCGAAGATTTCCGATGAAGCGGGCAAGACCCATTGCACCGACCCGAATTTTGTCGCCTATTTGCGTCACGTTTTCAAAGTACCTGCCCTATCCAGCAAGGAGTGAATCATGCAAGCCGTACAGCGTGAGATTGCACAACAGCTCAAGGTGCAAGCCCCGTTCAAGGACCAGGCCGCACTCGAAGCCGAGGTTGCCCGGCGCGTGGCCTTTATCCAGGACTGCCTGCGCAATTCCGGGCTCAAGACCCTGGTGCTCGGCATCAGTGGTGGTGTCGACTCCCTGACCGCAGGCCTGTTGGCCCAACGTGCGGTGCAGGAACTGCGCGCCAGCACCGGCGATGAGGCGTACCGCTTTATCGCCGTGCGCCTGCCCTACGAAACCCAGTTCGACGAGCACGACGCCCAGGCCTCGGTGGACTTTATCGAGCCGGATGAACGTCACACCGTGAACATCGGCCCGGCGGTTAAAGCCCTGGCCAATGAAGTGGCCGCATTTGAAGGCAAGGCCGCGGCGTCCCGTGACTTCGTGCTGGGCAACACCAAGGCGCGCATGCGTATGGTGGCGCAGTACACCATCGCCGGCGCGGCCGGTGGGCTGGTGATCGGCACCGACCATGCGGCGGAAGCGGTGATGGGCTTCTACACCAAGTTCGGTGATGGCGCGTGCGATCTGGCACCGTTGAGCGGGCTGGTGAAGCATCAGGTGCGGGCCATTGCCCGTCACTTTGGCGCGCCGGAATCGCTGGTGGAGAAGGTGCCGACCGCCGACCTCGAAGACCTGTCGCCGGGCAAGCCGGACGAGGCGTCACATGGCGTGACCTATGCCGAGATTGATGCGTTCCTGCAGGGTGAGCCGGTGCGTGAGGAGGCGTTCAGAATTATCTGCGAGACCTATCGCAAGACTGAGCACAAGCGGGTGATGCCGTTTGCGCCTTGAGGTGAACCTGATCGTTTTGCATTGATTGTCACATCGCCATCGCAGGCAAGCCAGCTCCCACACTTGACCGGATTCCAACATGGGAATGCGGTCGAATGTGGGAGCTGGCTTGTCTGCGATGAACGATAACGCGGTCTTACTTCAGAACCACAGCACCTTTCATCATCGAGATGTGGCCTGGGAACGAGCAGAAGAAGCTGTATTTCTCATCGGCCTTCAGCTTGGAGACGTCGAAGGTCACCGAGTCTTTCTCGCCAGCACCGATGATCTTGGTGTGGGCGATGATGCGCTCATCACCGGCTTTCAGGTAATCCTTGTCGATCCCCGCAGCCATGCCGTCGGTTGCCACCGGTTGCATATTGGCTTCGGTAGTCAGCACCCAGTTATGGCCCATCACGTTCTTGGGCAGGTTACCCGAGTGAGTCAGCTCAACGGTGAACTGCTTGCAGCTCTTGTCGATGGTGATTTCTTTAGTGTTGAACGACATTTGGTCGGTGGAGTCGACAGTGACCTTGCACTCTGCAGCAAGCAACTGGCCGCTCGCCAGAGTCAGCAGGGAAACAGCAACGAGTTTGGCAAACATGTGAATCTCCAAGGCAGGGTTTTAAAAACGCGGATTGCGGTAAGGGTGCCTCAATCAGGCTTGAGTTCTTATGATCTGAATCAACAGATTGTATACAACTTTAGGCTATCAGCTTCATCAACACAATCAACCAGCCAAACTGCCGCACCCTGATTATGATCGGCCCATCACTCACGGGAGTTCATGCCATGCACCTCAATCACCTGTTCAACGGCCTCCTGGCTGCCTACGCCTGCGGTAAGTGAAAGCAAACGCCCCCCCGAAGCTGCTACCATGACGACCCGAGGCAGCTGCGCGCCGCCCACCCTCACCTTCGACCCTAGAGGATCGCCCATGGCCAAACCTAATTACTCCTTCGCCAAACGTCAGAGAGACTTGGCCAAGGAACAGAAGAAAGAGGAAAAGCTGCAACGCAAGAAAGCCGCTGCTGAGGAAGAAGCCGGCGCGCTGAACCCGGATGCCGAAGGTGAAGCGGCACCTGACGAGACCGAAACCCCGAAAGCCCCAACTGAATGATCGTTCCCACGCTCCGCGTGGGAATGCAGCCCCGGACGCTCCGCGTCCCGCACCAGGCTTGAAGCCAGCGCAAGGGTGACGCAGAGCGTCACAGCAGGCATTCCCACGCAGAGCGTGGGAATGATCGTTTTTCATTCCAGCGGCATCACCGTCACCCGCACCTCCGGGTCATGGCTGCCTCCCCCCAGAATCACCCCCCGCAATGGCGACACATCAGAAAAGTCCCGGCCCCAGGCCAGGGTGATGTGCTCCAGCGCCGGCTGCACATTGTTGGTCGGGTCAAAATCCACCCAGCCTGATACCGGGCAAAACACCGAAACCCACGCATGGGAAGCATCCGCGCCAATCAGCCGTGGCTGGCCGGGCGGTGGCTGGGTGAGCAGGTAGCCGCTGATATAGCGCGCCGCCAGGCCACGGGAACGCAGGCAGGCAAGCATCAGGTGAGCGAAGTCCTGGCACACGCCGCGACGGCGCTCCAGCACTTCAACCAGCGGCGTGGCGACCTGGGTGGCTTCGGCATCGAAGGTAAATTCGCTGAAGATCTTCTCCATCAATACCTGCGTGCCCAGCAGTAAAGGCTCGCCGGGCGGGAAGCAGCTTTCGGAGAACTCGACGAAAGTTTTCTTCAGATGGACATAGGGCGACTCGAAGCGATAACGACAGGCTTCGATCAGTTCGGAGCTCAATGCCTGGCTGCTGTAAGTCAGGCTGTCGCGGGTGTGGTCCCAGGGCGGCGACCGCTGGAAGTCCAGAGCGGGTCGCGCCAGCACTTCCACGGTGAGCCCGGCGTTCACCAGCAATTCATCATGGGGCCGTTCGAACGCCAGGCGAGTGATCGGGTTGCCGAATACGTCCAGTTCGTCGCGGCGCGAGGTGGGTTCCGGGCTGATATCCAACTGCTGCCAGGTGCACTTCTGCCAGGCGCACGGCCTTGGCCAGAGGTGCGCCAGTTGCTGGGCCAGGGACACCGGGCTGTCATAGTGGTAATGGGTATCGTGGAAAATCTGGTAGCGCGCGCTCATTACACCGACACCGTTTGCTGGCTGACATCATCCACGTGGGCAAAATGGCGCAGCGCCAGGCGATCCGACACTTGCCCGCTTTCATCGGCCACCGCTTGCAACAGGTCGGCCAGGCCGTCCAGCGCGGCACGCACGCTGGTTTCGCCAAACAGGCCGTTCTCCAGGCAGCCCAGGTCAAAACGCGCCAGGCACTCGACCAAAGGCACCAGCCCGGTTTCACGGGGCACGCCAAAATCATCATTGAGACGGCGCAGGGTGCGGCTCACCAACTTGAGCTGGAACAGCACCGCATGGGGGTTCTGCTCGTCGAGCAGCAGCAGGTCGAGCACCGGGATCAACTGCGGCACCGCCAGGTAGCGCGAGCGGTAGGTGATACTGCTGTTGCCCAGCTCCAGCAACCATTCCAGCCCGGCCTGATCGAACACCGCCACACCGCGCAGGAACGCCGCAAGGCTGCTGCTCAGAAACTGCAAACGCTCGATACGCCGGCCCATCATCAAAAAGCGCCAGCCTTCATCGCGGGTCATGTCGTCCAGGGCAAAACCGGACAGTGCCGCCAGGGACATCACCAGGCGGTTGAGAAAGTCGAGCAGCTCGCCAAAGTCTGCAGTGTCGCTTTCCAGTTCCATGGCTTCGCGTTGCAGCTCCACCAGGGCTTGCCAGTTTTCCCTGGACAACTTGCCGCGCACCTGGGATGCCGCCCACTGCAGGCGCTGCAGGTTGGCGCGCAGACTTGAAGGCCAGTCATCACCCAGCAAAGCGGCGAGCAGGCGCTCAGGCAGCTCGCCCTCCTCAGGCAACAGGCGCAGGCTTTCGCCCAGTTCGACGGCGGCCTGCAACGCCAGCGGATCGTCGCCGTCGACATACCGCGCCAGCACAATGCGCAGCCAGCGCGCACTGTCGTCGCAGCGCTCGCAGTAACGACCGAACCAGAACAGGTTTTCCACCACGCGCGAGGGCAGATAGGGATCGCGGCGCACCAGGTCATAGGCGCCAATGGTGCGTTGGGCGCGCCACTGCTCGCCACCCGGCACGCGTTCGCCGAGTACCCAGGTGTCCTTGCTCGCCCCGCCGCGCTGCATCGACACCACCTCGGCATCGGCGTCGGCCGCCACGCGAGTCAGGCCACCGGGCAGTACCCGATAACCGTCTTCACTGGCCACGGCGTAGACACGCATACCAATGGCACGGTGTTGCAGGTGGTCATCCACGGTGTGCCATACCGGCGCCTGAGACAGTTGCGCCAGCTCTTGGGCGACATAGGCATAGGGCCGCGCACGCATGCGTTCAGCCAGGGCCTGGCGCTGTTCGTCGTCAAGGTCGCGACCAAACACCGGGGCGAAACTTTGTGAGGGAAATGCCGGCTTGATCAGCAGCTCCGGGAGTTTTTCCAGGGCTTCGGCAAGCACCGGCGCTTCGCCGCACCACCAGGTGGCAATCGACGGCAGGATCAAGGCTTCACCGAACAAAAACTCGTTGATCTTGGGCAAAAAGCCCAGCAACCCCGGGGACTCCAGCACGCCGCTGCCCAAGGCATTGGCCACCAGCACATTGCCTTGGCGTACGGCGTCGAGCAGGCCCGGCACGCCGAGCGCGGAGTCGGTGCGCAGCTCCAGCGGGTCGCAGAAATCATCATCAAGGCGACGCATGATCGCGTGCACCCGGCGCAGGCCGCTAAGGGTTTTCAGGAACACGGTGCTGTCGCGCACGGTGAGGTCGCCGCCCTCTACCAAGGGGTACCCGAGCTGGCGCGCCAGGTACAGGTGTTCGAAATAGCTTTCGTTGAAACGCCCCGGCGTGAGCAGCACGATCAGCGGCGGCTGGTCATCGCCAGGGGCCTGACGCGCCAGGGTTTCCTGCAGCGTGCGAAAGAAACCGGTGAGGTGCTGCACCTGCATATCCCGGTACAGGTCCGGGAAGGCGCGGGACACGATGGTGCGGTTTTCCAGGGCGTAGCCGGCGCCCGATGGGGCTTGGGTACGGTCGGCGGTGACCCACCAGCGGCCGTCCGGCGTGCGCGCCAGGTCGACCGCGTACAGATGCAGGAACGCACCGTCGGGCGGCTGGATGCCCTGGCACGGCCACAGAAAATTGTTATGCCCGAACACCAGTTCGGCCGGCAGCAAGCCTTCCTTGATCAGGCGCTGCGGGCCATACAGGTCGGCCAGCACCGCATTGAGCAGGCGCGCACGCTGGGCGATGCCGGCCGACAGTTGCTGCCACTCCTCGGCCGCCAGCACATGAGGCAGCAGGTCCAGTTCCCAGGGGCGGTCGGCGCCCTTGGGGTCGTCGTAGACGTTATAGGTGACGCCGTTTTCCTGGATCTGACGCGTCAACAACGCCTGGCGCTGGGCCAGTTGTGCGGGCGTGCTGCGTTGCAGGTGATCGAACAAGCGTCGCCAATGGGCACGCACCGCGCCGCTGGCGTCCAGCAGTTCGTGATAGGTGCCCGCGGTGAGCGGGTAACGGTCGAGCAAGTCGGACATGGAACGCTCGGCAGAGGCAAGGGAAGTCAGGTTAACTCAAATTCACTACGATCCAATGTGGGGGGCTGGCTTGTTGTGGCGAGGGAGCTTGCTCCCGCTCGACTGCGCAGCAGTCGCCTGCTATTGGGGGTGCTTCGCACCCCAGCGGGAGCAAGCTCCCTCGCCACAAAAGCCCTCCCACACTTGGATCATGTTCATTCCTTATTTTTTGTGAAACGCCGCAAATCCAGGGTCATTGGCAACTCATCGTTTACCGTTACAGTCGGCACTGGCAGCTTGCCCGGGCTATGCCCCAAGCGGAAAAAACGCGCCATCCGCCGGCTCTCCGCCTCATTGGCGTTCACCGGCAGGCTGTCGTAATTGCGCCCGCCCGGGTGCGCCACATGGTATTGGCAGCCACCCAACGAACGCTGCATCCAGGTGTCGAGCAGGTCAAATACCAGCGGCGCATGCACGGGGATGGTCGGTTGCAGGCAGTTGGCCGGTTGCCAGGCGCGGTAACGCACGCCCGCCACGAACTCGCCGACGCGGCCGGTTGGTTGCAGCGGCACCGGCACGCCATTGCAGGTCAGCAGGTAGCGTTGCGGTGGCAACCCGCTCAACTTCACTTGCAGGCGCTCCAGGGACGAATCCACATACCGCACCGTGCCACCCACTGCGCCCTCCTCGCCCAGCACATGCCAAGGCTCCAAGGCCTGGCGCAGTTCCAGTTCGATACCGCTGACGGCGTAGTCGCCCACCTTGGGGAAACGAAACTCCAGATGCGCCGCGAACCATTCGGCACGCAGCGGGTAGCCGGCCGCGTTCAGCTCGACGATCACGTCGGCAAAGTCCTGCTCGATAAAGTGCGGCAACAGGAAACGGTCATGCAGTTCAGTGCCCCAGCGCGCCAGCTTCGGCGGCGCATAGGGCTCGCGCCAGAACCGCGCGACCAGCGCCCGCAGCAACAACTGTTGGGTCAGGCTCATGCGCGCATGGGGGGGCATTTCAAAGGCGCGCAGTTCCAGCAGCCCCAGGCGGCCAGTGGCGCCGTCGGGTGAGTAAAGTTTGTCGATACAGAATTCGGCGCGATGGGTATTACCCGTCACGTCGATCAGCAGGTTGCGCAACAGGCGATCCACTAACCACGGCGGGCACTCCTCGCCCGGTGCAGGCATCTGCGCGAAGGCGATTTCCAGTTCATACAGCGCATCGTTGCGCGCCTCATCTACCCTGGGCGCCTGGGAGGTGGGGCCGATAAACAGTCCGGAGAACAAATAGGACAACGACGGGTGGTTGTGCCAGTAGCTGATCAGGCTGCGCAGCAGGTCCGGTCGGCGCAGGAAGGGCGAATCCTTGGGCGTCGCACCGCCCAGTACGAAGTGGTTACCGCCACCGGTGCCGGTATGGCGCCCATCGATCATGAACTTCTCGGTGGTCAGGCGGGTTTGCCGGGCCTCTTCGTAGAGGAATTCGGTGCGTTCTACCAACTCGTCCCAGGTGGCGGACGGCTGTACGTTGACCTCGATGACACCGGGATCTGGCGTGACCCGGAAATTGCTCAGGCGCGTATCCGCTGGCGGCTCGTAGCCCTCCAGCAGTACCGGGCAATGCAGCTCTTCGGCGGTGGCCTCAATGGCAGTCACCAGCTCCAGGTAATCCTCGATGCGCTCCAGCGGCGGCATAAACAGGTACAGGCGGCCTTCCCGTGCTTCGGCGCACAGCGCGGTACGGGTCAGCCAGTCGGCGGACTCGTCGACCTTGGGCACACGCTCGTCGTCCGGGGCCGGCTCGCCATGGCTGCGCAATTGCGCCGCAGTGGGAAGCTCGGGCTGGTCCTGGTTCGGGTCGGTGGGGTGTATGAACGGATACTCAGCCGCCGTCACCCAGGGCTGGGAAGCCAAGGGCAGCCGGTAACCCAGCGGCGAATCACCCGGCACCAACCGGCAATGGTTGTCGCGCAGGTACCAACGCCCACTCTGCCAGCGGTCATTGGCCGCAGTACGTGCCAGCGGCAGCACCTGGCCGATGACTTTATCCAGGCCCTGGCTGAACACTTTGCGCAGGCGCTCACGCTCCAGGTCGTCGCTCAGGCGCGGGTCCTGGGCGGTGACGTTCTGGGGCAGCGCCCCTTCGCGCCACAGGTAGTAGAAATTGTCCTCGAACGCCGGGAACACAAAGCGCGCCGGCAGTTTCAGGCGCTCGGCGACGCTGGCCAGGAAACGCCCGGCCATCACCCCATCGGCGCCGTAGTCTTCTTGCTCATCGGCGATCAGTGCGCTGTTGTGCCAGATCGGCACCCCGTCGCGGCGCCAGTAGCAATTGAGCGACCAGCGCGGCAGTTGCTCGCCGGGATACCACTTGCCTTGGCCGAAATGCACCAGGCCCTTGGGCGCATAGTGCTGGCGCAGGCGCTGGAACAGCTCGGCCGACAGGCGACGCTTGTCCGGGCCCAGGGCTGCGGTGTTCCATTCGGCGCCGTCTGGGTCGTCAATAGAGACGAAGGTCGGCTCGCCGCCCATGGTCAGGCGTACGTCGTCCTTGAGCAGGTCGCCGTCGATCTGCCGGCCCAGGGCCTGGATCGCCAACCATTGTGCTTCGGTGTAGGGCTTGGTCACCCGTGGCGCTTCCCAGATGCGCTCCACCGACATCTCATGGGTGAACTCGCATTCGCACGGCTCAACCAACCCACTGATGGGCGCGGCAGACGATGGATCGGGGCTGCAGGCCAAGGGGATATGCCCTTCACCGGCGAACAACCCGGACGTGGCATCCAGGCCAATCCAGCCAGCGCCGGGCAGATACACTTCGCACCAGGCGTGCAGGTCGGTGAAGTCCACCTCGGTACCGGACGGGCCGTCGAGGGCTTTGACGTCAGCGGTGAGCTGTATCAGGTAACCAGAGACAAATCGCGCCGCCAACCCGAGGTTGCGCAGCAATTGCACCAACAACCAGGCCGAGTCGCGGCAGGAGCCGGACGCGTTTTCCAGGGTAAATTCCGGGGTTTGCACACCCGGCTCCATGCGAATCAGGTAACCGATATCGGCGGCCAGGCGCTGGTTGAGGCCGACCAGGAAATCCACAGCAGGCAGCGGCGTGCGATCGATACCGGCCAGGTAAGCGGCAAACCTTGGCGTCAGCGGCAAGGTTTCCAGGTACGGCGCCAGCTCGCGCTGCTCATCGGCGGCGTAGCTGAACGGGATTTTTTCGGCGTAGGGCTCGAGGAAAAAATCGAACGGATTGAACACCGCCATCTCGGCGACCAGGTCGACCTCAATGCGCAACTCGTCAGTCTTTTCCGGGAACACCAGGCGCGCCAGATAATTGCCCTGGGGGTCTTGCTGCCAGTTGATGAAATGCTGCCCGGGCAACACCTTCAGCGCGTAGGACAGTATTCGCGTACGGCTATGGGCTGCCGGACGTAGCCGAACGATCTGTGGGCCGAGTTCGACAGCACGGTCGTAGCGGTAATGCGTAACGTGGTGCAACGCGACATGAATCGACACGGCGGCCTCCTGCGAGCCAGGGCATAAGCACAACGCGCGCAAGACTTATGCCACAGCAGCAGTCATTGCACTAAAACGTCAGGCCCGGTGCAGTACAGCACCAAAACGGCGCCAACGTTGTGGCTATGGTGCAGGCGCTGCACACATTTGTAGCGCCGGGCTGAGGGCAGGTGGTGAATCTACCCAATCAATGGTGTTTGTGTTGGGCAATCATGGCCTGGCGCAGGCAGCGGACTTCGACCAGTTTCTGGCGCATTTCACGGTGGCGTTTGCTGTTGAACAGCAATAGCCCAATTAATGGAAACACCAGGCTCAAGGCATATACCACCCCGTTCGGTTGATCATTGAGTGTTGGCAATACACCCAGAAAGCATACCCCCAGCAGCAACACTAGCGGCCAAATCCATTGGGGACGCCCGCGTGCGATCATGAAATTGCAGTGCACAATGACTAGCGTGAGTGCGATACCCGCCAGGAAGGAGTATTTGGCATTATCTGCCATGGACAGGCTTGGCATATAGCTATCGAAGAACACCGGAACCGCAAACACGAGGGTGAAAATGCAGACGAATATCGCCCCCATAAAGACGGGGAAATACGTCGACAGAAAACTGCGAATGCTAGGCAGCTCGTTCATTGTTCGGCCTCCTCATACAGACCTATGGCAATTGTGCGTACGTTCCCTGACACCGCACTACCGGTAAAACCGATGGCTGCGCCCAACGCGTCCTTGATCTGCGTGACCGTTGCATGCTTGACCTCGGTGGGCGTGAACCGCTTAGGCAACTCGCCCGACAACTGCTTTAACTTGATCATCTTGGACGTCAAGCGTGGGTCGTTGATGCTCAGCAGCTCTTTGGTCAACTTGGCGCGCTCCTGTCGATTCAGGCCCCTGAGCACCTCTCTCACACTTTTCCCGGTAGAGGCCTTATTCAGCCGCACCAGCTTGACCGTTGCCAATGCCGATGAACCCACCCCAACCAACGACGCCGCATCCAGGGCAATCATGGTGTATTGGTACCACTCCTCACTGTCGAGCTGATCATTGCGCGCGGGGTTGCGGATCTCATTGACGGTGCGATAGCCGCTGGCAAAGCACTGCACAGAACTGGCTGCCGCGGCCGTATAGCCGAGCGCCACGACCACCGAACTGGCCCCCGCCGAAAACGGAACTGCGACGGAACCACTGAGCACCACGATCCAACCGATAACCGCGCCGGCACACGATAGCGTGGTATTGACCGCTTCGCCCACCAAGCGGGACTCACGCGGATTGTCTTGCACCTGCTGAGCGAATTGCGTTGGTGCGATGTACTTCTGCGCCTCACGCAGGATCAAACGCTTGGGTGCGATGCTGCAGATGGGCTGAAATTCGCGCAGGGTGACAACGTTGAAATCGGCATCGATATACACAACACCTGCACCGACAATGGCGGGGTCTGCATCGATGGCGGCGAACAGCCGTGGCAGGTTGATCAGGCTCTCGATACGCTGGCGCGCCATAAATTGAGAGCGGTTGGAATCCATGCCGATGTTGAACAAGGAGCTGCCCATAAGTGTTCTTCCTTGAAATTGAAAGTGCCCAGACCGGCCTCATCGCAGGCAAGCCAGCGCCCACACTTGAAATGCATTCCCCTGTGGGAGCTGGCTTGCCTGCGATAGCAATCTGATGAGCGCCCCCCTAACAAACAGGCCACCTACCGCCAATAAACCTATCTAATCAACGGGTCTTGCGTTGCGCAATCGCCGCCCGACGCAGGTGACGTATTTCGAGTAATCGCTGACGCATTTCACGATGGCGCTTGCTGTTGAGCAGCAACAAACCCAGCAGCGGAAACAGCACCGCCGAACCGTACACCAGGGTATTGAGGCCGTATTGAATCATCGGCAAAACGAACAGCAGGCAACACACCAAGTAGCTCGCCACCAGCCGGGTCGCCCAGGGGAATCCGCGTGCAATCATCACATTGCCAAACACCAGCACCGCTACCAGCATCAGGATTGCAGCCCCGGAGTAGTTGGCCTTGAGCGCCGGTTCAACCCCGCGCAAATAGGTTACGCCCGCCGTGGACACAGCCACCGAACCAGAGAAAATCGCCATGAAGATGGTGCCCATGAACACCGGAAAATAACGCGCAAGGAAACTGCGCCTATCGGGAAACCCCTTCATTCCGTCAGTTCCTCATACAGGCCAATGGCAAGCGTCGACGCCGAGCCAACGTGACCGGTTCGATAGCTGCCCCAGATACCCAACATGCCGCCCAAGGCGTCCTTGAGCTGGGTGAGCGTGGCATGACGAATTTCCGTGGAGCTGTAGCGCTTGGGCAACGTGCCGGCGCGCTGCTGCAACTTGAGCAACTTGGGGGTCAGGCTTGGGTCTTTGAGACTGAGCAATTCCTGGGTCAACTTCTTGCGCTCCTGGCGATTCAAGCCCTTGAGCAATTCATACCAGCTCTTGCCCAACGCAGCGGCTTTTTTGGCCTTGAGCAGCCTTAATGTGGTGAAAGCTCCCGTTCCGATCCCGACCAACGACGCGGCATCGAGAATCGGTGACACCGCGCCATACCACTGGGCGTCGTCCATGCGGTCGTTGGCATCTGGGTCAAGGATCTCGTTATAGGTCCGGGCCACGCCAAACCCGCACTGAGCGCTGCTGGCCAGCGCAGCCGTGACACCGATACCCACCACAAAAGCACTGGCACCGGCGGTGAACGGTACGGCGACGCTGCCACTGAACACCACGATCCAGCCGATCACCGCCGCCCCACAGGAAAGCCCCATGTCAAAGGCCTCCTTCTGGAGGCGCCCTTCACGGGGGTCGGTCTTCACCTGCTCGACAAACTGCGCCGGCGAGATGTACTTCTGCGCCTCGCGCAAAATGACGCGCTTGGGTTTGATGCTGCAGATGGGCTTGAATTCGCGCAGGGTGATCACGTTGAAGTCGGCGTCGATGTACACCACGCCAGCGCCGACGATGCTGGGGTCGGCGTCAATGACGGCGAACAGCCGCGGCAGGTTGATCTGGCTCTCAATGCGCTGGCGCGCCATGAATTGGGAGCGGTTGGAGTCCATGCCGATGTTGAGCAAGGGGTTGCCCATAAGTGTTCTTCCTTGAAATCGAGAGTGCCCAGACCGGCCTCATCGCAGGCAAGCCAGCTCCCACGCTTGAAATACATTCTCTTGTGGGAGCTGGCTTGCCTGCGATAGCAATCTAATGGGCGCCACCTTACCAAACAGACTCACCACCGACCAGAAAGCAAAACGCCAGCACGAGGCTGGCGTTTTGCATTTCAGACGTCGATCACCGCGGTACAACCGGCTTGCGCGTAGGCTTGCCGCCCTTGCCCTTGGCCGCATCGCTGCGCTCTTTGGCCGCCTGCTTATTGCGCGCCTGGGCCGCAGCCTTGGCTTGCTCGCGCTTGTCCCACGGGTTGCTGCCGTCGCTGCCACGGGGTGGCAGGCCGGTGTGCTGGGTGAGGATCTTGGTGGTGGTTTCCTTGGCGACCTTATGGCTGCCGGCCGGCGTCGAGTTCTTGCGCCGGGCGCTCTGGTAGCTGTCGGTGGACGGCTGGTGCAGCGGGATCAACTGGTCCTTGCCCGACCCGATCAGGTCGGCACGGCCCATGCGGGTCAATGCTTCACGCAGCATCGGCCAGCCCTTCGGGTCGTGGTAACGCAGGAACGCCTTGTGCAGGCGGCGCTGCTCCTCGCTCTTGACGATGGTCACCGCGTCGCTCTTGTAGGTGACCTTGCGCAGCGGGTTTTTGCCCGAGTGGTACATCGCGGTGGCGGTGGCCATCGGCGACGGGTAGAACGCCTGCACCTGGTCGGCACGGAAGCCATTGCCCTTGAGCCACAGGGCCAGGTTCATCATGTCTTCATCGGTGGTGCCCGGGTGGGCGGCGATGAAGTACGGGATCAGGTACTGCTCCTTGCCCGCTTCCTTGGTGTACTTCTCGAACATGCGCTTGAACTTGTCATAGCTGCCAATGCCCGGCTTCATCATCTGGTTGAGCGGACCTTCCTCGGTGTGTTCCGGGGCGATCTTGAGGTAACCACCGACGTGGTGGGTGACCAGCTCTTTGACGTATTCCGGCGACTCGACGGCCAGGTCGTAGCGCAGGCCGGAAGCGATCAGGATCTTCTTCACACCCGGCAACGCACGGGCGCTGCGGTACAGCTGGATCAACGACGAGTGGTCGGTGTTCAGGTTAGGGCAGATGCCAGGGAACACGCACGACGGCTTGCGGCACGCGGATTCGATTTCCGGGCTCTTGCAGGCGATGCGGTACATGTTCGCCGTCGGGCCGCCGAGGTCGGAGATCACGCCGGTGAAGCCCGGCACTTTGTCGCGGATCTCTTCGATCTCGCGAATGATCGACTCTTCGGAACGGTTCTGGATGATGCGGCCTTCGTGCTCGGTGATCGAGCAGAAGGTGCAGCCGCCGAAGCAGCCACGCATGATATTCACCGAGAAACGGATCATGTCGTAGGCCGGGATCTTCTCCTTGCCATACGCCGGGTGCGGTACGCGGGCATAAGGCATGCCGAACACGTAGTCCATTTCTTCGGTAGTCATCGGAATGGGCGGCGGGTTGAACCATACGTCCACTTCACCGTGCTTCTGCACCAGGGCGCGGGCGTTGCCTGGGTTGGTTTCCAGGTGCAACACGCGGTTGGCGTGGGCATAGAGCACCGCGTCGCCGCGGACTTTTTCCACCGATGGCAGGCGGATCACGGTCTTGTCACGGGTCATGCGCGGGCTGGCCAGGATCTGCACAACCTTGGCTTCTTCCGGATCATCCACCGGCCCCTTTTCCTGCTCGATGGCGCAGGCCTGGGTGTCCTGGGTGTTCACGTACGGGTTGATGATCTTGTCGATCTTGCCCGGACGGTCGATGCGCGTGGAATCCACTTCGTACCAACCGGCTGGCGTATCACGGCGGATGAACGCGGTACCGCGCACATCGGTGATGTCTTCGATCTTGTGGCCCCACGACAAACGCTGGGCAACTTCGACGATGGCCCGCTCGGCGTTGCCGTACAGCAGGATATCGGCGGTGGCGTCGATCAGGATCGAGTTGCGCACGCGGTCCTGCCAGTAGTCGTAGTGGGCGATACGACGCAGGGAAGCTTCGATGCCGCCAAGCACGATCGGCACGTTCTTGTAGGCTTCCTTGCAACGCTGGCTGTACACCAGGCTTGCACGGTCGGGACGTTTGCCGGCCATGCCGCCAGGGGTATAGGCGTCGTCGGAGCGGATTTTCTTGTCGGCGGTGTAGCGGTTGATCATCGAGTCCATGTTGCCGGCCGCGACGCCGAAGAACAGGTTCGGCTCGCCGAGCCTCATGAAGTCGTCTTTGGACTGCCAGTTCGGTTGCGCGATGATCCCGACGCGAAAGCCCTGGGACTCCAGCAGCCGGCCGATGATCGCCATGCCGAACGATGGGTGGTCAACATAGGCATCACCGGTGACGATGATAATGTCGCACGAATCCCAGCCAAGCTGATCCATCTCCTCCCTGCTCATCGGCAGGAATGGCGCAGGACCGAAACATTCGGCCCAGTACTTGGGATAGTCAAATAACGGCTTGGCTGTTTGCATGACGGTGACCGGTGTGAAGATGAAAAATCGCGGGCGCGGAATATAGCACAAATTTTGACCAATTCCGACGGTAGTAGTCGGAATTGTGGCTTGCCTGCGATGAGGCCCTTACAGGCGCTTGAAACTACTCGTCGTCGTCGAAGTTGTAGCTACCCGGCGCCAGGTTCTCGAAACGCGTGTACTTGCCGATGAACGCCAACCGGATAAACCCGATCGGGCCGTTCCGCTGCTTGCCGATGATGATTTCGGCAATGCCCTTGTGTTCCGTCTCGGGGTGGTACACCTCGTCGCGGTACACGAACATGATCACGTCGGCGTCCTGCTCGATCGCTCCGGATTCCCGCAAGTCGGAGTTCACCGGACGCTTGTTGGGACGTTGTTCCAGGGAACGGTTGAGCTGGGACAACGCCACCACCGGGCAGTTGAATTCCTTGGCCAGGGCCTTCAAGGAACGAGAGATTTCAGAAATCTCGTTGGTACGGTTGTCGCCACTGGAACCGGGGATCTGCATCAACTGCAGGTAGTCGATCATGATCAGGGCGATGTCGCCATGCTCACGCACCAGGCGCCGGGTACGCGCGCGCATTTCGGACGGGCTGATACCCGCAGTGTCATCAATGAATAGCTTGCGGTCGTTGAGCAGGTTGACCGCTGAGGTCAGGCGCGGCCAGTCGTCGTCTTCAAGCTGGCCGGAACGCACCTTGGTCTGGTCGATACGGCCAAGCGACGAGAGCATACGCATGATCAACGATTCGCCTGGCATCTCGAGGGAGTACACCAGCACCGCCTTGTCGCTGCGTAACACGGCGTTTTCCACCAGGTTCATCGCGAAGGTGGTCTTACCCATGGACGGACGACCGGCGACGATGATCAAGTCGGACGGCTGCAGGCCGCTGGTCTTTTCGTCGAGGTCGGTGTAACCGGTGGAAATACCGGTAATCGCGGCATCGGTGTTGAACAGGGTGTCGATGCGGTCGATGGCTTTGGTCAGCAGGTCGTTGACGCTGACCGGGCCGCCGGTTTTCGGGCGGGCCTCGGCGATCTGGAAGATCTGGCGCTCGGCTTCGTCAAGGATCTCGGCAGCGGTGCGGCCTTCGGGGTTGAAGGCGCTGTCGGCGATTTCGGTGCTGATGCCGATCAACTGGCGCAACGTGGCGCGCTCGCGGACGATCTGGGCATAGGCCTTGATGTTGGCGACGGACGGCGTGTTTTTTGCCAGCTCACCGAGGTAGCCCAGACCACCCACTTGGGAGGTCTGGCCTTCCTTGTCCAACTGCTCGGCCAGGGTTACCACGTCGATCGGTGAGTTCTGGTCGGCCAGCTTGGCGATGGCGCGGAAGATCAGGCGGTGGTCATGACGATAGAAGTCACCGTCCGAGACTTGATCCAGCACGCGTTCCCAGGCGTTGTTGTCCAGCATCAAGCCACCGAGCACGGCCTGTTCGGCCTCGATGGAATGCGGCGGCACCTTCAGGGCAGCGGTTTGCAGATCGTATTGCTCAGGAGCGGAGATTTCGTTCATGGCCACTTGGAATTTGGGGTGTGTAGAAAAACAAAAGGCACGACCTGTAAACAGGATCGTGCCCGATGTTAACCGGCTGGCACGCGAGGTGCCAGTCAGTTAGGTGCGACTTAAGCTGCTACCACGACAACGCGTACGGTGGCTTCAACTTCGGCGTGCAGGTGCACGGCTACGTCGAATTCGCCTACGTTGCGGATGGTGCCGTTCGGCAGACGAACTTCGCTCTTCTGCACTTCAACGCCGGAGGCGGTCAGTGCATCAGCGATGTCGTGGGTGCCGATCGAACCGAACAGCTTGCCTTCGTCACCAGCGGTGGCAGTGATAGTCACTTCCAGCTCAGCCAGTTGGGCAGCGCGAGTTTCGGCCGACGCTTTTTTGTCTGCTGCGGCTTTTTCCAGCTCAGCACGACGCTCTTCAAACGCAGCCAGGTTGGCAGCGGTTGCAGCGGTGGCTTTGCCGTATGGCAGCAGGTAGTTACGACCGTAGCCGGCCTTAACGTTCACTTTGTCGCCCAGGTTGCCCAGGTTGGCGACTTTTTCCAGAAGGATCAGTTGCATGTGAAAATCCTCTAACTTTTAACCTTCACCGTTCGCGTTATCGGCGTCTTTCGACGCCAGACGACCGCGAAAATCAATCAGGCTGTCAACAATGGCCAAGACCACGAGTAACGGATAGATCAGCTGCATGAACAGCAACAGCGTGACGTACAACCCCACCAGCCAGAACCTGGCCAGGCGCTTTCGCGCAACCAGCCCATGAATCAGGGCCAGCCCGGCAAACACCAGCGGTACGCTGCAAATCGGCGCCAGCAAGGCCATCTGTGGGCCGAAGTTCGGCCCGACAACCATGCACGCCAGCAGCAACATCGCCGGCCCCGCTGGGATTCTGATACTGCGAAACTCGCGACCAAAACCACCCGGGTTGTACAACAACGCCTGCCAATAACGCCCAAGAATCAGGCTCAGCACGCTGACGACCTGCAACAAAGCCGCAATCAGGCCGGTCAGGACCGGGGCAATCAGTGACGCAAACCGCGCTCGCTCATCTACCGACAAATGCTGGTAGAGATCCCCGAGGGCCAACGGCAGGATCTTGACGATCTCCTGCGCCAGCGCCTCGATCTGCGGGCGGAAAGCCGCGCCAAGCATCACTGAGTACACCAACCCCAATGCCACGCTGACCAGCAGCGTGCGGACCCAGGACTCACTTGCGCGCAAAACCAACGCAAGGCTCGATGACCCCAGCAGTACCAGAAGTACCCGTGGATCACCCATTTGCAGCCACCAGATCAAGGCCGGCAACAAACCCAGGGCAAGAACGCCAAGGGCGTCCTTCAAACCGCGCCGCAGTAGCACAAGGCAACCTGCGGCAGCACCCAACCAATAAAGCAACGGCAATGCCGCACATCCAGCCACTACCAGAGTGGCCTGCACGCGACCGCGCATGATGAACTCAGCTAAGGCGCGCATGCATTCAATCCCTTACTACTTGTCGACTGCCCGGTCTCAGCGGCCGTGGCTGTCGGTGTAGGCCAGCAGGGCCAGGAAGCGGGCGCGCTTGATAGCGGTGGCCAGCTGACGCTGATAACGTGCTTTGGTACCGGTGATACGGCTTGGAACGATTTTGCCGGTCTCGGATACGTAGGCTTTCAGAGTGTTGAGATCTTTGTAATCGATCTCTTTCACGTCTTCAGCGGTGAAGCGGCAGAATTTACGACGACGGAAGAAACGTGCCATTTGATAGGCTCCTTAAAAGGTCCGTGGATTACTCGTCAGCGTTATCGCTGTTGTCGCTGTCATCACTATCAGCGCTATCAGCGCCTTCGTGCTCAGGACGGTCGCGACGCTCACGGCGCTCACTGCGGTTTTCTTCAGCCTTGAGCATCTCGGATTGGCCAGTAACGGCTTCTTCGCGACGGATGACCAGGTTACGGATCACAGCATCGTTGTAGCGGAAGTTGTCTTCCAGCTCGGCCAGGGCCTTGCCAGTGCACTCAACGTTCAGCATCACGTAGTGAGCCTTGTGAACATTGTTGATTGCGTAGGCCAGTTGACGACGGCCCCAATCTTCCAGACGGTGGATTTTGCCGCCGTCTTCTTCGATCAGCTTGGTGTAACGCTCAACCATGCCGCCGACTTGCTCGCTTTGATCCGGGTGGACCAAAAAGATGATTTCGTAATGACGCATGAATGCTCCTTACGGGTTGTAGCCTGCCGCTCAAAAACGGTCAGACAAGGAGTGAATGACACTTATGGATCTTGCCGCAGGGGAGGCACATCGGTGCCTGCCAGGAAGGCAAGGGGCGCAATTGTAGAGAAGGGGGAGAAGCGGCGCAAGGCAATTGGTGATTATTTGAACAACCCCAAGCACCACAAACACAAATGTAGGAGCGAGCTTGCTCGCGAAAAACTCACAGACACCGCGCTCATTCAGGAAGCCCGCGTTATCGTTGACGTTTTTCGCGAGCAAGCTCGCTCCTACATCAGGATTGGGGCAAGCCCCACATGGTGATTACTTCTTGGGCTTGGCCTTAGCCTTCGCACCACGCTGACGCTGGGCTTCAAACAGGCACACGCCCGTCGCCACCGACACATTGAGGCTGCTGACACTACCGGCCATCGGCAGGTGCACCAGATAATCGCAATGCTCACGGGTCAGGCGGCGCATGCCTTTGCCTTCGGCGCCCATGATCAGGATGGTAGGGCCGGTAAGGTCCTGGTCATAAATGCTGACCTCAGCCTCCCCCGCCGTGCCCACGACCCACAGGCCGCGCTGCTGGAGCTTCTCGAGGGTACGCGCCAGGTTGGTCACGGCCACCAGCGGAATCACTTCCGCCGCACCGCAGGCGACCTTGCGCACCACCGGCGTCAGGGTCGCGGACTTGTCCTTGGGCACGATCACTGCCAGCGCACCGGCAGCATCCGCCGAACGCAGGCAGGCGCCGAGGTTGTGCGGGTCGGTCACGCCGTCCAGCACCAAGAGCAACGGTGCACCTTCGGTACGGTCGAGCAGCTCGTCGAGCATCGCCTCGCCCCACACCTGGCTCGGACTGACGTCAGCCACCACACCTTGGTGAACGCCTTCGACCCACACGTCCATTTCACGACGCTCGGCCTGGCCGATGGCAACCTTATTCTGCGTAGCCAACTCGACCAGCACCTGTACGCGCGGCTCGCTGCGACCTTCGGCCAACCACACCTGCTTGACGCGCTTGGGATGGTGACGCAGCAGTGCTTCTACGGCGTGCACGCCGTAGATTTTTTCCAGACTCATGACTTGGCCTTAGGTTTGCGCGACCCGCCGCTTTTTGCGGGAGCCGAACCCGCTTTTGGCGGGCCTTTACGGTGTTTACTTGGCTTGCTCGACGGCTTTTCCGCCCCGTGGGACTTTCCCCCAGACGCCGCTTTACCACCGCTTTTGGCTTCGTTGAGCAACTGCTGCTTCAACTCGCGGCTCTTGCGCAGCTCGGCGTTTTTCGCCGCCGCGTCGCTTGGGCGGTAGGCTTCAGGGGCCTTGTCCTTGGCGGAAGAACGACGACCAGCCTTGGCAGGTGCAGGCTCGGCCGTGGTTTTTGGGGTGGCCGCTTTGCCTTTGGACGCAGGCGCCGTGGTTTCACCACGTTTTTTACGACCCGCAGGCTCTGCCGGCTTGTCAGGCATGCCGAAGTCGATCTTGCGCTCGTCGAGATCGACACGCATGACCTGCACTTCAACGGTATCGCCCAAGCGGAAGCTGCGACCGGTGCGCTCGCCCGCCAGGCGGTGATGCACAGGATCGAAGTGGTAGTAATCACCCGGCAAGGCGGTGACGTGCACCAGGCCCTCGACGTAGATGTCGGTCAGCTCGACGAACAGGCCAAAGCCGGTCACGGCGGTGATGACACCCGGGAACGACTCGCCCACGCGATCCTTCATGAACTCGCACTTGAGCCAGTTCACCACGTCGCGGGTGGCCTCGTCAGCGCGGCGCTCGCTCATGGAGCACTGCTCGCCCAGTTGTTCCAGGGCCGCTTCGTCGTACGGGTAGATCCGTGCTTTCGGAATGGTCATGGCACCGGCGCGCTTGACGTGCGGGGTGTTCTGCTTGGAATGGATCACGCTGCGGATCGCCCGGTGCGTGAGCAAGTCCGGGTAACGGCGAATTGGCGAAGTGAAGTGGGTGTACGCCTCGTAATTCAGGCCGAAGTGGCCCTGGTTATCGGCGCTGTACACCGCCTGGCTCAGCGAGCGCAGCATCACGGTCTGGATCACGTGGTAATCCGGACGGTCCTTGATGCTGGCCAGCAGGGCCTGGTAATCCTTCGGCGTCGGGCCGTCCTTGCCTTTGTGCAGGGACAGGCCGAGTTCGCCGAGGAAGGCGCGAAGTTTTTCCAGGCGCTCCGGCGGCGGGCCGTCGTGCACACGGTACAACGCAGGAATTTCGTGCTTCTTGAGGAACTCGGCAGTGGCCACGTTGGCCGCCAGCATGCACTCCTCGATCAGCTTGTGCGCGTCGTTACGGGTGGTCGGGGTGATCGCCGCAATCTTGCGCTCGGAGCCGAAGACAATGCGGGTTTCCTGGGTTTCGAAATCGATCGCGCCACGGGTATGACGGGCACCCAGCAACACCTTGTACAGCGAGTACAGCTGCTTGAGGTGCGGCACCACGCCAGCGTACTCGGTGCGCAGGGCCTTGGCTTCGCTGGTCTTCGGCGTTTCCAGGATGGTGCTGACCTTGTTGTAGGTCAGGCGTGCCTGGGAGTGGATCACCGCTTCGTAGAACTGGTAGTCGGTCATTTCGCCGGTTTTGGAGATGGTCATCTCGCACACCATGGCCAAACGGTCGACTTTCGGGTTCAGGGAGCACAGGCCGTTGGACAGCTGCTCGGGCAGCATCGGGATCACGCGCTCTGGGAAGTACACGGAGTTGCCGCGCACCTGGGCTTCGTTATCCAGGGCCGAACCGATCTTCACGTAGCTGGACACGTCGGCAATCGCGACGTACAACTTCCAGCCGCCGGAGAACAGGCGCAGCTTGCCAGGCTTGGCTTCGCAGTAGACCGCATCGTCGAAGTCGCGGGCATCTTCACCGTCAATCGTGACAAACGGCAGATGACGCAGGTCGATGCGTTTTTCTTTGTCTTTCTCTTCGACTTCCGGCTTGAGCTTGGCGGCTTCCTTGAGCACGGCCTCAGGCCAGACGTGAGGGATATCGTAGGTGCGCAAGGCAACGTCGATTTCCATGCCCGGCGCCATGTAGTTGCCGACCACTTCAACGATATCGCCCTGGGGCTGGAAGCGCGCCGTTGGCCAGTGGGTGATTTTCACCTCGACGAACTGGCCGACCTTGGCGGCGCCATTACGGCCCGGGGTGATCAGCACTTCCTGCTGGACCTTCGGGTTATCCGGCACAACGAAGCCGATGCCGCCTTCTTCGAAGTAACGGCCGACGATGGATTCGTGGGCGCGGGACACCACTTCGACGATCACGCCTTCACGCCGACCACGGCGGTCGAGGCCAGAAACCCGCGCCAGGGCACGGTCGCCATCGAACACCAGACGCATTTGCGCCGGGCTCATGAACAGGTCGTCGCTGCCATCGTCCGGGATCAGGAAGCCGAAGCCGTCACGGTGGCCGGCAATGCGACCCAGGATCAGGTCCAGCTTGTCGACCGGCGCGTAAGTGCCACGACGGGTGTAGATCAATTGAGCATCGCGCTCCATCGCACGCAGACGGCGGCGCAGGGCTTCGAGCTGGTCTTCGGTGGTCAGACCGAATTCTTCAACCAGTTGCTCACGGCTAGCAGGCGAACCACGATCGGCGAGGTGCGCCAGGATCAGTTCGCGGCTAGGAATAGGGTTTTCATATTTTTCCGCTTCACGAGCGGCCTCGGGATCGAGGGACTGCCAATCGGCCATTAGAGAGTTTTCACCTTGTCTATATGCGGGTTAGTTTGGCATACGCGTATTGAAACGGGAAATTTCAGGTATCAACAAGCGTTTAAAAGCCCTTTGCGGCCCCCGGAGCGCACCTTGCACGACCAGTGGCGAAATTTTCCAGGCTTTTTTCATGGCAGGGGTTTACAGCTCAAATATCGCTCCGTATAGTGCGCGCCATCGACGACAGCAACGTTGTTGATGCTGCCCAGGTGGTGAAATTGGTAGACACGCCAGCTTCAGGTGCTGGTGATCGCAAG
>JACRYN010000043.1_pt1 | contig 47784 bp, 44 predicted proteins | sample 8023231 | NCBI WGS metagenome assembly JACRYN01 (sample SAMN15756473, study PRJNA655841) | gut metagenome | isolation source: fecal sample D84 from domestic dog with diarrhoea | host: Canis lupus familiaris | place: South Africa: Mmabatho, Mahikeng | collected 2019-09
GGATAACAACTGCACCTGCTCGACCACCACCACACAACCGCCATTGAGCAACGGCGCCCACACCTCGAGGGTGCTGGCGTCAAATGCCGGGTTGGAAGCAAAGGCCACCCGGTCGTGGGCATTGAATTCGGCAAAACCGTTGTTAAGCACCAGCCGCGAGATAGCGAGGTGGGGCACTTGCACGCCCTTGGGCGTCCCGGTGGAGCCGGAGGTATAGAGGATGTAGGCAACGCTCTGCGCGGATTGGGCCGGGTCGGGGTTAGCGGGCGACTGCGTGTCCAGATCCAACTGCGCCAGGTCGTCCAGCACATGGCGTGCGCCGCTGTCTTTGACGATGAAGGCCTGGCGTTCGACAGGCGCGTTGACGTCCAGCGGCACATACACCGCAGCGCACTTGAGGATCGCCAGTTGGCAGACCAGCAGATCCAGGCAACGCGGCAAGGCAATCGCCACGCTTTCGCCGGGCTGCACCCCCTGGCTGATCAGATGATGGGCCAGGCGGTTGGCACGGCGATTGAGGTCACGGTAGCTCAGTGACAGCTCGCCCTGCACCGCCGCCGACGCTTCAGGGCGGGCCAGCGCCTGGGCTTCAAACAGTTGCGAGACAGTAAGTTGCGAGGGGTATTGCCGGGCGGTGGCGTTGAAACCTACCAGCACTTGATGACGCTCGGAAGGCGGCAGGATCGACACCGCCTGCAGCGGCGTGGTCGGCGCATGTTGCAGCGCGCTCACCACATGGCGCAACGCGGTGAGCATGTACTCACCCACGCGTTGCACATCCAGGTGCGCGACGCCTTGCACCGTCAGCGCAAAGCCACTCCCCAGGTCATCAACGTTGAGCACCAGCGGATAGTTGCTACGTTCTTCGGAGCTGAGAATCTCGATACCGGAAGCGGCAAAGGGGTTGTCCCCCGGCGCTTCATCGGCTGCGCTGTGCCGGTAGTTGAGCAAGGTGCTGAACAGCGGCAGCGAGCCCGGCACGCCACTGCAACGCTGGGCCAGGGACAACGAGGCATGTTCGTGCCCGAGCAGTTGCGCCAGGCGCGCATGGGTGGCGCGCACGCCGGCCTGCACGCCGACGCTGCCAACGCTGACCCGCAGCGGCAAGGTATTGATAAACATCCCCAGCGCCCGGTCCGCGCCCTCGCCGCCCTGCATACGGCCCAGCAACACGGTGCCGAATACCACCTCCTGCTGGCCAGACACCTGGCCCAGCACCTGGGCCCAGGCCAGGTGTACCAGGCTCGCGGTGCTCACGCCCAGTTGCCGCGCCTGTTCGCGCAAGCCCAGGTTGAGCGCAGGCTCCAGCGGCAGGCGCGCTTCATGGATGCCGCTGCCGTCACCGTTCACGTCCTGCAAGCCGAAGGCCAGGGTCGGCTCGTCGATGTCGCCCAGCATCTGGCTGAAGAAGGCTTCATGCTGGGCCTGGGTGACACCGAGGCGGGCCTGGGCCACGTAGTTGCGATACTGCACCGCGTCAGGCAGTTGTGCGCTGTGGCCATGCAGGCTGGCACTCATCTCTTTGACCAGCACGTGCAGGGCCGTGTGGTCGAGGAGGATATGGTGCAGCAGCAAAATGCCGACCAAGCCGTGGCTGTCCTGCGCATACGCCAGGCGCATCAGCGAGGCGCGTGACAGGTCCAGGCGATAGTGGCGTGGGTCGAAACGCTGTTGCAGATGCTCCAGTGCATCACTGCCCAGCGCATCCAGGCGTTCGATCACCAAGGGTGCCTGGCGTAACACCACTTGCACCGGCTCTTCCAGGCCCTCCCAGAGGATGGCGGTGCGCAGAATATCGTTGCGCTCGATCACCGTGTGCAGCGCGTTGACAAACCCGTCGACGGCGCCCTGGTCGTGAAACCGCAACTGCACCTGCAACACGTAGGGGTCGCCCTCGGTGGTCGCCAGGTGGTGGTAGAGAATGCCGGCCTGCAGCGGCGCCAGGCCGTAGATGTCCTGCACGTTGGCAACGCCACCGGGCACGGCCTCAAGGATATGGTCGATAGCGGCCTGATCCAGCTCGACCAGGGGCAGCATGTCCGGGGTTATGGCCTGCGTGTCTGCTTGAATAAGGTTGGCCGGCACCTGCACGGTCTGCTGGCCGCCCACCGCCGCAGCGAGCGCCGCCAAGGTCGGTTGACCGAACAGCACGCGCACATCGGCGCTGAGGTCGACCTGGCGCATGCGTTCGATCAGCTTGACCGCCAGCAGCGAATGGCCGCCGAGTTCGAAGAAATTGTCCTCACGACCGACACGGTCGACGTTGAGCAGGTCTTGCCAGAGCATGGCGAGGGTGGTTTCCACCGCCCCCTGGGGCGCCGCATACTCGCGCCGGGCCACGGCGTCGGCATCGGGTGCGGGCAAGGCCTTGCGGTCGAGTTTGCCGTTGGTAGTCAACGGCAGCGTATCCAGGCGCACGAAGGCGCTGGGCACCATGTGTTCGGCCAGGCTCAGCAGTAGATGGTCACGCAGGGCGGCCACGTTGAGTTCGCCATCGCTGATCACATAGGCCACCAGGCGTTTGTCGCCCGGCTGATCTTCACGGGCGATCACCACCGCATCGCGCACGCCGCTGGCAGTGGCCAGGTGCGCCTGGATTTCACCCAGTTCGATACGGAAACCACGGATCTTGACCTGGTCATCGTTACGCCCCAGGTACTCAACACTGCCGTCGGCCAGCAGGCGGCCGAGGTCGCCGGTCTTGTACATGCGCAAGCCGGTGGCCGGGTCGGCAAGGAAGCGTTCGGCATTCAGCGCCTGGCGGTTGAGGTAACCACGCGCCACCCCGGCACCGCCCACGTACAACTCGCCCACCACACCCAGGGGCAAGGGCTCATGGCGCTCATCCAGCACGTACAACTGCAAATCGGGAATACGCACGCCAATCGGGCTCACGCCGACCAAGTGCGCGTCGGCCGCTTCCAGCGCACGGTAGGTCACATGCACGGTGGTTTCAGTGATGCCGTACATGTTCACCAGTTGCGTACCGGCATTCACTGCCCGTGCGTACCACGGCTTGAGCATGCCCGGTTCCAGGGCTTCGCCGCCGAAAATCACTTGGCGCAAGGAATGGGACTGGGCACTGTTGCCCTGGGCCGCGATCAACTGGCGGAACGCGCTCGGCGTCTGGTTGAGGATGCTCACCCGGGCGTCGCACAACAGCGCGTAGCACTCATCCGGCGAGCGGCTGACCAGTTGCGGCACGATCAGCAACTGGCCGCCGTGCATCAGCGCGCCCCAGATTTCCCACACGGAAAAGTCGAACGCGAAGGAATGGAACAGCGCCCACACATCGTGCGGGTTGAACCCGAACCAGTGGTGGGTGGCGCTGAACAGGCGTGCGACCTGGCGATGCTCGATCATCACGCCCTTGGGCTGGCCAGTGGAGCCGGAGGTGTAGATGACGTAGGCCAGGTTGGCCGGGCTCAGGTGCAGCCCAGGGTTGGTGATGGGCAACGGGCCCAGGTGGTCCAGGTCGATCCGGGCCAGTGCGCCGGCCCGCTGCGCCGTGTTTGCCTGCACCAGCACCACCACCGGCTGGCTGTCGGCCAGGGTGTAGGCGATGCGTTCCTGGGGATAGGCCGGGTCGATGGGCACATAGCCCGCACCGGCCTTGAGAATGCCAAGCAGGCCGATGATCATCTGCGGGCCACGCTCCACGCAAATGGCCACGCGCGCGTCGGGGCACACACCGTGGGCCAGGAGCGCGTGGGCGACCTGGTTGGCGCGTTCGTTGAGTTGGCGGTAGGTCAGGGCGTGGTGCTCGAAGCGCAACGCAATGGCATCGGGCTGGGCAGCGGCGTGGGTTTCGACTTGCTGGTGGATCAGTTGGGTGTCGGCGTAATGCGTGGAGCAATGATTCAAAGTGTGCAGCAAATGGTGGCGTTCAGCGTCAGGCAGGATGTTCAGGCCGCAGAGCGGCATATCCGGTCGTTGTTCAAGGGCGTCGGCCAGGCTTTGCAAGGCCGTATGCAGATAACCCGCAACCCGCTGCGCGCCAATGGACGCATCGACCATCACGGTCAGGGCGAAGTCTTCACCCAGGTCATCGACGTTCAGCGTCAGCGGGTAATTGGTGCGCTCCTCGGCGCCCAACACCTGGATGCCGTCGGCGACTTTGATCACCGCCGCCATGTCGGTGGCAGCGCTGTGACGGTAGTTGAGTATCGCGCTGAACAGCGGCGTAGGCGCCGCCACGCCGCTGCACCGTTGTGCCAGCGCCAGGGACGCATGTTCGTGATCGAGCAAGCGCGTGAGGCGCTCATGGGTGACCTTGACCGCAGCGCGCACGCCCTGCTCACCCACATCCACCCGCAGTGGCAAGGTGTTGATGAACATGCCTAAGGCCCGTTCACCGCCCTCGCCTGCGCCCATGCGCCCGAGCATCACGGTGCCAAATACCACCGCCTCCCGCCCCGAAACCGCACTCAGCACTCGCACCAAGGCCAGGTGCATCAGGCTCGCCACACTCACCCCCAGCGGGCGCGCCATGCTGCGCAGGCGGCGGCTCAGAGCGCTGTCGACGGGGATGCGCACTTCGTCGATCCCTTGGCCATCACCCTGCACATCTTGCAGGCCGAACGGCAGCGTCGGTTCATCGATATCCGCCAGCATGTCGCGGAAGAACGCCTCATGGACCTGCTCGCTGACGCCATGGCGCACCTGGGCGATATAGCTGCGAAACGCTATCGGTGCAGGGGCCTGGGCTTGCTGCCCGGCCAGGTACAGCTGGATTTCATGCCGAACGCCATCCAGGGCCGTGTGATCAAGGATGGTGTGGTGGAACAGCAACATCGCCACCACCCGCTGGTTGGCCGGGTCGTCAGCGAATACCAGGCGCAGCAGCGGCGCCTGGCCCAGGTCCATGCGATAAGCGCGGGCATCATAGCGAGCGAGCAATTGAGCGAGGCGGTCAGCACCGTCCAGAGGCACCTCTTCGCAGGCCAGCACAGCCTTGCGCCACACCACTTGCAGCGGCTCGTCCAGGCACTCCCAGGCCATGGAGGTGCGCAGGATGTCGTGACGGTCGATGACCCATTGCAACGCCTCGGCAAAGGCCTCAAGGCGTGCACGGCTGTCGAACACGAACTGCGCGTGCAGCACGTAAGGGTCACCCTTCTGCGCCGAAAGATGGTGATAAAGCATGCCTTCCTGGAGCGGCGCCAGGGGGTAGATATCCTGCACATTCGCCGCACCGCCTGGGACCGCCGCGACGATGCGGTCGATGGCCGGCTGGTCGAGGTTGACCAGGGCCAGCATGTCCGGTGTGATGCGGTAGGCCGGGCTCAACCAGTCACCGCCATGTTCGGCGACCAACTGCAACAGCTGGGGTTTGTGCGCGATCAATTGATCCCAGAGCGCGTCGTCCAACGCTTCGTCATCGCCCAGGACGATCAGGTCGCCCTCTTCGGTCTGCAGACGGATCGCGTGGGTGGAGATCGCTGCCAGTAAGTCGCTGAACTGCATGGGTAACCTGCCTGATAATTCACGGTTGACGAGAATGTCCGTATTCAGTTTTGCCGCTTGGATCGGCAGTGCCGGGCGCCCAGGAAAAAATAGCGGGCGCAGCCGAGGGCCTGGAGTGGCTTCCGGCAGGCTTGGAAAATTAAGGTATCTGTGGGCTGGGGGGTGACATGGGAAGCGGGGACAAGTGCCCGGCTGAAGGGTTCCACCGAACTCTGGCGGTTACCCCTCTCTGTGGATGCCAAGGCGGCCCGGAGCTGACAGCGTCAGGGTAAACAAGGTGCGCGGGACATGGTAAAACAGCGCCGTGCCCTTTTCCGGAGAACGCGGCGATGACGTCCAAACTTGAACAACTCAAGCCATTCACCACTGTGGTCAGCGACACCGGCAATCTGGAAGCCATCAGCCGCCCGCGGCCCGTGGGCGCCACCACCAACCCGTCGCTGCTGCTCAAGGCCTGCGCCATCCCGGAATACGCCGAGCGATTGCGTGCCGAAGGGATCCGGCCGTTTGCGCGGGATCAGGAAAAACTGGAAAAGCTGCTGGCCTGCGCATGACTGCACTCTCTGCTTTGGCCCAACCACGCACGTTGGTGTTCCTGACCTACCCGCACATGGGCTTGCTCGACCTGACTGGCGCCCAGACGGTGTTCTGGGCCGCGACCAAGGCCATGGCCGAGCGCGGTTTGCAAGGTTATGTGTTGCACAACGCCAGCCTGGCGGGCGGGCTGATGCCGACCGCCGAGGGCTTGAGCGTCGACACCGTCGCCTTGGCACAGTTTGACCCCGCTGCCATCGACACCCTGGTGGTACCCGGCGCGCCAGCCATTGAGCAAGCCATGCTGGAAAATACCGCGCTGGTGGACTGGTTGCGCAACGCCTCCGGCCAGGCGCGACGGACCGCCTCGGTGTGCAGCGGCACGTTTTTGCTGGCGCTGGCGGGCTTGCTGGAGGGGCGCCGCGCGGCAACGCATTGGGCCATGTGCGAGCTGCTCAAGCAACGTTTCCCGAGCATCGAGGTGGACGTGGACGCGATCTTCGTGCAGCAAGGCCAGGTGTGGACCTCGGCGGGCGTCAGCGCCGGGATCGACCTGGCGCTCGCGCTGGTGGAGGCTGACTGCGGGCGCGAAGTGGCGCTGCAAGTGGCACGCGAATTGGTGGTGTTCCTCAAGCGCCCCGGTGGCCAGGCGCAGTTCAGCCAGGTGCTGCAAGCGCAAACCGCCGACAGCGCCAGCTTTGATGCGCTGCATGCATGGATCAGCGACAACCTGCGCGACAGCGACCTCAGCGTCGAGCGCCTGGCCGCGCAGAGCCATATGAGCCCACGCAACTTTGCCCGGGTCTATAAGCAAAAAACCGGTCGCACCCCGGCCAAGGCCATCGAACTGTTTCGCATGGAAGCGGCGCGCCGCATGCTCGAAGACTCCCAGCGCAGCATCGACCAGATCGCCGGGCTTTGCGGGTTTGGCGATGAGGAACGCATGCGCTGCACCTTCCACCGCCACCTGGCCATCTCACCCCGCGACTACCGCGAGCGCTTTTCCGGCTAGGCCGGCAGAGGTGGCAGTCATCCAGGGTTATATGTCCTTTCGGACAGACCCTGCTGCTTTTACAGTGATCCGGCAATGCCTTGCGGCTTATCTGGTCTCTGGAGCAACCCCATGAAACAACACATTCTGATCATTGGCGCCGGGTTCGGTGGCGTGTGGAGCGCCTTGAGCGCGGCTCGGCTACTGGATAAACACGACCGCAACGATGTGCGCATCAGCCTGCTCGCCCCCCAAGCGGAGCTGCGTATCCGCCCGCGGTTCTACGAGCCCGATGTACATACCATGCTGGCTCCGCTTGATGCGCTGTTCGACGCTGTGGGCGTGACCTTTGTGCAAGGCGCCGCCGACAGCATCGACGCCACTAATAAGCAAGTGACCTACCGCAACGCGGCCGGCATCCCGGCCACCCTCGCCTACGATCGCCTGGTAGTGGCCGCCGGCAGCCGCTTGAACCGCCCCGGCATGGACGGCATCGAGCATGTGTTCGATGTGGATCAGATCGAAGACGCCGCGCACCTTGAAGCCCATATCAACGCCCTGAAAAACCTGCCCGACACCCCGGCCCGCAATACCGTGGTGGTGGCCGGCGGCGGCTTCACCGGTATCGAGACCGCCACCGAAATGCCGGCGCGCCTGCGTGCGGCACTGGGTGAGACGGCCAACATCCGTGTGATCGTGGTCGACCGCGGGCCGCAGATTGCCGCGTCGATGGGCGATGGCATACGCCCATCGATCATCGAAGCCAGCCAGGCACTGGGGCTTGAATGGGTACTGAACACCTCGGTCGCCTCGGTGGATGCCGGTGGCGTGACCCTGGCAGATGGGCAGCGGATTGAATCGAGCACCGTGATCTGGACCATCGGCTTTCGCGCCAACCCGCTGACCGAACAGATTGAGGGCACCCGCGATCCCCAGGGCCGCCTGCACGTGGACGCCCACCTCAAGGTCAAGGGCCAGGCTGCCATCTTCGCCGCTGGCGACGTGGCCTACGCCGCCACAGACGCGCTGGGTAACTTCGCTGCCATGTCCTGCCAGCACGCCATCGCGCTGGGCCGCTACGCCGGCAACAACGTCGCCGCCGATCTGATCGGCGTGGCCCCCATGGCCTACAGCCAACCCAAATACGTGACCTGCCTCGACCTCGGCGCCTGGGGCGCGGTGTACACCGAAGGCTGGGACCGTCAGCTCAAGCTGGTGGGCCAGGAAGCCAAGGAACTCAAACAGCAGATCAATAGCGTGTGGATCTACCCACCGGCAGCGGATAGAAAGGTGGCGTTGGCGGCGGCGGATCCGTTGATCCCGGTGGCGTAGAACTTCGCGTTGCTCACTACAATGACAGGATGTGAACGATCCATTTTTTTGATGTCATCCACTTCCCGGTTGCGATGGAGCATCGCGCAGGCTACTCTTTCAACTCGCAGCAAGTGCTGCGATTGGACTTGGCGGTCCGACCAGATATAGGCGCAACGGCGCCCCCAACACGATTGCAGGCGCTTTTTTTGCGCCCGTGATTTCGTGCAATGGCGGGTTGCGCAGGGACTTCTTCGGAAGTGCCGGGTCCTATATCCCCGGTCCGCCAACCTTGCGTAATCCGCCACCCTAATTCTGCTTGGCGGCAGAAGGTGACGGCTCACTTAGATATAGGAGCAAGAACCATGACCTCATCTGATCGGTATATGCCCATAACGGGCCCCGATTGCACCATACCTACACTGCTAATCGATACTCAGGCGCCGCTTGATGCTTTGCATGACGCAGCAGTTTTTCGTATTCGGGCAGTCACTCAAGCTCTGGAAAACCTGGCACTTCGCGATGAAATCAGCAGCGATACCGTGGTGCTGCAGGACTTCGCGTTGCTGTTGAGTATTCCATTGCGGGACGGCTGCGATTTACTGGATGTGATCGGGCGTAGGCTAAGGGCAAGGATGTCGTAACCGAAAACAGGCGACCTTACGGTCGCCCTCTATAAACTCAGCAAATCAGCAAAGCCGCATTTATTCAGCGTACCTTGTGATAGTTGGCCAAAGCATCCATATAGGCTGCTTTAACTGTCAGGCCTACAGTATCCAATACCTGCGCGTTAAGGGCAGCAAGCTTGTCACCTATCAAGCTTTGCCCCGCCTGCTTCAACTTGAGCCGGGAATGCCCGGCATATTTCGTGCCGGCGATATCCACCGTCAGGCTAACCTCACAGGCGTAATAGTCAGGAGAGTTCCAAGTCTTGACGAAGACTCTGTCGATCTCGACGCTGGTTTTGAGTGTCGAAGAGGGAGAAACGCCCACCGCACGTTTGGTGAACTCGGTCCAGTCGTCAACAGGAACGTTGGCGAACCCCTCGTAAAGGCCGACATTGTAATTAGCAGCATGCCAAACAAGCTTGCTCGACTCCTTGCAGCGCGTACACTTTTCAGCGCCAGTCACTTGCACGATGTCGGCCTGTACAACACTACTTTTGATTGCCGCCAACTCGGCCTCCGTCGAGTACGCCGCGAAGTGCAACTGGTTGGTAACGCAACCGCTGAGCCCTAACAGAACACATGCAACGATCAAGTACTTCATCAATCACCAATCCCTGTGAAATTCATTTGTTAAGCGGCACACCCTGCCCAAACCGCCGAATCGCCAGGCAATACCCCACCAACGCCAGCCCCGCCAGCAAACCGCCCGCCGCGCCGATCCAGGCGAAGCCGAAGTGGCTGCCCACCCAACTGCCCATCAACGCGCCGCCGCCGATGCCAATGTTGTAGATCCCGGAAAACATCGCCATGGCCACATCCGTGGCATCCGGTGCCAGCACCAGCACCTTGGACTGCATGGCCAGGCCAAACCCCATGATCGCCATGCCCCAGAAAATGCTCAGCCCCACCAGGTAAGACTCGGCGCCGCTCAACGGCAGCATCAGCGCCAGGCACGCGGCGAGGATAGACACTGCGCCGATCACGAACAGGTGGGGGTTGAAGCGATGCACCAGGCTGAACAACAACGAGCCGATGATGCCAGCACCACCGAACACCAGCAGAATCAGGGTCACGGCCCTGCCGCCCAGGCCGGCGACGCCTTCGACGAAGGGTTCGATGTAACTGTAGGCGGTGAATTGCGCGGTGACGGTCATTGCGGTCAGCACGTAGAGCGCCACCAGCGCCGGGCGCTTGAACAGCAGCGGCAGGCTGCGCAGGGAGCCGGAGTTCTGGCTGGGCAGCAGCGGCAAGGTGCGCGCCAGCCAGAACACAAGGGCGGCGGCGAAGGCGGCGATCACCAGAAAGGTGGTACGCCAGCCCATGGCCTCGCCCAACAGACGGCCCAACGGAATGCCCAGTACCATCGCCAGGGACGTGCCGGTGGCCAGCAAACCAAGGGCCTGCACCTGCTTGCCCTCTGGCGCCAGGCGTACAGCCAGCGAAGCCGTGATCGACCAGAACAACGCATGGGCCAGGGCAATGCCGACCCGACTGACCATCAGCAAGCCGAAGCTGGTGGCCACGCTGGAGAGAATATGGCTGGCGATAAACAGACCGAACAGCACAATCAACAATTTTCGCCGTTCGACGTTGCGGGTCAGCAGCATCACCGGCAGCGAGGTCAGCGACACAATCCACGCGTAGATGGTGAGCATCAGGCCGACGCTGGCCACGGGCATGTCAAAGCTGGCACCAATGGCGCTGAGCAGCCCGACGGGGACGAATTCGGTGGTATTGAACACAAACGCGGCCAGCGCGAGGGCGATGACCGGTTGCCAATTGGCTTGGGGGGTTGCGGCTGAAAGGCTCATTGACGGGCGCGGTACTCTGACAGTGATCAAGCGGCCACCCAGGACAAGCGCCGCCGCCGAGCATTCTATAGGTTTCTCGCACCGCTGTTGCTGCGGATCGTCGCCCCAGGGTTTATGGCGAGGTCATGGTAATCACGTAATTGCCCGACTGAATCAGCTTGCCGGCGCGGTCTACCAGCACGTACCGCTGATCGTAATAGCGCCCCTCGCCGGTGTCCGCTACCAGCCGCACATGGGGTGCGTCGACGCTGACCACCGGCGCGACACTGCGCACCTCGATTCGGCTGCCACGACTGGATTGGGCGCAACCGCGCAGTTCCATTACCGAGCCGCTGCGCGCATTTGTCGCACACCCTGACTCGACAATCGCGCCGCTGAACCTGATGGTGCCCTGCCCCACGGTCTGGGCGGCGCCGCAGGTACTTGCCCACAGGCCCAGGAGGCCAGTCATTACCGCAACACGACGAACGTTCATGCCGACACTCCTTCTTGGGTTAGTTAAGAAGTAAGTCGTCGGCACGCCGGTTAACTTGAGCTTATTTACCCGCGAATGAGAGGTGCATCACGGATCTACCTGCCCCATCAATTCAGGAATGCTCTCCGGCCGCTGGGCATAGCGTTGGGCCAACGCCGCGCAGACCATCAACTGGATCTGGTGAAACAGCATCAACGGCAAAATCAACACCCCCATGCTCGCCCCGGCAAACAGCACCTGCGCCATCGGCACGCCGGTCGCCAGGCTTTTCTTCGAGCCGCAGAACAGGATGGTGATGCGGTCTTCCTGGTTAAAACCAAACGCCTTGCCCAGCAGCGTCGACGCCACCAACACCAGGGCCAGCAACACGCAGCAGGCCACCACCAACCCGCCCAATTCCCACAGCGGGATCTTGTGCCAGATGCCCTCATTGACCGCCTCGCTGAAGGCGCCGTAGACCACCAACAGAATCGAGCCCTGATCGACGAATTTCAGCCAGGCTTTGTTACGCCCGACCCAGCCCCCAATCCAGCGGCTGGCGACTTGCCCGGCAATGAACGGCAGCAACAACTGCACGCTGATTTTGACAATCGCATCGACTGTGGAGCCGCCATCCCCATGCACGTTGAGCAGCAGCGCTACCAGCAGCGGCGTCAGGAAGATGCCGAACAGGCTGGACGCCGCCGCGCTGCAGATGGCCGCCGGGATATTGCCGCGGGCCAGGGAGGTAAAGGCAATCGCCGATTGCACAGTGGCCGGCAAGGCGCAGAGGTAGAGCATGCCCATGTACAGCTCGTTGCCGATCAACGGCGACAGCACTGGCTTGAGCGCCAGGCCCAGCAACGGAAACAGTACGAAGGTCAGGCTGAACACCAGCAAATGCAAACGCCAGTGGCCGGCACCGGCGACGATGGCCTTGCGCGACAGCTTGGCGCCGTGCAGGAAAAACAGCAGCGCGATGGCCAGGTTGGTGACCCAGCCGAACGCCACGGCGGTCTGGCCGCTGGCGGGCAGCAGTGAGGCGAGGATCACGGTGCCGATCAGGGTGAGGGTGAAGTTGTCGGGGAGAAACCGGGGCCGGGTCATAAGCAATTCTTCCAGGGGTTGCCAAGAGCGTCGCGACGACTCTAACGTAACCACCTGTTACCGACTAACGCCAATGAGCCAGTAAATGCCGCCTAAAGGACTTGAAAAAGCCGTTCGCCGCAGTGTCCCAGGGCTTTCCAGCCTGCCGAGGCCGGTGTACGGGCGTACTGAATCCTTGCCCAACCGTGCGCTGACGCGACGCCACAGCCACCCGTGGGTGCAGCTGTCCTACGCGATTTCCGGGGTGCTGGAGATCCAGACCAGCGTCGGTCGTTTCGTCGCGCCACCGCAGCGCGCCGTATGGATTCCGGCCGGCATGCCCCATCGGGTGTTCAGTTCGCCCCATACGGAAATGCGCAGCTTGTACCTAGATTGCAGCGTCACCGCCTGGGCCGCCGAGCGTTGCCAAGTGCTGGAGGTGAGCAGTTTGCTACGCGAGCTGATCCGCAACTTCAGCCAATTGCCGGTGGAATATACCGAGGACGGGCCGGACGGGCGCCTGGCTCAGGTACTGCTCGATCAGCTCGCCGCCGCGCCCCAGGTGGACTTGATGTTGCCACTGCCTCACGACCCACGGCTGCGACAGATCTACCGCAGCCTCAACCTGCATCCCGAGCAGCAGACGACGTTGGGCGAGTGGAGCCGCAAGCTGGAGGTGAGTGAAAAGACCCTGAGTCGGGTGTTCCTGAGTGACACCGGGCTGACGTTTCGCGCATGGCGCCAGCGCCTGCGCCTGTTGAGCGCCCTGCCCGCCCTGGAACAAGGCGAGCGGGTGACGGATGTGGCATTGGGGTGTGGCTATGAATCGACCTCAGCCTTTATCAATGCATTTCGTCAGCAGTTCTATTCCACCCCCGGTGAGTTCTTCCGCTGACCCTCCCACGACGCAAATAATCCCCAAACCCACGCTCGGCTGTTATTGTGCCGCGCTTTGAAACACAGCAACCGACTGCGAGGAAATGGACGTTGAACACTGACGAAAAAATGACCGGGGACCTGTTCGAGGTTGATAAGCGCCTGTCACTCAAGCCCGTGGTGGACTTCAACGCCTACCTGCGCAGCGCCTTCGGCGACGGCCCTTGCACCTGCGTGCGCTGCACGGCCAACGGCGGCGATGAAAGCGGCTATGAGTTCCAACACACCTTCACCTTCGACGCCAAGCCCCTGCACCGTCGCTTCGCTTCGACGGCGGGAAGTGATGTATTGATGGCGTTGAAGAAGGCATGGTTGTCGTACACCAAGGCCGAGCTGCCGCTCAGTGGTACGTTGGCGCTGGATACGGTCAAGGAGTTTGTCGAGCCACAGTGGCACAAACGCCTGGCGCCACTGTTTGTCGCCAGCGGGTTGGTCAAAGATGTCGAAGGTGAATTGCGCATCCAGCCGCAAGCCGCAGCCTGACACCGGTTAATGTGGGAAGCACCACTGTCGAAGCAAAGAAGAACCAGCTCCCACATTGGTCATGCATCGCCCACAAAATCAGCGTCCGGCACAGATCCCCTGTGGGAGCGGGCTTGCCCGCGAAGGCGGCGTGTCAGTCACTGAATATTCAACTGAACCACCGCTATAGCAGGCAAACCAGCTCCCACATTTTTCCGGTTATTGGCCTAGAAACCGGGAACGCTTTGTACGCGCAACTCAGGGGGCAGTTCGTCCAGCGGCTCGGTCAGCGGCCGGTCGCTCCCACCCGGCAGCAGGATCACCTTGCGGCATTCCTCCTCGGCTTTATCAAACAGCTCATACCCCCGCGCCGCCTGCTCCAGGGGCAGCCTGTGAGTGATGATCGCTTCCGGGTGCAGATGCCCCAGCTCGACGTGCTCCAACAACTCCGGTAAGAACCGCTGCACATGGGTCTGGCCCATCTTGAAGGTCAGGCCCTTGTCGAAAGCATCGCCAAACATGAAGCCATGGATAAACCCGGCATACACCCCGGCAACGCTGACCACACCACCGCGACGTACGGCGGCGATGCACTGGCGCAGCGCCTTGCCGCTGCTGCCCTCGATCTTGAGCGCGGTGAGCAGGGTTTCCGTGGTGCTGCCCTTGGCCTCGAAACCCACCGCGTCCACCACACCATCGACGCCGCGCATGCCGGCGGTCTGGCGGATGATGGTGTCGGCCGGGTCTTCGTCTTCTTCGAAGTTGATCGGGATCACGCCGTACATTTTCTGCGCATAGGCCAAACGATACGGATGGTCGTCGACCATGAAGATCTGCTCGGCACCCAGCATCTGCGCGCAGGCCGCACTGAGCAGGCCTACGGGCCCGGCGCCATAGATGGCCACGCTGGAGCCTTTGCCGATGCCAGCGTTGGTCACTGCCTGCCAAGCGGTGGGCAGGATATCGGAGAGGAACAGCACCTTCTCATCCGCCAGGGTGCCGGGCACCTTGAACGGCCCGGTATTGGCCTTGGGCACCCTCACCCACTCCGCCTGACCGCCGGGAATACCGCCATACAGGCGGCTGTAGCCAAACAGCGCGGCACCCGGTGGGATGGATTTTTTATTCAGGATCGCACCGCGCCCATCATTGGTGGTTTCGCAGGCGGCGAATTGCTGGAGCTGGCAGAAAAAGCAATCGCCACAGGCAATCACGAACGGAATCACCACACGGTCGCCGCGTTGCACGGCGGTGACGGTCGGGCCGGTTTCTTCGACGATGCCCATGAACTCATGGCCGAAGATATCGCCGTGCTCCACGGTCGGGATCTTGCCCCGGTACAGGTGCAGGTCCGAGCCACAGATCGCGGTGGCGGTGACCCGCAGAATGATGTCGTCGGGTTGTTCAATGATCGGATCGGGCACGGTATCCACCTGCACCTTGTGTGCGCCCTGGTAAGTCATCGCTCGCATGGTCTGCGCTCCTGCCGTTGAGGGGTTACTGATTAAGGGCGGAGCAAGACCATCAGTGTTCCATCAACCTCGTTCAAGACCCGATCAACGGTCGCCGCGAGTCTGGGCCAACAGCAGGTCGACTACCTGGCGCAAGCTGGCAAGCGCATCGGCGCCGCTCGCCTGGGCCTGGGCCTCCCAGCGCAACTGCTCGGCCGCGCTGTTGCCGCGTCGCAGCAGTGCCTGCAGGGTATCGAACAGCAGCGGCTCGCCCATGGCCTCTGCGGTGGCGGCAAAGGTCTGCCGGGCGCACTGCAGCCATTGCTCAGCGCTGCCCAGGGTGCCTGCGTCGTCCAACGCGAAGGTGCCTGCGACCCCATAACGCTTGGCCTGCCAGCGATTTTCCTTGAGCAGCCAGCGCGCCTCGGCACTGAACCCGGCGCCAGGGCGCTGCATCGCGCAGGCATGGGCGACCATTACCCGAAACAGCGTGGCGAGGGCCAAGGTGTCCGCCAACCGTGGGCAGGCGTCGGTCATGCGCAGTTCAAGGGTGGGATAGCGTGCCGCTGGGCGGATTCCCCACCAGCCATTGCCATCGGCCTTGATCGCGCCGATGCGCTGTAACATGGCCAGGTAGCGCTGGTACTCGGCCCAATCGCTGAAGTGTTCCGGCACGCCCATGCGGGGCCACTCGTCGCACGCGGCCTGGCGGTAGCTCATGAAGCCGCTGGGCGCGCCGTCCCAGAAGGGGGACGAGCAACTGAGCAGCAGCAACAACGGCAACCACGGCGACACCTGGTTCATCACCGCGATACGGTCCAGCGTTTGCGGCACCTGCACATGCACATGCAGCCCGCACAACACACTGCGCCGCGCTACATATTGAATATCGTCGAACAGGTGCCGGAAATGCGCCTGATCGGTTGGCCGCTGCCCACGCCAATCGGCCAGGGGGTGGCTGCCGGCGCACACCACACCGAGGCCGAACTCAGCCAGGGATTGCGCCAGGTTGCCGCGCACTGCCCGGAAGTAGTCCGCCGCTTCGGCGCTGGAGGTGAACACCGGAGAGGCCGCCTCGATCTGGCCCTGGAACATCTCAAACGAGAAGCCCGCGCCAATCGCTTCGCGACAGGCCGCCAGCACTGCCGCCGAGGGCTCGCCGACCATCTGGCGGCTGTGCAGGTCGGTGATGAAGTATTCCTCTTCAATGCCAAAGGTGAGCATCGGGTATTCAGCGCAATCGGGTGACAGTCAGTGCGACCACGGCGATGCGCTCCACCTGTTCATAGCCTGGCTTTTCCAGTTCTTCACCGAAAACATCCGGGTCCAGTTCGCGGTAGGTCCAGCCGTAGGCGTCGCTGCCCAGCAGCGGCTTGACCGCCTCCAGGAAGGGGTCGCTGCCGGCCACCATCGCCACCCCGGTATACAGCAACAGGCTACCGCCCAGGGCCAGGCGCCCGATGGACTCACTGACGATGCGCAGCGACAACTGCTCCCCCAAGGCGCCGCCGCCATGGCGATAGGCGCGCTGGCGGTCATCTTTCATGTACGGCGGGTTAGCGACGATCAGGTCGAATTCGCCCTCCACACTGGCCAGCACGTCACTGTGGTACACGCTGACGTTATTCAGCGCGGCCAGCTCGGCATTCACCGCGGTCATGCGCAGGGCACGGGGGTTGATATCCACCGCCAGCACCTGGGCGTCATGCCGGGCTTTAGCAATCACCAGCGCACCGACGCCGGCGCCACAGCCAATGTCCACAGCGCGCTTGAGCGGCTCGAAACGTTGTTGCAGATAGGCTTCGATCACGTGGGCAAAGCGGTAGCTGTCGGGGCCGAAAAACACCGCGTCCGCCTGGTCGGTGGGATAAGGCGAATGGGCGAACAGCAGCCCGTCGAGGCTCGACCAACGCACTGCGCTGCGCCATAACGCGCCGTGCTTTTCGATCACATCCGCTTGCTGCAATTCTTCACGCAGGGCCTCGGGCAACAAGCCTTGATCGAACGGCATCGACCAACCGAACACATCGCGCAGCGTCATTGCCAGGGGCGTCGCCAGCCGCCGATAGACACGCTCATGGGTCAAGGGCGTTGGCGTGATAAAGCGATAACCACCCTCCTTCAACCCCCGGCCCAAATTCAACAAGGCACGATCAGCCAGTTGTTGCGCAGACATAGGCACATTCCTTAGCGCAGGCGCGCACGCAGTTGGATAAAGCGGCGAGTGGCATACAGCCCGGCAGGCGTGCAGTGACGGCGTGCCGACAGCCACGGGATCAGTGCATTGAGCTGCTGCACATCGGGCAAGTTGCACAATGACTCCGCCAGGGCCTGGGTATCAGGATCCGCGGGACGATGCTGCTCGCGGGAAAACCGGCTGCCGCGTCCCGGCCGCACGGGCGGCACGCGTTCGCTGGTAACCCATTCACCCGCAATCCAGTCATGGATCAGTTGTTTTTCATAACCGCTGAACACCCCGAACATCGCGGCGCCAGCGCCCTCGATCAATTGCCAGAAGCGGCTGTTGGCGGGGTCCTGGTTGTGTTTGATCCAGCCTTTGTCTTCGAGGGCCTTGAGGAACGCGCCGATCTGCCCAGGCTGAGCCAGCCATTGGTTGACGGTCTGCCCTTCGAAGCGGCAATAGTCCGAATGCATGTGCTGGCCGAAGGCGCGCTTGCGTTCGAGCATCGCCACCACCTCGTCCTGCAGGTTGAACTGTTTGATCACAGACGTAGTACCCGGCCCCAGATCGTTCAGGCGGTAGCCTGCGGCCACGCGACGATAAAAATCCGCCCTGCCTTCGCCTAGCGGCAACAGGTTCAGCACCGATTGCGCCGCTTTGCTCGCGTGGCCGCTGCTGGCGTTGTCGATGGTGACATGCAGCGTGAAGTAATAAGGGTCGATACCCAGCTCACTGAGTTCATAGGCGGTGATCAACAGGTGCAGCGGCAGTTGCTCGTAACCCAGGTTGAAGCCAATGACCTCCGGCAGGAACTCGTCGGCGCAAACGCCCAGCGCCAGTTGCAGCGCGCCTTGCAGGTAATGGTCATCCTCAAGGCCGGCGTCGCTGTCGGCATCGTGCTCGCTGAGCAACTTGCGGTAGATCACCACATGGTTCTGCGCAGCTTCACCGTCGCCCAATTCTTCCAGGTAAGTGGTGAGCAGGCCGTCGAAGCGCTGGTCTTGCCAATAGCGCAGCAAGCCGTATAGCCAGGCGCCGTCGACCTGTTTGGTCGGCGCCACACACTGCAGGAAATACAACGCATGGGCCTTGTTCTGGAAATACCGCCGTGGCCCACCGTTTCGACGCTGTTCCAGATAGTCGGCATAGGCCTGGGCCACCTCGGCGCAGCGCTGCTCGACCCAGGCCAGCAGCTGTTCGGGGGCCTCTGGCAAGTTGCAGTCGGTGGCCTCTACCAGGGCCAATTGATCGTGCAGGTATTCACGCGCCAGTTCGGTGGCGTCTTGGGTTTCGCCATGCAGCTGTTGGTAGACCCGTTGATGGCGGCCCTGGGCCGAGTCGGTGAGAGAGGCCGGCTGGCCAGACAGCGCTGTAAGGAGTGTCATGATGGCAGTTTCCGCAAAGTCCGTTACAACGGGCCTCCCACAAGGTGGCCCCGCAAGAGCGCTCAACATCACGCGCTTCTAAAATGCAGAGCCTCGGGGCGTGCGGAAAATTCAAATGAGGTTGGGTTGGGAGGGATAAGCGGTCGTTTGTCAGGGCTCACAAAACCAAAAAATGCCTGTAGGAGCGAGCTTGCTCGCGAAAAACGTCAACGATAACGCGTGCTTCCTGAATAAACGCGGCGTCGGTGAGTTCTTCGCGAGCAAGCTCGCTCCTACAGGGGTTGAGATGGCGCTGTTACTTACGCGCCGCCTCCCACTGCTTGAGCAGGTCGTTGTAGTTCACGGTTTCGCCCTTGGGCTTTTCGTTGGCCAGTTTCGGCTTCGGTGCACCCGGCTGGTCGAACCAGTATTGCGCGTCACGCTCGGGGTTCATTTTCGGGCCGCACACCGGTTGCACCTTGGAGCGTTCCAGGCGCGTCATGATCGCATCCTGCTCCTTGGCCAGGTTGTCCAGCGCCTGTTGCGGGGTCTTCTCGCCGCTGGCCGCTGCGGCGATATTGCTCCACCACAGTTGCGCCAGGCGCGGGTAGTCCGGCACGTTGGTGCCCGTCGGGGACCACTCGGTACGGGCCGGGCTGCGGTAGAACTCCACCAGCCCCCCGAGTTTGGGCGCCATGTCGGTCATGGCCTGGGAGTTGATATCGGACTCACGAATCGGCGTCAGGCCAACGATGGTTTTCTTCAGCGACACCGTTTTTGAGGTCACGAACTGCGCGTAGAGCCAGGCCGCGAGTTTCTGCTTTTCGGGCGTGGACTTGAGGAAGGTCCAGGAACCTACGTCCTGATAGCCCTTCTTCATGCCCTTTTCCCAATACGGCCCGACTGGGGACGGTGCCATGCGCCATTTCGGCGTACCGTCGGCATTCACCACCGGCAGGCCCGGTTTGACCATGTCGGCGGTAAACGCGGTGTACCAGAAGATCTGCTGGGCGATGTTGCCCTGGGACGGCACCGGGCCGGATTCGGAGAAGGTCATGCCCGCCGCTTCCGGTGGCGCGTAGGCTTTCATCCAGTCCACGTATTTCTGCGTGGCGAATACCGCCGCCGGGCCGTTGGTGTCGCCGCCGCGGGTGACGCTGGAGCCCACCGGGTGGCAGTCCTCTACACGGATGCCCCACTCGTCCACCGGCAAACCGTTGGGCAAGCCTTTGTCGCCGCCGCCGGCCATGGAGAACCAGGCATCGGTGAAACGCCAGCCCAGGGACGGGTCTTTCTTGCCGTAGTCCATGTGCCCATAAATGCGCTTGCCGTCGATTTCCTTGACGTCTTCGCTGAAGAACTTGGCGATGTCTTCATAAGCCGACCAGTTCACCGGCACGCCCAGGTCGTAGCCGTATTTCTCCTTGAACTTGGCCTTCAGCTCCGGCCGCTCGAACCAGTCGGCGCGGAACCAATAGAGGTTGGCGAACTGCTGGTCGGGCAACTGGTAGATCTTGCCGTCCGGCGCGGTGGTGAAAGACAGGCCGATAAAGTCCTTGAGGTCCAGGGTGGGCGAGGTGAAATCCTTGCCTTCGTTGGCCATCAGGTCGGTGATGGATTCGGTCTTGCCGTAGCGAAAGTGCGTACCGATCAAGTCGGAATCGTTGACCCAGCCGTCATAGATGTTCTTGTCGGACTGCATTTGGGTTTGCAGCTTCTCCACCACGTCGCCTTCCTGCAGCAGGTCGTGGGTCAGCTTGATGCCGGTGATTTCACTGAAGGCCTTGGCCAGCACCTTGGATTCGTACTCGTGGGTGGTGAGGGTTTCCGACACCACGTTGATCTTCATCCCACGGAACGGCTCCGACGCCTTGATAAACCACTTCAACTCTTCAAGCTGTTGGGCTTCGGTAAGGGTCGAGGGTTTGAACTCGCTGCCGATCCATTTTTTCGCGGCATCTTCATACGCATCGGCCCAGGCCGAAGCGCTCAAACCACTGAGGGCCAGTACGGCGGCCAATGAAATGCTATGTCGCAGCTTATTGTTTTTATTCAACATAGAGACCTCCAGGTTAGTTTCAAACGGGGCTTGTAGGAGCGAGCTTGCTGTGGCGAGGGAGCTTGCTCCCGCTGGGCTGCGAAGCGGCCCCAAAATAGATATCCGAGTCGGTTATCGGTTTGGGAGTGCTGCGCACTCCAGCGGGAGCAAGCTCCCTCGCCACACAAGCCCGTGCACAGCTAGCCCCAACGCATCACACTCAACAGCCATACCAGGGAGAGCGCGGACGCCACCCAGATGCTCCAGTCGGTAACGCCGATCACCAGCAAATGCAGGTAGGCGCTGCCGAGAAGACCGATAAACAAGCGATCACCACGGGTGGTGCTGATCGGCAGCAGCCCGCGCCGGGGGATGCTCGGCGAGCGCAGCTCCCAGGTGGTCATGCCCGCCAGAATCAGGGCAATACCGCCAAAGAACAGCGCAGTGGGGGTGGTCCAGGCCATCCATTCCATCATCGACTCCTCTAGACCCGGCCCAGGGCAAAGCCCTTGGCCACGTGGTTGCGAACAAACCAGATCACCAGCATGCCCGGCAGGATGGTCAACACCCCCGCCGCTGCCAGCACGCCCCAATCAATGCCGGAAGCCGACACCGTACGGGTCATCACCGCTGCGATGGGTTTGGCGTTGACCGAAGTCAGGGTGCGCGCCAGCAGCAGTTCGACCCAGGAAAACATAAAGCAGAAAAACGCCGTGACGCCGATGCCGGAGCCGATCAACGGAATAAAAATCTTCACAAAGAACTTGGGAAAACTATAGCCATCGATGTAGGCGGTTTCGTCGATTTCCTTGGGCACGCCGGACATGAAACCTTCCAGGATCCACACCGCCAACGGCACGTTGAACAGGCAATGGGCCAACGCCACGGCGATGTGCGTATCGAACAGGCCAATGGATGAATACAGCTGGAAGAACGGCAGCAGGAACACCGCCGGCGGCGCCATGCGGTTGGTGAGCAGCCAGAAGAACAAGTGCTTGTCACCGAGGAAGCGGTAGCGCGAGAACGCATAGGCCGCCGGCAACGCCACACTCAGGGAGATCACCGTGTTCAGACTCACGTAGTACAGCGAGTTGAGGTAGCCGGTGTACCAGCTTGGGTCGGTGAAGATCACCTTGTAGTTGGCCAAGGTGAAATCCTGCGGAAACAGGGTCAAGCCGCCGAGGATTTCGGTGTTGCTCTTGAAGGACATGTTCAGCAGCCAGTAGATCGGTACCAGCAGGAACAGGATGTAGATCAGTAATGGAATAAGCTTGCGCTTGCTCATGTTGGCGGCCTCAGCGGTTGGCGTCGGAATGGGTCATGGCGGTGTAGAACAGCCAGGACACCAACAAGATGATCAGGAAGTACACCAGGGAAAACGCCGCCGCCGGGCCCAGGTCGAATTGGCCGACAGCCATTTGAGTAAGCGTCTGACTCAGGAAGGTGGTGGCATTACCCGGCCCGCCGCCGGTGAGCACGAAGGGTTCGGTGTAGATCATGAAGCTGTCCATGAAGCGCAGCATCACCGCGATCAGCAGCACGCTTTTCATCTTCGGCAACTGGATATGTCGGAACACCGCCCAGGCCGATGCACGATCAATCCGCGCGGCCTGGTAGTACACGTCCGGAATGGCGCGCAAGCCGGAGTAGCACAGCAGTGCCACCAATGAGGTCCAGTGCCACACATCCATGACCAGCACGGTGACCCAGGCGTCCATGGTGTTGGCAGCGTAGTTGTAGCTGATGCCCATGGCGTTGAGGGTCGAGCCCAGCAGGCCGATGTCGGCACGGCCAAAAATCTGCCAGATGGTGCCGACCACGTTCCACGGAATCAGCAAGGGAATGGCGAGGATGATCAACACCAGCGAGGACCAGCGGCCCTTGGTGGGCATGGTCAGGGCGATGGCGATGCCCAGCGGGATCTCGATCAACAGCACGCAGGCCGAGTAGATGAACTGGCGCAGCAGCGAGTCGTGCAGGCGTGGGTCGAGCAGCACCTGCTTGTACCAGTCGGCCCCGACGAAATAGCGGCTGGATTGGTCGAAAATGTCCTGCACCGAATAGTTGACCACGGTCATCATCGGGATCACCGCACTGAACGCCACCAGCAGGAACACCGGCAACACCAGCCACCAGGCCTTGTTGTTCTGCACCTTGTTCATGGCGCCACCTCCAGCAGGTAATCGTCGGCGTAGAGCATCAGCCATTGCGCGGGGAAGCTGATCGAGGCCTTCCCTTCCGGCACCGGCTTGTCCTCGGCCAGGCGCACCTTGAGGGTGGCGCCGTCGAGGCTGAGTGTCATGATTTTGTAGGTACCAAGATCTTCCACATGCACGACGTCGGCTTGCAGGGCGTCAGGGTTGTACTCGTCCCACACGTGGATAAATTCCGGGCGGATGCCGACCTGGAGCTTTTTGTAGTCGGTGGCGTTGAGACGTTGCTGCGACGCTTCGGACAGCGACAACAGGGTATTGGCGAACCCTACACCGCCAGCCTTGGCCTGCACCTCGATCAGATTCATCCCAGGGCTACCAATGAAGTAACCGACAAAGGTGTGGCTGGGCCGCTCGAACAATTCACGCGGCGTACCGAACTGCACGATTTGCCCGCCGTACATCACCGCGATCTTGTCGGCGAACGTGGAGGCTTCCAGTTGATCGTGGGTGACGTAGACCATGGTGATATTGAACTGCTCGTGGATCTGCTTGAGCTTGCGCCGCAGCTTCCACTTCAGGTGCGGGTCGATCACTGTCAGCGGCTCGTCGAACAGAATGGCCGACACGTCATCGCGCACCAGGCCACGGCCCATGGAGACTTTCTGTTTTTCGTCGGCGGTGAGGTTGCGGGCTTTTTTGCTCAGCAGGGTTTGCAAGTCGAGGACTTCGGCGATTTCCTGCACCTTGCTGTGAATTTTCGCTTCAGCCATGCCCTGGTTGCGCAGCGGGAACGCCAGGTTGTCGAACACCGTCATGGTGTCGTACACCACCGGGAACTGGAACACCTGGGCGATATTGCGCTTTTCCGGGGTCAAGTCGTTGACCACTTGGGTATCGAACAGCACCTGGCCTTCGGACGGGCTGAGCAGGCCGGAAATGATATTGAGCAGCGTGGACTTGCCGCAGCCCGACGGCCCGAGCAAGGCGTAGGCACCGCCCTGCTCCCACACATGATTCATTTCCCGAATGGCGTAGTCTTCTGGCCCTGTAGGCGTAGGGCTGTAGCTATGGGCCAGGTTGCGCAAATGGATCTCGGCCATCAGGCAACCCTCGCGACACGGCGTCCGGGGGCCTGGACCAAGCGGCCCTGACCATCGAACACAAACAGTTTATGGGTGGGGATATACACGCGGATCGGCGCGTCGACATCGTATTCATGCACCCCCGGCAGGTGCAGCACCAGCAGGAAATGCTCACTGCGCACATGCAGGAAGGTTTCCGAGCCGCTGATTTCGGCGACTTCCACGGTCACCGCCAGCTCCAGGTCATCATCGTTGCTGGGCACCAGGCTGATATGGCTGGGGCGCACGCCAAAGCGGAATTCGCCTTCGCCGATAGGACGCAGGTCAACATTGAGTGGGAAATGCACGAAATTGGCGAAGCTCACTTCGTTGCCGCTGATGCGCCCTGGCATCAGGTTGATCGGCGGCTCGGAGAACAGCTCAGCGGCGAGGACGGTTTGCGGCTGATGGTAGACCTCGGCGGCCTTGCCGCTCTGAATCACTCGCCCCTCGTGAAGAATGGTGGTGGTGCCACCCAAGGCCAGGGCTTCGTTGGGCTCGGTGGTGGCATATATCGCGATGGTGTGGCGCGCCTTGAACAGTTCGCGCATTTCCTGGCGCAGCTCTTCGCGCAGTTTGTAGTCCAGGTTGACCAGCGGCTCATCGAACAGAATCAGTTCGGCATCTTTCACCAGGGCGCGGGCCATGGCGGTGCGTTGTTGCTGGCCACCGGACAATTCCAGGGGGTGGCGCTGCAGGAATTTCTCGATGCGCAGCATCTTGGCGGTTTCCAGCACCTTGCTCTGGATCACCTCCTGGGACACACCGGCCTGGCGCAACGGCGAGGCGATGTTCTCGAACACGGTCATGGTCGGGTAGTTGATGAACTGCTGGTAGACCATCGACACATTGCGCAGGCGTACCGGCTTTTGCGTGACATCCACACCGTTCATCAGGATGCGACCGCTGTCGGGCTTGTCCAGGCCGGCCATCAGGCGCATCAGGCTGGTCTTGCCGGACAGGGTGCGACCGAGCAGGACGTTGAAAGAACCGGCTTCGAACCGCAGGTTGGCGTCGTCGATCCAGGTTTGGCCGTCGACAACGCGGGAGACATGTTCCAGGGTCAATGACATGACACGACCTTTTTTATTATTGGAATGAATCTGGTGCGTTGTCAGAGCGAGTTTCGTGCCAAAACCGCAAGCGCTTGATGTGTAAGGAGATGGGTGAATCATGATGTTCAGGAGTGAACAATCCGGCTGAACAACTGAACACTGCCGGGGTTGACAATGAACAGTTGTGAACAACACTTTATGCGCGACGAAGATCAAATGTGGGAGCGGGCTTGCCCGCGATGGCGGTGCATCAGTTTGTAGATGCTGTGCCTGACCCTCTGCCATCGCGGGCAAGCCCGCTCCCACATTGTTCGATGTCCGACATTAGATGGCGCAAGACCCGACAACAATAATAAAGAAGGTCGCACGATGGCCGAACCCTTGACCCACGACACCCTTATCCAGGAATCCTGGCGCCGTTGCCGCGCCTACGGCCTGGACCACCAGAGCGCCCCCAGCTTTGACCAACTGCCCGCCGAAGGCATTCGCCAACTCCTGGAAAGCCAGCATTCCCTGGTGCAGACCACCCACCAGGAAGTGTTGCCCTACTACGAGAACATCCTCAGCAATTCCAATTGCCTGATCATGCTGGCCGACAATCAGGGCCAGGTGCTGACCTCGTGGGGCACCCAGCGGTTTATCGAACCCACGCTGGCCCGTGGCTTCAGCCCCGGCGCCAGTTGGATGGAACGCGCCAGTGGCACCAACGCCATCGGCACCGCACTGGCCTGCGCCCAGGCCGTGCATATTGAGCACGATGAACACTTCCTCAAGGCCAACCGCTTCATGACCGGTTCCGCGGCACCGATTTTCGACGCCCAGCGCGAAATCATCGCGGTGCTGGACGTGTCCAGCGACAGTTACCTGCCGCCCTCCCACACCCTGGGCATGGTCAAGATGATGAGCCAGACCGTGGAAAACCGGCTGATCCTCAACCTGTTTCGCGGCGAACATTTCCAACTGACCTTCAACACCGGCCTGAGCAACCTCGACAGCCAATGGGCCGGCCTGCTGATCTTTGATGAAAGCGGCCAGGTGCTGTCGGCCAATCGGCGTGCGGATAACCTGCTGGGCATCAGCCTCTCGCGGGTGATGATCGACAGTCTGTTCAAGGTGTCGCTGCTGGAGTTGCTCAACCAGCCGGAAGGGCTGCCCTTTGCCTTGCATGCGGCGGGACGCAATCGGTTCCAGTGCCTGTTGAAGCGCCCCAGGCAGATGCCGGTGCAGGCCCGGGTGTTCAGCCAACCGCAGCCGCCAGCACCGACCTCGATCAACCTCCAGACCCTGCATTTTGGCGATGTGCGCGTGGAAAAAGCCGTGCGCCAGGCCGAGCGCCTGCTGGAAAAGGACATTCCGTTGTTGATTCACGGCGAGACCGGCGTGGGCAAAGAGGTGTTCGTCAAAGCCCTGCACCAGGCCAGTTCCCGCAGCCGGCAGGCGTTAATCGCAGTGAACTGTGCGGCGATTCCCGCAGAACTGGTGGAATCGGAACTGTTCGGCTACGAAAAAGGCGCCTTCACCGGCGCCAACCAAAAAGGCAGCATCGGCCTGATCCGCAAGGCCGACAAGGGCACGCTGTTTCTCGACGAAATCGGCGATATGCCGCTGCCCACCCAGGCCCGCCTGTTACGGGTATTGCAGGAGCGCTGTGTGCAGCCGGTGGGCAGTAGCGAGGTGTTCCCGGTGGACTTGCGCATCATCTCGGCGACCAACCGCGCACTGCGCGAGCTGGTGCAGGCCGGGCGCTTTCGCGAGGACTTGTACTACCGCATCGGCGGCCTGACCCTTGAATTGCCGCCGTTGCGCGAGCGTACCGACAAGCAGGCGCTGTTCCAGCAACTGTGGCAACAACACCGCGAGCCGACGCAATGGGCCGGGCTGAGCGCCGAGGTGCTAAGGCTATTCGAGCAACACCCGTGGCCGGGGAATTTACGCCAAGTGAGCAGCGTGTTGCAGGTGGCGCTGGCAATGGCCGAAGAGCAGCCGATCCGCGCAGAGCACCTGCCCGATGATTTTTTTGTGGATATGCAGGCGACAGTGCCGCTGTCTAAACCTGAGCACCTGGATGAAAGTCTCGACCTGAGCCAGCGCCTGGAAGCCGTGGGCGGGAATATTTCCCACCTGGCGCGAGAGCTGGGGGTGAGTCGCAACACCCTGTACAAGCGCCTGCGCCAACACGAAGGTTGATTTAACGCCAGCTCCAGGAAACGCCGGTGTAGATACCACGCCCATCAGCGGGGGTGGAGCGTGCAGCGTCCATGCCTTTGTCGTCGTAGCCCGGCGTGACGGTGTTGGCGTAACGGCGGTTGGTGAGGTTGCGCAGGTCGACCCAGGCTTGCCAGTCCTGCTTGGGCGCGTCGTAGCCGAAGGTGGCGCCGAGGGTGGTGTAGGCCGCCGCGTAGTAGGAATTGGCGTAGTCCACCGCTACCCGTGATGCATGTTCGGTATTGAGGCTGGTGTAGAAACCCGTCGGGTGGCTGTAGCGCAGTTGCGCCTGGTAGTAGTGCTTGGGAATGCCGGGCAAGGTGTTGTCGCCGAAACGCTCGTCGTCGCGGTAGTGGAAGTCGCTGAAGGTGTAGGCCTGGCGCAGCTCGAGCTTACCGCTGCCGCCGCCGTCCCACAGCGGGCTGAGCAGGCTCAGTTCCACGCCCTGGTGCACGGTGGGGCTGGCGTTGGATTCGGCGATGATAGCGTTGCTGGTGGCAGTCTGGGCCTGGGTCTCTACAGAAAGCAGCTCGTGGCGAACTTCCGAGCGATAGAGCGCCAGGTCCCACTGACCGAGCCAGGCTTCACCGCGCCCGCCGACTTCCAGGGTGGTGGCGGTCTGATTACGCAGCTTCACGCCTTCGCGCTGCAACCCCGTGGCTGCCCCACTGCCCGGGCCAAAGTATTTGTTCGAGCCCCAGATCATCGACCACGCGTGCGGTGGCTCTACCGAGCGGCTCAGGTTGCCGTAGACCTGCAACTGCGGGGTGAAGTCGTAACGCAGGCCAATGCGCGGCGCGTAGTCCCAATCATGCTGACTGAGCGGCGCCTGGCCGTCGGGGTAAGTGACCTGGGTTTCGCGGCGCGTATAGATGGCGGCAAGGCCGGTGGTCAGCCACAGATCCTCCACCAGTTCCAGCTCGTTGCCTACATGCAGCACAGTATCGGAGCCCAGGTAGCTGTAGTCGCGGGTCTTGGTGCCGGGGGCATAAATGGCAGTATTGCCCGCAGGGATGCGGACGTATTCCGACGCGCCATTGTTCGGCATCGCCTGGGTAGTACGCAGGCCGAGAGTGGTGGTGCTGGCATGGCCGAGCAGGCTGTCCTGTCGGATGTAATTCAGGGTGCCGCTGATATCGGTGTAGGCAACTTTGAGGCGGTTGGTGCCTTCGCGCAGGTCCATGGGGTAATCGTGATAGGCCAGCCCGACCTCGACCCGCGCATTATCGTCCAACCGCAAGGTGGTCTTGTTGGCAATCCAGGTAGAGCCCGGTTGCAGGCGCTTTGAATCGCGGGCGGCATTGAGGCTGTTGGCGGCACGCGGATCATGGCTGATCTGGTCACGCGTGAGCCTGCCGGGTGAATCGTTGGTGGTTTCGCGGTAACGCAAGTAGAAGCGCGTTTCCAGGTCCGGATTAAAGCGGTAGCCGAAGTTCGCGGCGATGCCCTTGCCGGTACCAGCGCTTTGGTGCTGATAACCGTCGGACTCCGAATCGGTGAGGCTGATGTAATAGTCGGCGTCCCCCAGCACTTGCCCGGAACTGACTTCACGTTGGGCATAGCCGCGACTGCCGACCTCATAGCGCACCTGTAGCTTGGGCGCGTCCAAGCCGGTGCGGGTGACGTAGTTGACCGCACCGCCCAAGGCCAATGCACCCTGATCGAACCCGTTGGCGCCACGCAGCACCTCTACCCGGCTTTGCCACAGCGGGTCCTTGAGCTCATAGGGCGTGCCGCCTGGGCCGGTAAGCGGCAGGCCGTCGAACATTTCATACAGGCCGGAGGCATGGGCACCGGGGGCGCGGTTCAGGCCCGAGCCACGAATGGACACCTTCACCCCTTCGTTATTGGCCGCCTTGGCGTACACACCGGCCTGGTACTTGAAGACATCCTCGTTGGTGCTGACACGTCCCTGTTGCACGCTGTCCATATCGATGTAATTGGTGCCGCCGGGCACGCTTTTGAGCTGCGCCTGGGCGATTTCTGCGGCACTGGCCTCAGCCGTAGTGACTTCAACCGGCGCCAATTGCAGGCCTTCGGCCTGTACCAGCGAACTGAGGGTCAAGGCGGCAAAAATAAACGGGGGGTGGCGCAGCAGCATTGGGAGCAGGTCCTTGGAATCCGGGAACGTGCCGGGCCGAGCCCACCACGCGAACAGTGATGGGAAGGCAGGCATGCCCGTCAGGTCACTCCTTGATGACGGACAGGGGCGTTTTAAAAACAGGGATGGATCAGGTTTGGTCGTCAGGCGTTGCCAATGCCCGCATCAGGTCATCGGCATCCGACCCCGGCGGAAAGCGGAAGCCATACATTTCGTCAGTGGCGAGAATCTCCCCCAAGGTGTCGCGCAACTGGACCTCCGTGGGCGAGTCACGCAATAACTTATGCGCCGGCAGCAATAACTCGGCAGACACGCCCTGGGCGGTCGCGGCATCGATCACCGCATAGAGGATAAACCGCAAGCGTATTTCGCGATCCGTGGGCCAAACCGTTTTTCGTTTACCCAAGGGAGGGCCTCGTGTTTAAGAAAAATCCGAGGCTATTGCCCGCAGGCAAGCCTTTCAAGCCGCCGGAGGCAAGATAGGCCGCTTCCTACAGCCGAAAGGGAAACACCGCACCAATTGGTCGATGCGATGGCCTTACTGCACCGGTAGGAAGTTCATCAGCAACAGACTTTGTGCGTAATTGAGGCCAATGCGCCGGTAGCGCTCATCAAGGATTTGGGTCAGCAGGTCCAAACGCGCGACGATCTTGCCGAACTCAACGGCAAAACTGAGGTTACTGCCCTCCTCTGATATCTCGTTGGAAAACAACAGCAGCACGCCGTTGGCATCCTGACGCTGACTGAGCAGCCAGGTGGCCTTTTCGATATTGCGCGCCGCATTGCTGACAAACTGCGGATTGATCGAGTCAGTCACATAAAACTGCGTACGCCCGCCGTGAGCGGTCACGAGCATGCTGCCAATCGCGTAGATGAACGCGCCGACGCGGTCGCCGCGAAAGTCAGGGCTCAAGGAATAACTCAGGGCAGCCAGGTCACTACGATCTCCCAGTGCGGGCAAGGGACGGCGATTTTCGATGGCCTGACGGATTTGCCGGGCGGCGGTCACTGCCTCCGGATAGCCCGATTGACGCCACTGGTTGGGGTTGCGCAGGTAGAGCTTGCTCATCAGCAAGTAGAGGCTTTGCAGGTTGTCACGCATCCCCAGGGTGGCCATGCGGTCGACGCTGGTCTGGAAGAATTCATCGGGCTTGCCATCGCTGAACTGCCTGGCGATATCGCGACCCTGTTGTTGGCTGCAACCTGCGGCACACAGCGTTAATATCGCAGCCAGCAGCAGCGGCCATCGGGAGGTGGAAACAGTTGACGTTCGATCCATCGGCACCGGGTCTGATTCTGTTGGCCACCCGTGGGAGTCGGGTGGCTGGGACAGGGTAGATCAGCAGAATGGAAAAAAGTGCAGCGGTGCGGGTCAGATCAGCATCGGACTACAGACGCTGATCTGACCCGACACTTGATTCCCCGGCGTGCTAGAGCACTACCGTCGCAAGCATCCCCAAGGCGCCCAGGCAGAACCCGATCAACGCGCCCCGCCCTGGAGCTTCATGAAACAGCGCCCAGACCACCACAGGCTCCAGAAGCAATAACGAAGTGACCGAGACTACCGTGACAATCCAGATATCACCGACAACCACAAACCCCAGCCAATAGGCGCCCAGCAGGCAAAGCCCGGCAAAACACATCAAGACCACGGGAAGTACAAAGACCTCCCAGGAACCACTGCCGGCCTGGGCCAACTTGGCGGTCACCACCTCACTGTAGATTGCACAAAACTCACCGACCACCATCAACCCTAGAGCAAAAACTCCGAGTAATTCTTTGGACATATCAAAAACTCCTTCGTATTCAGCGCACTGTTTTTCAGCTCCCAGTCGGCAGTGCTGCAGCCGTCGTGAGCGTCGTTGCCTTGATACGAAGGGTTCTTGAAAAGGCCCGAATTACCGAAATGCTTGTCCATGCTCATGTCCTTCAAAGGGTTGAGGCTCAGCGATCCAATACAGTGCGTGCTGATCATAGAGGCATCGTGAAGCCATTCACAATTATGCGATGCCAATACTTAAGGATTACGGTTAATTAAATGCGCCGAAAACCGCAATAAAAACCCGGCGCTGGGCCGGGTTTCATTGATCGGGAGGTCTTCAGGTAGCGGGGTGCTCACTTGCTACGGAGTCCGCCGCGTCTACATCCGACATGTCCTCCTCGATCGGGGCCTCGTCATCCGGGGGTAGCGGGATATCGTCCTCATCGCGCCTCGGGTCATGCCCCGTCTCATTATCGGTGTTACGAGTAACCGCTTGCTGGGAAATGTTGCCTGGGGCTTTCTCGTTGATTTCCATGCTGGCTCTCCGTGTATCGCTCGGGATATCCGTGCTTAAGATTGAGAGGTAGCAACGGATGGAGAGTGCCGGATGTTAGACGAATGGTGGTTCGTCTTTGAAAGGTATGAATGCGAAAAACAGCGTTTATTTGATTATCAGCACACCCAAACCCCAGAAACGCAAAAGCCCCGCTTTCGCGAGGCTTTCGTGTAAATCTTGGCGGGAAACCAGGGATTCGAACCCTGGAGACGCTATTAACGTCCGCCGGTTTTCAAGACCGGTGCATTCAACCACTCTGCCAATTTCCCTTGTGCATCACGGGATTATAGTAGCCCATCCCGTGTCAGCGGGCGCCATAATACCCGAATGAAACACACTGTCAAACTCTCTGCATCGCTTGTTACAAGGCGTCTGTTATGATCTTTGCGACTGAACGTTTCAAAACTGAAGGAGTGTCGCCATGCGCGAACAGAATTACGCAGTGAATGGCAACGCGCAGGCTGAGCAGCTTGAAGTCAGCCGCGTGTTGCGCAACACCTACGGCTTGCTCGCCCTTACCCTCGCATTCAGCGGCGTGATGGCTTACGTGGCCCAGCAGATGCGCGTCGGCTACCCGAATATCTTTGTCGTGTTGATCGGCTTCTATGGTCTGTTCTTCCTGACCAACAAGCTGCGTGACTCGGCCTGGGGCCTGGTGTCGGCGTTTGCCTTGACCGGTTTCATGGGTTTTATCCTCGGCCCGATCCTCAACCGCTACCTGGGCATGGCCGGCGGCGCGGAAGTGGTCAGTTCGGCGTTTGCCATGACGGCCCTGGTGTTTGGTGGTCTGTCGGCCTACGTGCTGATCAGCCGTAAGGACATGAGCTTCCTGGGTGGCTTCATCACCGCAGGTTTCTTCGTACTGCTGGCGGCGGTGGTGGCCAGCATGTTCTTCCAGATCAGCGGCCTGCAACTGGCGATCAGCGCGGGTTTTGTGCTGTTTTCCTCGGTGTGCATCCTGTTCCAGACCAGCGCCATCATCCACGGCGGTGAGCGTAACTACATCATGGCGACCATCAGCCTTTATGTATCGATCTACAACCTGTTCATCAGCCTGTTGCAGATCTTCGGCATCATGAGCCGCGATGACTGATCAATCGCAGCAATAAAAATGCCCCGTATCGCAAGATACGGGGCATTTTCATTTTCAGAGCAGATAAAGCTCAGTACTGATTGGGTTCCATTTCCAGCTCGACCTTGAAGCGCTTGAAGATATCTTGCTGGATGCGTAGCGCAAGCTGGGCAATCTCTTGCCCGGTGGCGGTGCCGTAGTTGACCAGTACCAGCGCTTGCATCTTGTGCACGCCCGCATCGCCCTCCCGGAACCCCTTCCAACCGGCCTTGTCGATCAGCCAGCCGGCGGCGAGTTTCATTTGGCCGTCTGCCTGAGGGTAGGCCACCAGGTCCGGATACTGGCTTTGCAGTTCAATCGCCAGGGCCTGGGACACCAGTGGGTTCTTGAAGAAGCTGCCCGCATTGCCCAGCTCTGCCGGGTCTGGCAGTTTCTCGCGGCGAATGCTGCAGATCGCGCGGCTCACATCGCTTGGCGTGGCGTGGGTAACACCCTGCGCGACCAGGCGCTGTTGCACCGGGCCGTAGTCGAGTTTCAGGTGAGTGGCACGGCTGAGGGAAAAGCGTACCCGCAGGATCAGCCAACGCCCGACTTCGTGCTTGAACAGGCTGTCACGGTAGGCGAACTTGCATTCGTCGAGGCTGAAGTCCCGCAGCTCGCCCGTCTGGCGATCCAGGGCAGTGAGGCCGGCGAAGACATCCTTGATCTCTACGCCATAGGCGCCGATGTTTTGCATCGGCGCGGCACCGACAGTGCCGGGGATCAGGCTGAGGTTTTCCAGGCCGCAAAAGCCGTGTTCAAGGGTCCACAACACGAACGGATGCCAGGCTTCTCCCGCTTCGGCTTCGACCACCACGTGCGTGCCATCATCGCTCAGCACACGAATGCCTTGGGTCGCCATACGCAACACCAGCGCCGGAACGTCCTGGGTCAGCAGCAAATTGCTGCCGCCACCGATCACCAGCAACGGCACCGCATGTGCGGCGGCATAGGCGATGGCCTCGCGCACGTCAGCATCACTGTGGGCCTCGGCAAATAATTGCGCGCTCACATCAATGGCAAAGCTGTTGAATGGCTTGAGCGATACCTGCGCACGCACTTGCAAGGTCATAACCGCCCCTTCAATTCGATCACCAATAAGTCACAGGCGCGCTCGATCAGGTCAAGGACCCGTTCGAAACCTTGCTCACCTTCATAGTAAGGGTCTGGCACCTCGTCCACTTCGCCATCAAAGCGACGCAGGAACAAATCCAGCTCCGCCTTGCCCTGCCCTGGCTGCATGGCTTTGAGGTTGCGCAGGTTACTGTTGTCCATGGCCAGGATCAGGTCATAGCGGGCAAAATCAGCACGGGAAACCTGCTGGGCACGCTGGCCCGACAAGTCATAGCCGCGCGCCAGCGCCGCACGCTGGCTGCGCTGGTCCGGCGGGTTGCCAATATGCCATTCTCCGGTGCCAGCAGACGCCACCTCAACCTGGCCAGCCAAGCCTGCTTCACGCAACTTATGGCGCAAGATGCCTTCAGCGGTTGGCGAGCGGCAGATATTGCCCAGGCATACAAACAGAACTTCCATCAGGCGCCCAGCAGGCGACGGACGCGTTCGAGGTCTTCCTGGGTATCGACACCCGCTGGCGGTGCTTCCAACGCATCGCCCACGTGGATACGCACGCCGTGCCACAGGGCACGCAGTTGTTCCAGGGACTCGGTATTCTCGAGCCAGCACGGGCCCCAACTGACGAAGTCGTGCAGGAAACCGGCGCGGTAGGCATAGATGCCGATATGGCGGCGATATGGCACGCCCTCCGGCAACACGTCGCGATTCTTGGCAAAGGCATCCCGCGCCCACGGCAAAGTGGAGCGACTGAACGTCAGTGCCAGGCCGTTGATGTCGCTGACCACTTTCACCACGTTCGGGTTGAACAGCGTCTCGATGTCTTCGATCGGTTCGGCCAGGGTCGCCATACGCGCCTCGCCATGGGCCGCGAGGTTGGCAGCGACCTGATCGATGACACCCGGCGGTATCAATGGCTCGTCGCCTTGCACGTTCACTACAATCGCGTCGGGTGCCAGACCCAGCTGAGTGGCGACTTCGGCCAGGCGATCAGTACCGGAGTTATGGTCTTCGCGGGTCAGGACCGCTTCGGCACCAAAGCCTTTGCACGCCTCGATGATACGCGGGTCATCGGTAGCCACCACCACCCGTTCGGCGCTGCTCTTGCACGCTTGCTCCCACACCAGCTGGATCATCGGCTTGGTGCCGATCATTTGCAACGGTTTGCCCGGCAGACGGGTCGAGGCATAGCGCGAGGGAATGACAACGGTAAAGGCGGTGGTCATTTATCCAGGCGCTCATCGGTGGTCAGGGTGCGGGCTTCGCTTTCGAGCATGACCGGGATGCCATCGCGGATAGGGTAAGCCAGGCCGGCACCTTTGCTGATCAGCTCGGTTTTGTCGGCGCTGAGCTTGAGCGGGCCTTTGCAGATCGGGCAAGCGAGGATATCGAGCAGTTTGGTGTCCATGAGTGTTTCCTGGAAAAAAGCGTTTTAAGGCAAAAGACGGTTGGGCAACAGACGCATCAACTGCGTGTCGAACCAGGCGACGAACGCCGGCGACGGTACCGCATCCACCGCAAGGTACCACCAGTCGGGCTGGGCAAAGGCGCGGCACTTCACCGCGTCCTTTTCGGTCATGACCAGCGGCAATGACGGGGTAAAATTCAAGACCTCGGCGCTGTAGGGCGCGTGATCGGCAAAAGCATGGGGTATCGCCTGCCAGTGTAGCGTTTCAAGGGTATTGAAGAAACGTTGCGGATTGCCTATTCCGGCCACCGCATGCACCTGCTGGCCCTGCGGAAAATAGGTGACCGGCTGGCGCTCGCCGCTGTGCAGGTTGACCAGCGCTGTGGGCTGCAGGCGGAAGGCAAAGCCATTTTCACGGTCTGTAACGGCACCGTTATAAAGCACCCCGTCCACGCTCTGCAGGCGCTCCACCGGTTCGCGCAACGGCCCGGCAGGCAGGCACCGGCGGTTACCGAGGCCACGGGCGGCATCGATCAGCACCAGTTCAAGATCGCGGGCCAGGCGGTAGTGCTGCAGGCCGTCATCGGAGAGGATCAGGTCCAGGGGCTCGCAGGCCAGCAGGGCCTTTACCGCACGACTGCGATCAGGATCGATCATCAGCGGTACACCGCTGCGCTGCACGATCAGCAAGGGTTCATCACCGGCCACCTCGGCACTGTGGCCGGCCTCGACCCGCCACGGCAACTGCGGCGGCTTGGCACCGTAGCCTCGACTGACCACTCCTACGCGCAAGCCGCTACGTCGGCAGTGCTCGATCAACCACAGGATCAAAGGCGTCTTGCCGGTGCCTCCCACTGTAATATTGCCCACCACGATCACGGGCACAGACGACTGATAAATCTCGCCCTCGCCCGCCACGAAGCGCGCACGCTTACGTTGAACCACGCAGCGATACAGCGATTCCAGCGGTCGCAGCAACATTAGTGCTGGATGACCTTCGTACCATGCCTTGAGTAAACGGTCGGAGATGGCCATCAGGGCGGGCTCGCCGCCTCGACGGTGGTCATGCGCAAATGGCTGAAACCGAGCTTGCCGGCAGCGTCCATGGCGGTGATCACGGCCTGGTGCGGGGTTTTGCCATCAGCGCTGATGGACAGCGGCAACTGAGTGTCGCCACCAGACTCCTTCTGCAACGCCTCCATCAGGCTGGCAAGGTCATTTTTCTCCAGCAACTGGTTATTCACCGAAAACACCCCTTCGGCGCTGATAGCGATGTCCAGTTGCTTGACTTGCTGGTCTTCGGCAGGCGAGCCACTCACCGCTTCAGGCAGGTCGACACGCAACTGGGTTTCGCGGGTGAAGGTAGTTGTCACGACAAAAAACAGCAGCAGGATGAACACCACATCGATCAACGACGCGAGGTTGATATCAACATTTTCCCGTTGCTTGCGGCGAAATTTCACGCTTTGCCCTCGACCAGGTCTACATCACGGTCGCCCTGCACCACCTCCACCAGCTTGATGGCTTCCTGCTCCATGCCGACCACCAGTTCATCAATGCGACGCAGCAGGAAACGGTGGAAGAAGACCGAAGGGATACCCACCATCAGGCCAGCTGCAGTGGTGATCAACGCCTTGGAGATCCCCCCGGCCAGGACCGCTGCGTTGGTGGTCATGCCCGAGCCTGTGAACGAGCTGAAGATATCGATCATGCCGAGTACTGTGCCGAGCAAACCGAGCAACGGCGCCATGGCGGCGATGGTGCCAAGGGCGTTGATGTAGCGTTCCAGTTCATGGATGACCCGGGCGGCCGCCTCTTCAATGCACTCCTTCATGATCTCGCGACCATGCTTGGAATTGGCCAGACCGGCGGCGAGGATTTCACCCAGCGGCGAATTGGCGCGCAGCTCCTTGAGTTTCTGCTTGTCGAGCTGCTTGTTCTTGATCCAGCCCCAGACCTGCCCCAGCAGATGCTCGGGGGTGACGCGACTGGCGCGCAGGGTCCACAGGCGTTCGGCAACGATGCCGAGTGCAGCGATGGAACTCAGAATGATCGGCAACATCATCCAGCCGCCGGATTTGACCAATTCCCACACAGTGAATGCCCCCTCGAAAAAGTGCGCCACTTTAACATATAGGTTCGACAGCGGGGTTCGTCGGCTACACACCCGCCTGTTGCGGCTCGGGTCTTTGGTAACACGCGATTACGGTAACGGTTCGCGCCAGAAACGGCGTTGACTGCGCGCAACCATCGGTGGCAGAAACGCCCCCAGGCGCAGGCGTACGGCACCCTGCTCGGCGCTGTCGTAAACCCGGCTGCCCAGCACGTGGTAGCGCTCCAGGACCTGCGGATGGGGATGACCGAACGTATTGCTGCGCCCGCGGGAAATCAACACCGATGTGGGCGCCAACCGCTGCAGGAACGGCCAGGATGACGAACTGCGGCTGCCATGGTGCGGGGCTTGCAGCCAGTCGGTCTGGACCGCCAGCGAAGAGGCCAGAAAAGCCTGTTCGGCGGCGCGATCAATGTCACCGGTGAGCAGCAGGCGTTCTCCATTGGCCTCAACCTGCAACACACAAGACCTCGGATTGCCATCAAGCCCATCAGCCCACTGCCACAATTGAAATGACACACCCTCCCATTCCCATCGTTCGCCGCTGGTACAGGGTTGGGTGGCAAGAAAGTCTGGCAAACCTTCGGTTTCACCGCCCACTACACGCTTGACGGGCACCCCCCGAGCCACCGCCGCCGCACCCCCCGCGTGATCGGCATCGGCATGGCTGAGCAGCATCATGTCCAACTGGGCTACCCCGAGCTTTTTCAACGACGGCAACACGACGCGCGCGCCCAGGTCGACAGGCCCCGAGCGCGGCCCGGCATCGTAGAGCAACGTATGATGACGGGTGCGCAGGATCAGTGCCTGCCCCTGGCCGACGTCCAGTTGCACTACATCTACCTGCCCGTGGGGCACCCACTCCCTGGGCGCAAATACAGCCATCAACAGCATGGGCCAGCCCAGCACCCGGAACGGCAACCCCTTGGGCAGCAACAAAATCACCGCGCCAGCCAGGCTAACCAACCAATACCCCAAAGGTACCTCGGCGGGTACCCAGGCCGGCAATTGCGCGGCCAGCAACCCCAGGCCTTTAAACAATCCGTCCAGCGCACCGCCGGCCAGCCACAGCAACCCCTCCCCAGCCAGCGGCACCCACAGCAGCGCCGTGCCCAGCAGCGCCAAAGGCAGCACTACCAGGCTGATCCAAGGCACGGCAAGGAGATTGGCCACAGGTGCGCTGAGGCTGATGGGCAAACCCAGCACCAACAACACTGGAAACAAACCAATGGCAATCAGCCACTGGGGTCGGGTCCACACCTGCCAGGCGCTCCAGGGCCCCAGGCGCCCGCCGAACGCCAACAGCAACACCGCGACCGCCGCAAACGACAACCAGAACCCTACCTGCAGGCTGGCCAAGGGCTCCAGTACCAGCACGCCGTTCAGTGCCAGCAGCAACGGCCACCACACGCCCAAATGGCGGAAACGCAGACGCCACAGCAGCACCAGGCCAACCATCATGCAGGCCCGTTGCACCGGCACGCCGAACCCGGCCAGCAGCCCATAACCCAACGCCGCGCCAAATGCCAGACCGCACGCCCACGGCAGCCACGGCCAGGTTCGGGGCCAGCAACCATAACGCGCCAGCATCGCGACCAAGCCGTAGATCAACCCCGCCAGCAAGCCGATGTGCTGCCCGGAAATCACCAGCAGATGCACCGTGCCCGTGTCCTGCAACACCTGCCAATCCTCAGGCGCCAGGCCGGAACCGTCGCCCAATACCAGCGCCGCCAAGCCCGCCTCGCGGCCTTGGGCATCCACCGCCATCAGGCGCTGGCGCACAGCATCGCGCCAGGCATTGCGGGCCGGTGCGAGACGCTCACCGTCTTTTACCGTTGCAGTAGCACCGATACGCTGGGCCAGCAGCCAGGCTTCATGGTCGACCCCATGGAAATTGAGCAGGCCCGCAGGCCGCTTGAGTGTCAACGCCAGACGCCAGCGTTCACCGCTGTTCACCACTGGCCCGCCGTGCCAGGACACGCGGATACGTTTGGGCAGCCGAATCTTGCGCGACCGGCCGTCGGCCAGTTCAAAGCGCACGCCCGTACCAGTCTGCTGAGGCAAGCCCACCACACGCCCCTCCACCCAGCGAGTCTGCCCGTCCAGGGCCGGCTGCAGCCGATCATCCAGCGCCCGCTGCGCGCTGAGACAGGCCCAACTCAAGCCCACCAGAAAGAACGCCACGGGATAGGACCGAAAAGGCAACAGTATCAAGGCCAGCACGAGCATTGCCGACAACCCGGCGCCAGGCGGCAACACCGGTAACCACCGCAACGCCAGCAACCCCAGCGCCAACGCCAACATCCCTGTTTTCATGGATCATCCTTTTCCAGTGATCCACTCAGTCTTAGCCGGCTGAACGACAGCGCCTATGATGTTTTGTCACAAAGTCTGAATTTTCTGTTTATAGAATCCGGGCATACTTGCCCCTCGAATTGACCTGGACCCCTTATGCCCCGGCGCTTATTCAAACGGTACATGCCCGATCCCAGCAGTATCAGGGAACACAAGTCATTACAGTTTCTTGGCACGCTGCTGCATGACCCCAACCTCTGGCACCTGAACCGGCACTCAGTGGCTCGCGCCATGGCGGTGGGTTTATTTGCGGCGTTTATCCCGATTCCATTGCAGATGTTGCTTGCCGCGGTCCTGGCGATTTCGGTGCGCGGCAATATGCCTATCGCCATCAGCCTGGTGTGGTTGACCAACCCCATCACCATGCCGGTGGTGTTCATCTGTACCTATATGACCGGCGCCTGGCTGATGAATGTGCCGCCACGCAGCTTGCCCGATAACCTTACGTGGGAATGGATCAGCGGCCAGTTGAGCACTCTTTGGCAGCCATTCCTGCTGGGTTCGGTGGTATTGGGGGTGGTATTGGGCGCCTTGGCTTATTGCCTGACCATGGCGTACTGGCGCTGGTGGGTGGCGCACCAGTGGAAAAAACGCAAACTGCGCCGGCGCTGAGCGCTAACGGGCCAGCAAACGCAAATGCACCCGCAGACCCCGCCCGGTATTTTCCGCCCATAAGCGGCCGCCCTGGCGCTGCACGGCGTTGCGGGCAATGCTCAGGCCCAGGCCGAAACCGCCATCGCCGGGCCGCGAGCCGTCCAGGCGGGTAAAGGGCGCGAAGATGCGCTCCAGATCATCCTCAGCAATCCCGGCCCCCTGATCCTGCAGCCAGATATGCCAATAGCCCCCCTCCCGACATCCGTCGAGTTGCACGCAGCCGTCGTGGGGCGAGTGGCGTATGGCGTTGCGCAGGATATTTTCCAAGGCCTGGGCCAGTGCATTGAGGTTGCCACGCACCCAACTGTCCGCGGGTAACAGGCACGGCAAGCGCGATGCGGACCAACCGCTTTCAAAACAAGCATTCTCGCGCAATATGTCCCACAAGGCCTGGAGCTGAATATCTTCCTGGGGCAACGGTGTAGTTTCGCTGTCGAGCCAGGCCAGTTGCAGGCTGTCTTCCACCAGGCGCTGCATGGCGTCGATTTCCCGACCCAGGCGCTCGCGCAGCTTGGCCAGGTCTTGCTCGCTGTCGCAGGCTACCCGCAGGCGGCTCAAGGGTGTGCGCAGTTCATGGGACATATCGCGCAGCAACTGCTGCTGCAAACGCACGGTGCCCTGCAAGCGTTCGGACATATGGTCAAAGGCGCGGCCCAGCTCGCCCAGTTCGTCCTGGCGGCTGGTGGCATCCAGGGACATCCGCGTATTGAGCTGGTCCGCACGCCAGGCATTGGCCTGCTCGCGCAATTGATTGAGGGGCATGATCAACAGCCGGTAAAGGCCGATGCATAGCAAGAGGGTAAACAGACCTGGGATCACACCATTGGTGACCACCCGCCAGAACAGTTGATAGCGCCCAGGCATAAAGCGCTGCGGCAGCTCGATCACCAGCGACCCCGCGCTAGGATCGACCGGAAACGGTACTTTCATCCAGGGCAAACCAATGACATGCCGGCTGACCGGCCAATCCAATCCACGCAAAAACGTCAGGCGCTGGCTTTCCTTGTCACTCAAGGGCGTGCTGCCCAGGGACTGCAGGTCGTTACCGATCACCCCTACCCAAGTGCTTTCGCGCTCGGCCATCCGCTGCAGCCAGGCATCTACGCCCGCGCTGCCTTGCGTGCTCCACGCCAGTTCGGCACCCGCGGCATAGCCATTGAGAATCTCCCGCGACTTGTCGGACAGATACGCGCTCTGCTGTTCCATATAGCGGCCCCACGACCAACTGAGCCAAATCATCAGCAAACAGAAGGCGATCAACAGGCAGGCCAGCTTCCAGAACAACGAGTGCTTGCCGGGCAGTCGCTCAAAGCCCTTCATCGTGACCGCTCAGCACGTAGCCCTTGCCCCATACGGTGCGTACTTCACGCTCGATGTAACCGATGGCCTTGAGCTTGCGGCGGATCTGGCTGACATGCATGTCGAGGCTGCGGTCATGGGGCGCATAACCGCGCTGCAACACCTGCTGATACAGGAAGGCTTTGCTGAGGACTTCTTCGGCGTTGCGGTGCAGGGTTTCCAGCAGGCGGTATTCGCTGCGCGTGAGCGCGGCCCACTGGTCCTGGCAGGACACATCGCAGCGTTCATCATCAAAGTGCAGCACCCGGGCATCTTCAAGTGCCGGGGCGCGCGTCGGCTCGGGCCGGCGATCCAGGGCAACGCGGCGCAGGATCGCTTCAATACGCACGCACAGTTCAACCATGCTGAACGGCTTGGGCAAATAGTCGTCCGCGCCCAGGCGAAAACCGCTGATACGGTCGGCTTCAGCGCCCAGGGCTGACATCAGGATCACGGGCATGGCGTGGCTCTGGCGCAAATGAGTGAGGATCGACAAACCGTCCAGCCCCGGCAGCAGAATATCCATCAGCACCAGGTCGAAGGCCTGGGCGCGGGCCAGTTGCAGGCCCTGCTGGCCGTTCTGGCACCAGGTCACCTGGAAACCACTGCGGCCCAGTTGCTCGTGCACGTAGGCGCCCAACACAGGGTCATCTTCGATGGTCAGGATACTGGGTAGGCCAACTGCTGCGGGAGTCATTAGCGTCTGCAAGTCATTCTCAATCACTGATTATTCAAGATTAAACGTTCACAGGCAATCGCCACCCGGCGCCGAATGGCCCGAAGATTGCCGCATGTCATTAATTTGCAAGATTCCAGGCCGCGCAAATGGCTACACTGCGCAGGTGGCGCTGGCCGGATGCCGGCGTGGATGATTGATAACAACGTGGTAGCAGGAGAGTGGCGTGCTTAGAAGAATGGGGATAAAAGGCCGCGTACTGTTGCTGACCTTATTACCGACCAGCCTGATGGCGCTGTTGTTGGGCGGCTATTTCACCTGGATGCAGCTGTCGGAGTTGCAGACCCAGCTACTGCAACGCGGCGAAATGATCGCCGAGCAATTGGCACCGCTGGTGGCCCCAGCCATGGGCCACAAGGACACCGACCTGCTGGAGCGTATCGCCACCCAGTCCCTGGAACAGCCGGATGTGCGCGCCGTGTCGTTCCTGGCGCCAGACCGCGCGTCCCTGGCCCACGCCGGCCCGACCATGCTCAACCAGCCACCCACCGGCAACAGCTCGCAACTGTTACAGCGTTCCGGCAACGACGCCACCCGCTATCTACTGCCGGTGTTTGGCCGCCATCGCAACCTGGCGGGCGAATTGATTCCCGATGAGGCCGACCGCCTGCTGGGTTGGGTGGAAGTCGAGCTGTCCCACAATGGCATGCTGTTGCGCGGCTATCGCAGCCTGTTCGCCAGCCTTCTGCTGATCGCCATCGGCCTGATGTGCACCGCCGCCCTCGCCCTGCGTATCAGCCGTACCATCAATTCGCCGATTGGCCAGATCAAGCAAGCGGTGGCGCAGCTCAAGGACGGCAACCTGGAAACACGCTTGCCACCCTTGGGCAGCCAGGAATTGGACCAACTCGCGTCTGGCATCAACCGCATGGCCGAAACCCTGCAAAATGCCCAGGAAGAGCTGCAACACAGCATCGACCAGGCCACCGAAGACGTGCGCCAGAACCTGGAAACCATCGAGATCCAGAACATCGAGCTGGACCTGGCACGCAAGGAAGCCCTGGAAGCCAGCCGTATCAAGTCGGAGTTCCTGGCCAACATGAGCCATGAGATCCGCACACCGCTCAACGGCATCCTCGGTTTTACTCACTTGCTGCAAAAAAGCGAATTATCACCGCGCCAGCTGGATTACCTGGGCACTATCGAAAAATCTGCGGATAACCTGCTGGGCATCATCAACGAAATCCTCGATTTCTCGAAGATTGAAGCCGGAAAACTGGTGCTCGACAGCGTGCCTTTCAACCTGCGCGACTTGCTGCAAGACACCTTGACCATCCTCGCCCCCGCCGCGCATGCCAAGCAGCTCGAACTGGTAAGCCTGGTGTACCGCGACACGCCCCTGGCGTTGGTGGGCGACCCGCTGCGGCTCAAGCAGATCCTGACCAACCTGATCAGCAATGCGATCAAGTTCACCCGCGAAGGCACCATTGTGGCCCGGGCAATGATCGAGGACGAGCAGGAAGACAGCGTGCAATTGCGCATCAGCGTGCAAGACACCGGCATTGGCCTGTCCAACCAGGATGTGCGCGCCCTGTTCCAGGCATTCAGCCAGGCCGACAATTCGCTGTCGCGCCAGCCCGGCGGTACCGGTTTGGGCCTGGTGATTTCCAAGCGGTTGATCGAGCAGATGGGCGGCGAAATCGGCGTCGACAGCACGCCGGGTGAAGGTTCGGAATTCTGGATCAGCCTGAACCTGCCCAAAACCCGTGACGACGTCGAAGACCTGCCCGCCGCGCCGCTATTGGGGCGTCGTGTGGCCGTGCTGGAAAACCACGAACTGGCGCGCCAGGCCCTGCAACATCAATTGGAAGACTGCGGCCTGGAAGTCACGCCGTTCAATACCCTGGAAAGCCTGACCAACGGCATCACCAGTGCCCACCAGACCGAACAGGCCATCAGCCTGGCGGTGCTCGGCGTCACCGCCAACGACATTCCGCCCGAACGCCTCAATCAACACCTGTGGGACCTGGAACACCTGGGCTGCAAGGTGCTGGTGCTGTGCCCGACCACCGAACAGATGCTGTTCAACCAATCGGTGCCCAACCCCAACAGCCAATTGCAGGCCAAGCCTGCCTGTACCCGCAAGCTGCGCCGCTCCCTGGCCGACCTGATCAGCCCGCGCCCTTCACGCAGCGAACCCGGTGAGCCGTTGTCCAGCCGTGCGCCTCGAGTACTGTGCGTGGACGACAACCCGGCCAACCTGTTGCTGGTGCAAACCCTGTTGGAAGACATGGGCGCCAAGGTGCAGGCGGTGGAGAGCGGTTACGCGGCCGTCGACGCCGTGAAGCAGGAAACTTTCGATTTGGTGTTGATGGACGTGCAAATGCCCGGCATGGATGGCCGCCAGAGCACCGAGGCGATCCGCCAGTGGGAAAGCGAGCGCCACGGCACGCCGCTGCCGGTGGTGGCCCTCACGGCCCACGCCATGGCCAACGAAAAACGCGCTCTGCTGCAAAGCGGCATGGACGACTACTTGACCAAACCCATCAGCGAACGGCAGTTGGCCCAGGTGGTATTGAAATGGACCGGCCTGGCGCTGCGTAACCAAGGCCCGGAGCGTACCCACGAAGGCGCGGCCCAGGGCGTGCAACTCTTGGTACTCGATCACGAAGAAGGCCTGCGCCTGGCCGCCAACAAGGCCGACCTGGCCGCTGATATGCTCGCCATGCTACTGGCCTCCCTGGAGGCTGATCGCCTGGCAATTACCCACGCCCGCGAAGCCAATGACAACCACGCCTTGATCGAGCGCGTGCACCGTTTGCACGGCGCCACCCGCTACTGTGGTGTTCCGCAATTACGAGCAGCCTGCCAACGCGCCGAAACCCTGCTCAAGCAGGATGACGCCAAGGCCACGGCCGCGCTGGACGAACTGGACATGGCGATTGCACGGCTGGCCAGTGAAGCCAGAGTGAGTGCCTGACCCTGTTTCATGGGCAACGAATCAACAATGTGGAAGGGGGCTTGCCCTAATGCCAGCCAGTTAAGCGAACAAAGTGTTCAAAGCAGCGAAGGTCAAATGTGGGAGCGGGCTTGCTCGCGAATGCGTCGGCCCAGCAAACATCGAGGCTGACTGACCCAACGCTTTCGCGAGCAAGCCCGCTCCCACAGGAGATCTGCGCTTAACTGACTGGCATTAGGGCAAGCCCCCTCCCACATTCAGTCAGCATTCCAATGTGTAAATTGCAGGGAGCCTTCTTAATGCGCGTCATTCTCTTCAGCAGCCAAACCTACGACCGCGAGAGTTTCCTCGGCGAACCGCTGCCGGCTGGCCTGGAACTGCAATTCCAACCCGCCCGCCTCAACCTCGATACCGTGGCCCTGGCCGAACACCACGAGGTGGTCTGCGCCTTTATCAACGACGACCTCAGCGCCCCGGTGCTGGAGCAACTGGCCAAGGGCGGCACACGCCTGATTGCCCTGCGCTCGGCGGGCTACAACCATGTCGACTTACCCGCCGCCCAGCGCCTGGGCCTGACTATCGTGCGCGTGCCCGCCTATTCGCCCCACGCGGTGGCCGAGCACGCCGTCGCCCTGATCCTGGCCCTCAACCGTCGCCTGCACCGTGCCTACAACCGTACCCGCGACGGTGATTTCAGCCTGCACGGGCTGACCGGCTTTGATCTGGTCGGCAAAACGGTCGGCGTGGTCGGCACCGGTCAGATCGGCGCGACCTTCGCCAAGATCATGACCGGCTTCGGCTGCCAGTTGCTGGCCTACGACCCCTTCCCCAACCCACAGGTGCAGGACCTCGGGGCCCGCTACGTGAGCCTGCCTGAACTGTTGGCCGAGGCACAAATCATCAGCCTGCACTGCCCGCTGACCGCCGACAGCAAACACCTGATCAATGCCCGCTCGCTCGCGCAGATGCAAACCGGTGCGATGCTGATCAACACCGGGCGTGGTGGCCTGGTCGATACGCCGGCACTGATCGAAGCGCTCAAGCTGGGACAGTTGGGCTATCTGGGGTTGGACGTCTACGAAGAAGAAGCCCAATTGTTTTTCGAGGACCGCTCGGACCTGCCCCTGCAGGATGACGTGCTCGCCCGCCTGCTGACCTTCCCCAACGTGATCATCACCGCGCACCAGGCCTTCCTCACCCGTGAGGCCCTGGCGGCGATTGCCGGCACCACGCTGGCCAACATTGCCGCGTGGGCCGATGGCCGCGCCCAGAACCTGGTCGAGGGATGATCAGCGGTCACATACCAGGCTCATGATAGGCCGGCACCCGTGATAGGATGCCGCGCCTATTTGGAGGATCCATGGCCGAACACGATTTCCGCTTCAGCTTGCTGAGCCCGCAACACACCCTGATCGAATGCCGTGCCCTGGTGCCGGGCCGTTACCAGGTCACCGGCAACGGTGGTTCGATCAAACATGGCGACGTCCTGATCGTCAGCCTGCGCGGCAGTAAAACCCTGTCGATGCGACTCACCGTCGAAGGTGACGCACGCTACTCCATCCGCCCGGCGGGCCAGTGGGTCGCCATGGCCCAAGGGCCGAAGTTCGGCGAACTCGAGATCCACACCTGGAAGGTCAATTGCGACAGCTGCGACGCCGTGCTGGAGTTTGAATTCGCGGTAGAAACCAAGCTGACCAAGGCACCGCTGCAACCGGCCGCCAACGCGCGTATCAAAGAACTGGGCTGGGCCAGCGAAGGCGATAAGCACCGTTGCCCGAAATGCCAGCAGGCCGCGCAATGAAAGGCCGGCTGCTGCTCGCCGCAATCGGCCTGGGCCTGGCAGGCTGCGCCGCCGATGGCGCCAAGCTGGAGCGCGACCACAGCTACGTCGTGGAATGGATCGGTGAGCGGCCGTTGATGGACTACGCGCACCTTACCGTCACCCTGGGCGCCGATGGCCGCGCCTATGGCAATGGCGGCTGTAACCACTGGTTTGCGCCGTACACGGTCGAAGGCGACAAGCTCAGCTTCGGCCCGGTCGGCAGCACTCGAAAAATGTGCGCCGAGGCCCTGATGGAGCAAGAGCATCGCTTCTTCCAGGCCCTGCAAGGCGTGCAGCGCTGGGACATCTCGCCGCTCGAGCAGACGCGGTTCTGGCCGGCCGAAGGCAAGCCGATCCGTTTGTGGCTCGAAGAAGGCTGACCTAGGCGCACTCTCCTGTATTAACGCGTTGTCCTCGGGCTCTGTGGGAGCTGGCTTGCCTGCGATGCGGACGACGCGGCGTATCAGGTACACCGCAGCGATGCCATCGCAGCATAGGTATCTACACAACTTTGTGGGTTGTAACAGCAGACGGTAACCACGATGCGAAGCGAGTCGCTCTTGATCT